>JGI25328J35697_1002281_pt1 | contig 11885 bp, 13 predicted proteins | sample HigsolmetaAR203D_FD_35697 | JGI IMG/M metagenome (IMG submission 35697)
CCTTCTCCTGCTTACCATCAAGGGATTTTCCTTTCCTTTTCAACATATCCCATACTATTTTTTTGCTATTCAGAATAATATAAAGTAGAAAAGTACAAAAAAGAACGGGATAATAGTTTACCGCCTATACTTGTTCATCTCAGCTTACCGCCATGGTATGGCAGTTTGAAGCAAAAAACTTTTCATTTTTTCAACCTTGATTGTCCGTACGATCCAGGCAGATACGAGCCCGTTTCTTTCGTTCCGCAGTTTATTAGCCGGAAAGAAGCCGGCTTTTTCATTTATAACGAATGAAAGGAGTGATAACGATGGTTGGCGCGTTAGACGGTGTAAAAGTTCTCGACTTGACAAGAGTGCTTGCGGGACCATTATGTACGATGATTTTAGGCGATTTAGGCGCGGAAGTGATTAAAGTAGAAGCCCCCGGCGGAAGCGATGAAACAAGAAAATGGGGGCCTCCGTTTCAAAACGGTGTAAGCGCATACTATTTATGCGCCAATCGAAATAAAAAAAGCCTAACTGTCAATTTAAAAGATCCAAGAGGAAAAAAGATCATTTATCAACTAGTGGAAAAAAGCGATGTTGTCATTCATAACTTTAAAACAGGCACAATGGACCGGCTCGGTTTGGGATATGAGGAGTTGTCCCGATGCAATCCGAAACTTATCTACTGCTCCATTACCGGATTTGGCGAGACAGGTCCTTATAAAAATCTGCCAGGATATGATTTTATCATTCAAGGAATGAGTGGGCTTATGTCAATTACCGGTGACGAACATACACCTCCCTTCAAAACTGGAGTAGCCATTACGGATATTTTAACCGGGCTGTACGCCTGTATTGGCATTCAAGCAGCATTGTTAGAAAAGGACCGTTCAGGAAGGGGGCAAAAGATCGATCTTTCTTTATATGACTGCGCTGTCAGCTCACTAGTCAACGTTGCCAGCAATTATCTCATGACTAAAAAGGTGCCGCCCAAAATGGGAAACCGCCATCCTAATATCGTACCTTATCAAACATTTCGCACAGCNGATGGAGAAATGGTCATTGCGGTAGGGAACGATCGGCAGTTTCAAGATTTATGCAGCGTGTTGGAAATGCGGGAACTTCCCAGCGATCCGCGTTTTTCCACCAACCCGGAGCGGGTGAAGCACCGGACAGAGCTTATCCCAATTTTAGAGAAACGGTTTCAAATGAAATCAACCGCCTACTGGATTGAAGCTTGTCAACAGAAAAAAATACCGTGCGGACCTATTCAAAAATTGGATCAAATGGTTTGTGACCCTCAGCTGACAGCACGGGAAATGTTTCTTTCCATGGAACATCCAACAGCAGGGACTATTCAAGTCGTTGGCAGTCCTTTAAAACTTTCGAAAACACCCGTAAAACAAAATCAATATCCTCCTTTGCCCGGGGAACACAACGAACTCATTTTGAGCCATTTAGGCTATTCTGATGCAGAGATTGAAGATTTGAAAACGAATCAAATTATTTAAAGGAGNGATGAGCCNATGAACTTTGAATTTTCGGAAGAGCAACAACTATTAAGAAAAACCGTGCGCCAGTTCGTGGATAAAGAGATCATGCCGTATATCGGCGAATGGGATGCAAACCATCATTTTGAAACAAACATCATTAAAAAATTGGCTGAACTCGGCTTGATGGGTGTCTGTATTCCCGAACAGTATGGTGGAAGCGGAATGGATTACAACTCGCTTGCGATTGTGTGCGAAGAACTAGAAAGAGGAGATACAGCATTTCGGACAGCTGTGTCGGTCCATACCGGACTGAATAGCCTGACTCTTCTTCAATGGGGCAACGAATATCAAAAACAAACTTATCTTGTTCCTCAAGCGAAAGGAGAAAAAATCGGCGCCTTTGGATTAACTGAGCCAGGAGCAGGATCTGATGTAGCCGCTTTAGGCACGACAGCGACTCGAGACGGCGACGACTATATTTTAAACGGACAAAAAACTTGGATTTCCTTGTGCGACGTGGCGGATCATTTTCTTGTATTCGCCTATACAGACAAAAGCAAAAAACATAAAGGGATTTCCGCCTTTATTGTTGAACGGACCATGCCCGGATTTTCTTCCAAAGCGATTAAAGGAAAATTGGGAATTCGAGCCGGAAATACGGGAGAACTGTTTTTTGACAACGTCCGGGTTCCAAAAGAAAACTTGCTTGGCGAAGAAGGTGAAGGATTTAAAATTGCTATGTCGGCTCTTGACAACGGTCGATTTACTGTCGCAGCCGGAGCCTGCGGCCTCATCATGGCCTGCCTGGAAGCAAGCGTCAAATATTGCCACGAACGCAAGACATTTGGAAAAGAAATCGGCCGCCATCAGCTCGTTCAACAAATGATCGCCAACATGGAAGCAGGACTGCAAATAAGTCGGCTTCTTGTCTATCGAGCCGGCGAATTGAAAAACAAAGGCCGACGCAATACACGCGAAACCTCCTTAGCCAAATGGCAAGCCTGTGATTTTGCCAACAAAGCGGCGGATGACGCGGTGCAAATTCATGGCGCATACGGATATTCCAATGAATATCCCGTGGAACGATATTTAAGAAATTCCAAAGCACCGGTTATTTACGAAGGAACGAGGGAGATTCATACGATCATGCAAGCAGAATACGCTCTCGGCTACCGACAGGATAAACCTCTCCATAAAATGCTCCCCGCATGGCCGTTCACAGAGGATTCCGTTTCAAGCTGAATGAATAAAGATTCACCTATTCTTTCAAGAGCTTGTAAAGCCATGCATTTACTCGCCTATCGCGATAAACAAAATGGAAATCGTAGCTTCGCAACCAAATTTTATGAGCCAATCCTAAGAAGGGAACTTTTAGCTCCCTTCTTCTATCAAATGACAAAATAAACAGCTATTCCTTATATTCAATTTTTTCTGTTATAACAAGTGGCCTGCAGGAATCTGCTATATTATGATCAGCGATAAAACGGTTGGATATAACAACAGGAAATTCAACCGTCAGGCATTTTGCATCGTTTTCATATATTCTTGTATGTCTTGAATGCCTTCTAGCGATTCCACCAGAATTTTAGGATCAATGATGGTCACTAAGCGTTTCTCCATGTTTGCCACTGCTGAAAAATAACGGGTTCCCTCGTAAGCCATTAGGCCGATCTGTTTTTGGAGTTCAATCGGAATGTCAATGATTTCTTTCGCCTCTTTTACTAATATTCCGAAAAAGAATGATTCTACTTGAAGAACAATCAGACGGCTTTCAGACAAATTTTCGATAAATTGAGAATATAGAACTTGCTCAAAATCAATGACCGGAATCAATTCACCACGATTTTTGACAATTCCCCTTAAATAAGCAGGCAAATGAGGAATGGGATTGATATGATCCAATTTTTCAATCGAAACGACATATTGAATCGGAACGGCATATTCTTCCTTGCCTGATTGAAAAACAACCATTTTTGTTTCTTCCATTTCTTGTGCCCCCTTTTGAAAACGGTCGAAAAGAGAGCTGGAGAGCTCTCTTTTCAAAAGAAATTACGATGGATTTGCTACTTCTTCCACAATAGCCACTGTCATTTCTGCCAATTTCACTAGTTCTTCAATAGGCATTTTTTCATTCACTGTATGAATATCCTCATATCCTACAGCTAANTTGACAGTAGGAATCCCTAATCCGGCAATCACGTTCGCGTCGCTTCCGCCGCCGCTTTGCAGCAATTCAGAAGGTCGGCCCACTTTCGCCGCTGCTTTTTTCGCAATTTCCACCACTTTATCTCCTTCGCCAAATTTAAAACCAGGGTACATAACCTGCACATCAATTTCTGCCCGTCCTCCCATTTCTTGGGCGGCACTTTCAAAAGCTTCTTTCATTTTGGCTACTTGTTGTTCCATTTTTTCAGGAACTAACGATCTTGCTTCCGCCAAAATATCGACACGGTCACATACGATATTCGTTGCTTGGCCTCCTTCAAATCGACCGATATTGGCAGTGGTTTCTTCGTCGATTCGTCCTAACGGCATTCTTGCGATAGCTTTTGAGGCGATCGTGATGGCGGAAACCCCTTTCTCAGGAGCCACACCTGCATGGGCCGTTTTTCCAAGAATCACCGCTTTGATTTTTGCTTGTGTTGGAGCTGCCACGACAATATTTCCCACTTTTCCATCGCTGTCGAGAGCATACCCATATTTCGCTTTAATAAGCGATGGATCAAGCTCTTTGGCTCCCACTAAGCCGGATTCTTCCCCCACTGTTATGATAAATTGAATNGTCCCATGAGAAATGTTCTGTTCTTTNATCATTCTGATNGCTTCAAACATGGCCGCCAATCCGGCTTTATCATCAGCACCTAAAATCGTCGTTCCGTCCGTGACGACGTAACCGTCTTTAATGGACGGTTTCACCCCTTTTCCGGGAACGACGGTATCCATATGTGAAGTAAAATAAATAGGATCCACGCCTTCTTTATTTCCCGGTAAAGTACAAATCAAGTTTCCGGCGCCATGCCCTGTTTTTTCTTTCGCATTATCTTCATAGACATCCAAGCCCAATTCTGTAAATTTTTGTTTTAAAACTTTAGAAATCTCGCTTTCGTTTTTGGTTTCCGAGTCAATTTGTACAAGTTCCAAAAATTCATTGACCAATCTTTCTTTATTCACCATAGCAAAAATTACCTCCAATTTATGTACTCACTATTCAGTATACTCTTTGAAAAAAAGTCTACAAACGAAAGGTAGATTCTGATCATATGGCTTTATTTTTCGAATAATATCAATTTTCTCGGATTTTTAGGGTATGGCGGTATAAAAAGTCAATGGCAAAAGGGGCGACAACGTTCAAGTATTTTTTCATTCCAATATTCGATATGATTTTTAAAAACTCCTCTTTTTTCAAAAAATCTTAACCATCCCTCTATAGGATCATGTTGATGACAACTGGAAAAATCGATAATATAAAGACAGCGGAATTGAAGGAGAGGAGATCATGAGAAATAAGAAATTCCAAAAAGTCGTTGTCTATATCATGTTATTGGCAATGATTGCCACAACGGTCCTCGCCGGGCTTACAATGTTTTTGTAAAAACGAAAAAAAGCAATCAGCTGGAAAGCCGATTGCTTTTCATTTTGGTTATTTTCCTAACGAATGGCACCGTACTGCCTGGCTATCTGGTCTAACGATTGTGTGGATGTGACCACCTTGATTTTCGTTCCAATGGGAACATTTTCATACAATCTTTCAATCGCCTGATTGTTCATACGAATGCAGCCGTTGGAAATATAGTGCCCGATGGAAGATGGATTATTAGTTCCGTGGACACCATAGATCCGACCGCCGGTATTTTTGGCATTAAATCCGATCCACCTCGTTCCAAGCGGGTTATTTGGATGCCCGCCGGGAATATTTTTCTTCCGATAGAAAGGATTTTTCGCTTTGACCGTTACAGTGAACAGCCCTTCCGGTGTCAGTTCATTCGTTTTTCCAGTGGCCACTTTTTCCCTCATTTGCAGCTTGCCATGGTTATAAAATGCTAATTCATTTGTTTTTTTATTGATGACAATAAGAGGAGAGCCTTGTGCAAAGGTCGAATTCGGAAACAAAAAAGCGAATATGAATAGAATTAACCAAAGTTTTTTCAACTTGATCACCACTTTTCTTTCCCGCTTCACCGACCGTTAGATGCTTGAATGGAAAAACAGTCGGNAAACGGAAAATCAAATGTTGCTAAAACACCCCAGCGCAATCTTTGCTTGCCGGGATGGGTTTATTTAAGAGTATGTTGCGGATTTTTGGCTGTTTTTATTCGCCTTTCGTTTTAAACCCTTAAACGAACTTTTGATGATCAAGTATTGTTCCATTTCTCGGACAAATTGAAAAAGAGCCGCTCTTGTTTCNAATTCCTCCCTTGTTTTAGGCAACTCCATTCTTTCAAATTCCACCTTCATATCGTATAGTTTTTTCAAATAAAAATGAGCTGTATTTCCAGGATGAATATTGTCTTTTAACTCTTCCAAAAAATCGGCAACCATGTGGGATTGTTTTGTTTGGTAGGAGACAAACGTTAAAATCGGCAACAATCGTTCGAGTATTTCAAATTGTTTTTCACGAATGACAAAATAGTGATAAAATAAGTTTTCTTCTCTTGTTGGATGATTTTCTGCATCTTTTAAAGCGAGTGATTTTGCTTCTTTCAACAGACGCGCCGTTTCCGTTATTTCTTTTCCATCCCAATCATTTTTATGACTGCGTAAATACGAAATCACTTCCTCAAAAATCCTCCGGAAGTTCTTTTCAATTTCTTCCTGGTAGCGATACAACGTTTCATCTGCACTGGGCATATAAAGGTTCATCAATAAAGCAATGCCGATGCCGACAACAATGAGGCACAGCTCATTCAACAACAAAGAAAGGGTGACATGACCGGCTGAATAAATNTGAAGAATAATGACACTGCTTGTAACAATGCCTTCTGTTACTTTTAGCTTTACGGTTGTTGGAATAAAAAACAATAGCATGAGACCAATCACAACTGGATGAAAAGCAATTCCTTCAAAGAAACAAGCAGAAAAAANCATCGCCAGCACACAAGCGAAAAAACGCGTCCATGCTGCCTCAAATGATTTCACTTTCGTATTTTTGATACATAATATTGTAATGATCCCGGCAGAGACAAAATTATGCAAGTGAAGCCATTGCGAAATCATGATCGCCAATGTTGTACCTACNGCTGTTTTGATCGTTCGATAACCGATTCGAAACATATCCATAACCTCAAATCCATTATTTTCTCCTCTAGTATGCTCNACCCTTTCTTTGTTTTCAAGCAAGATCACACTTTGGACCGGATAATCAATAAAAAAGCTGGATCACAAGGAGCCTCAAAAGCCTTTTCAAATGCAGAATAAAAAAATCTCCCATTTGAAAGGGCTGACCTTGTTGAGCCAGCATGAAAGTGGATCTATCGGACATGGATTTTTCTGTTCCATCCTTGGCACGTTTTTCGTTTAAACGTTGTGATNGCAGAACGAAATCGCTGCCATCTTACACTTCTTACACTTCGTCGCAATATTGATCAAAAGCCGCTTGCAATTTTTGAACAACTTCCAAAGGCTCATGTCCTTCAATCTCATGTCGTTCAACCATGGCAACCAGTTTCCCATCTTTTAAAAGTGCAAAAGATGGAGAAGAAGGTGGATAGCCGGTAAAATAACTGCGAGCTTTCGCTGTTGCTTCTTTATCCTGTCCGGCAAAAACTGTAACAAGCTGATCCGGACGTTTATCGTAGTGGATCGCATAAGCGGCAGCAGGACGTGCAATTCCCCCGGCGCAGCCGCAAACCGAATTCACCATCACAAGAGTTGTGCCTTTTTTCTGCAACGCTTCATCCACTTCTTCCGGAGTTCTAAGTTCTCTATAACCAGCGTCGACAATTTCTTTACGAGACTGATTCACGACATCATTCATAAAAATGTTAAAATTCATGCTCATGGAACGTTCCTCCTTTCCGTATCATGTACCTATCATAAAGGAATTTACCTTTATTTTCAAATTTTTTATGGTATGATAAAAGGTTTATCCATCAAAAATTAGGGTAAAATCATGGTACAACGAGATCCATACCCTAAACTCCCTATCATCGGGGCGTCGATCTACGGCGCTCCTTTTTTAGCCGGCAAAGTTTTTCCTGATCTTCATTGGGCCAATGTGTAAGTCTTTGGCATCTTCTTTCCGAAAAAAGACGATCGTTTTTCCATTCATGAATATACGCATACAAATACCTGCTTATTTCATTATAGGAATCATTTCCTGCAAAGGACGAAAGTAGCGACTTGGAAGATGGATTGCAGAAAAAGTTGTAGAACCATTTGTATTTCGATTAAAATAAAGAATTAGAAAAGTCCTTTTCCCTCGCTGATCCGATTAAAAGCGAAAGGTGAGAGAAAGGACGATGCCGGCGGAATGCGGGTTGATCAAATTTGTCAAAATCAACCTTCCGCCATGAACATTCAGCGACTGCTTTAGCGTAGCTGAAGTCTCATTGTATTCCAAAACGAAAGGTAAATTGTACAGGAGAGGATTTTATGAAAAAATTATTTTTGTTGCTTGCCATCTTTACATTGGGTTTCACCATGTCTGTGCAGGCTGACAGCATTACGGGCGAAACAACCGTAACTCTCGGAGCGGATTTAACCCCTCAGCAAAAAGAACAAGTTTTAAATGAAATGGGCGTATCCGGTGATGTCAATACGATCACAGTTACGAACGCCGAAGAACATAAATATTTGGGAAACTATATTCCCAATTCGCAAATTGGTACGAAAGCCATTTCTTCCAGCAAAATTACCACTAAAGAAAGTGGATATGGCCTGAAAGTGCAAACCAATCATATTACGTGGGTATCGAAAGAAATGTATATGAACGCGTTGACAACGGCCGGTGTAAAGATGCCGATATTTATATCACGGCACCTTTTGACGTATCCGGAACGGCTGCGCTTACCGGAATCATTAAAGCTTATGAATCCACAACAGGCAAACAAATTCCGGAAGCACAAAAGCAAGTGGCCAACCAAGAAATGGTGACAACCGCCAAACTGGCCGATGATATCGGGAAAAACGATGCCACACAATTAATCGAAAAAATCAAAGAAGAAATCGCTAAACAACATCCTCAAACAAAAGAAGATATTCAAGTGATCGTCAATAACGTTGCCAATGAATTAAATATTTCCTTGACACCGGATCAAAAGGATCAGCTTGTCTCTTTGTTTGACAAAATGAAAAACTTAAACATCAACTGGAATGCAGTCAATTCTCAAATTGAAAAAGCAAAAGAGAAATGGAATGAATTTAAAAATTCGGACGAAGGAAAAAGCTTCCTCCAATCGATCATCGACTTTTTGCAATCGATCGTTAACTCCATTGCAAGCCTTTTTAAATAATCTCTAAAAAGGCCGACCCATTATGAAAGGGCTGATTCCTCCTTATCGTGGATAGGAGGAATCAGCCCTGTTTTTTTGAGTCTGGCCTTTTACTTGATAGAAATCATTTTTTGATTAAAATTTCGAAAGATAAAGGTATTTGATTCGAGATAATGATCAATGAATCTGTGTATTCTCTTTNGAAATATTTTCGAGAATTTGTTTCACCCTTTGCAAAAAACGCCCGGCAATAAGCCCATCCAGTATTCGATGATCGATAGAGAGGCAAAGATTGACCATATCGCGAACCGCAATCATTCCGTTATCCATTACCATGAGTCTCTTGACGATCGATTCCACCTGCAAAATGGCGGCTTGCGGATAATTGATAATTCCCATGGATTGCACGGAACCAAAGGAACCTGTGTTATTAACGGTAAACGTGCCCCCTTCCACATCTTCTTGCTTTAAGCTGCCGTTACGGGCCTTCACGGCCAATTCATGAATCTCCCTTGCGATGCCCTTGATCGTTTTTTCATCTGCATGCTTTATGACAGGTACATACAGCGCATCATCCGTCGCTACAGCGATCGAAATGTTAATATCTTTTTTCTGAATGATTTTATCCCCTGCCCATATCGAATTCATTTGCGGATATTCTTTCAAGGCTTGAGCTGTTGCTTTTACAAAAAAGGCAAAATACGTTAAATTAAAACCTTCCCTCTCTTTAAATTCTTCTTTNATGGAATCGCGGTACTGAACAAGATTGGTAACGTCGACTTCCATCATGGTCCAAGCATGAGGGATTTCTTGTTTGCTTCGAACCATATGTTGGGCAATGGCTTTGCGCACTCCTGTCACCGGTATTTCCAAATCACCGTGAGCACCGGACAAATGCAAGTGCTTTTTCATGTCGTTCTTTTTAGGATCATTCAATGGTCGTTCTTCCACAGCATCCGAATGAACAGTTGCAGGTGCTTCCCCAGAAGTTTTCGAATGATGATGCGATTCAATCCATTTCCATACATCTTTTCTGGTAATACGCCCCCCTTTTCCGGTGCCTGGAACTTTTGACAAATCAATCCCATACTCTTGTGAAAGCTTTAATACAGCCGGAGAGAAACGGGTCTTTGCCTCCGAAACCACCGCCTTCTGTTTCATTGTCATTCCGGCTGCCGGCACTTCTTGCTCTGTTGTTTCTTTCTGTGTCGAACCTTCTTCTTCTGTCTCAATGACACAGATCACTTTCCCCACTTCGAGCGTTTCACCTTCATCGGCAGCAAGTTCAACGACTGTGCCGGTAAAAGAAGAAGGGACTTCAGCGTTTACTTTATCGGTTAAAACTTCCGCAATCGGATCGTATTTTTTGACATGATCACCCGGTTTTACNAGCCACCGGCTAATGGTTCCTTCNGTCACACTTTCGCCTAGCTGCGGCATCGTCATTTTTTCCCGTGCCATCGTAACCACTCCTTGTATCTTCATTGCTCCTTAAACCATGCGACTCACTCAAAATAGACGTGTAATAGACTCCAAAAAGATAAGATTTGCATTATGTCGGCACTTCCGAAAAAGGGTTCTAAAGAAAGTGCGGTTAAAACTCTGCTAAATCTCTTATGGCGTTTTCCACTTTTTCAGGAGTTACCATAAAGAATTTTTCCATGGTAGGGGCATAAGGCATTGCCGGAATATCAGGTCCTGCGAGCCGCTTAATAGGAGCGTCAAGATCAAATAAACAATGCTCTGCNATGATGGCCGATACTTCACTCATGATGCTTCCTTCTTTCGTATCTTCTGTAACAAGCAGCACTTTTCCTGTTTTTTTGGCTGCTTCTATAATCGCTTCTTTATCAAGAGGATAAACAGTTCGTAAATCCAATATATACGTTTCNATTCCATCCTTCGCGAGTCTTTCTGCGGCNTGAAGAGCGAAATGAACACATAAACCGTACGTTATAACGGTCACATCATCTCCTTCTCGTTTTACATCCGCTTTTCCGATTGGAAGCACATAATCCTCTTCAGGCACTTCTCCTTTGATCAGCCGATAGGCCCGCTTATGTTCAAAAAATAAAACGGGATCATCGTCGCGAACAGCCGCTTTCAACAGACCTTTCACATCATAAGGAGTGGAAGGCATCACAATTTTTAAACCCGGCTGGTTGGCAAAAACGGCTTCCATCGATTGAGAATGGTAAAGAGCGCCATGAACTCCTCCACCGTATGGAGCTCTTATCACAAGCGGACAATTCCAATCATTGTTCGAGCGATAGCGAATCTTAGCCGCTTCCGAAATAATTTGGTTGACAGCGGGCAAAATAAAATCAGCAAATTGCATTTCGGCAATGGGCCGCATCCCATAAAGGGCCGCTCCAATTCCTACACCGGCTATCGCCGATTCAGCCAACGGGGTATCGATTACTCGTTCTCCCCCAAATTGTTCAAATAATCCTTGGGTCGCTTTGAATACTCCGCCCTTTTTGCCGACATCTTCTCCAAGCACGAATACACGAGGATCTCGTTCCATCTCCTCGCGTATCGCCATGGTCACAGCCTCAATATAGGAAATGACAGGCATGTTGAATCCCCCTTACAATGATTCCTTATAGACATATTTCAGTGCGTCTTCCGGCAAAGCATATGGTGCTTGCTCNGCATACTCCGTTGCTTCATTCACGATCTCCATTACTTCGTTATGNATTTCCTTTTCAAGCTGGTCATCCATGACACCTGCTTCTTTTAAATAAGCGCCAAAAACGATAATCGGATCTTTTGTTTTCGCTTCCGCCACCTCATCCGGNGAACGATAGCTGCGGTCATCGTCATCTGAAGAATGCGGCGTCAACCGATAGGTCAATGCTTCAATTAAGGTCGGNCCTTCTCCTTTGCGGGCACGGTCCGCAGCTTCTTTTACCACCTTGTAAACTTCGAGCGGATCCATGCCGTTCACCGTATAGCCCGGCATTCCATAACCGAC
>JGI25328J35697_1002286_pt1 | contig 11868 bp, 10 predicted proteins | sample HigsolmetaAR203D_FD_35697 | JGI IMG/M metagenome (IMG submission 35697)
AGAATCCGGACGAGACCTGGGCGCAGGTGCTGCAGCGGGCCGAGCAGATGATCGGCGGCCGCAAGGGCGACCTCATCGTCACGGCCGAGAAGGCTGAGGAGCTGTCGCGTCCCAAGCGCGAGGAACCGGCGCAGCGCCGCGCCGAGGCCAGGAAGCCCGCCGCTGCAGAGGCGGAGGAGGAGGCAGGCGAATCGGCAAGCACCCTGCCCACGGGCTCGAGCGAATCCTCGGGCATCGATGCCGGCGCCATCGAGACGGCCGCTCCCACGGTGGACCAGAACGAGGGCCCGACCCAGGACGTCACCCGCCCGGACGGCATGCGCACCCGCGTGCGCATCGTCGCGCCGAACGTCGTCGCGGTGCCGAAGGTCGAGCCGCCCGTCGCCAAGCAGTAAGGCGGCGCCCGCCGGGGCGCCCTCGCCCCGATGTCGGCGAGCCGTCGCGCCTGCCTGAAAGCCCACGCCTGAACCGGCGTGGACGACCAGCCGACCGATTTTCCCGACCACACCTCCTCCGCCGGGCGGCGAGCAGGCATTGCTTGCTCCCGTCGCCATGGGCGCCGAGGCCAAGCTGCGCCGGCACCGGCCTCCCATTGGGCCATCATTCAACCAATCGGTTGACAATTAATCCGCAGGCCATATATTTAACCATATGGTTGAATTTGACACTGCCCAGCTCGACACTGTCTTTCATGCTCTCTGCGACGCGACGCGGCGGCACATGCTGCGCCAGCTTTCGGCCGGCGAGCGCACCGTGAGCCAGCTCGCCGAGCCGTTCTCCATCTCGCTCGCAGCGGCCTCGAAGCACATCAAGGCGCTGGAAAACGCCGGGCTCATCCGGCGCGAGATCAGGGGCCGCACGCATGTGTGCCGCCTTGACCCGGGGCCGCTCGCCAGCGCCCACCAATGGCTGAGCTTCTACGAACGCTTCTGGACCGAGCGTCTGGACGTGCTCGAGGCGCTCCTGCGCGCGGAGGACGCCGGCCCCTCCTCCACCCCGAAAGGAGAGGAACCATGAACGACCGAGACGCACCGGATGCCTACGGCGTGGTGACCGAACCCGCCACGCTGATGATCCAGCGCCTGCTGCCGGGCCCCGTCGAGCGGATCTGGGCCTATCTCACGGAGAGCGACCTGCGCCGCCGCTGGCTGGCGGCGGGAGACATGGAGCTGAAGGTGGGCGCGCCCTTCGAGTTCGTCTGGCGCAACGACGAGCTGACCGTTCCGCCTGGCCGGCGCCCCTCCGGCTTTGCGCAGGAACACCGGATGCAGAGCCGCCTGACGGAGGTTGAACCTCCGCACCGCCTCTCCTTCACCTGGAGCGGCACGGGGGAGGTGACCTTCGCGCTGGAGCCGAGGGGCGAGGCCGTGCTGCTTACGATCACCCATCGCCAGGTCGCCGACCGCTCGACCCTGCTCAAGGTCAGCGCCGGCTGGCACGTGCACCTCGACATCCTCGTCGCCCGCACATCGGGCGAGGAGCCGGAGCCCTTCTGGGACGGCTGGCAGCGCCTGCAGCAGGACTACGAGCGCAGGCTTCCGGCCTAAGCTTCTGGCCCCGCCCTCAGGCCGTGCGGCCCTCCAGCCGCGCGGCCACCTTGGCGCGCCCGATCAGTGGCAGCAGCGCGGCGAGTTCCGGCCCGTGGTCGAGCCCCGTGAGAGCCTGCCTGAGCGGCATGAACAGCGCCCTGCCCTTGGCGCCGGTCTCAGCCTTGACCGCGTCCGTCCAGCGCTTCCAGGTCGAGCCGTCCCAGGGCTCCTCCGGCAGGAGGGCCCGTGCCTTCGCGAGGAAATCCGCATCCGTCACGACCGGCGTGATCTCGCCCGCGACCACCGTCCACCACATCGCAACATCCGCCATGCGGACGAGGTTGCCCCGCACGGCATCCCAGAAGGCGGGGCCGCCATCGGCACCAAGGGACACGAGCCGCGGCTTCGCCGTCTCGTAGGGCATGGCGTGCAGCAGCCGGGCATTGAGCCCCTCCAGCTCGGCCTCGTCGAACTTCGCCGGCGCATGCGACAGGCGACCGAGATCAACAAGGCCGGCCAGCTCGTCGAGCGAGGCAACCGGCCGCACCGCCTCGGCCGAGCCGACGAGCACGGCAAGGCTCGCGACCGCCATCGGTTCCAGGCCCCCGTCGCGCAGGCCCTTGAGGGAGAGATGGCCGAGCCGCTTCGACAGCCCCTCCCCGCTTGCCGTCGTGAGCAGGTTGTGGTGGCCGAAGGCCGGCACCGCGCCGCCGAGCGCCTCGATGATCTGGATCTGCACCGCTGTATTGGTCACGTGGTCCTCGCCGCGCACCACGTGGGTGATGCCGAGGTCGAGATCGTCGACGACCGAGGGCAGCGTGTAGAGATAGGTTCCGTCCTCGCGCCGCAGCACCGGATCCGACAGGGAGGCACAGTCCACATGACTGTCGCCGCGCACGAGGTCATGCCAGCGGACGACGCGATGCTCCAGCAGGAAGCGCCAGTGCGGACGCCGGCCCTCGGCCTCGAGCCTTGCCCTCTCCTCCGCTGTCAGCTTCAGCGCGGCCCTGTCGTAGACCGGCGGCAGGCCGCGGGCGAGCTGGCGCTTGCGCCTCCGCTCCAGCTCCTCCGCCGTCTCGTAGCACGGATAGAGCCGGCCCATGGCAATGAGCCTCTCAACCGCCGTGTCGTAGAGCGCCGTGCGCTCGGACTGGCGCACCGTGATGTCCGGCACGATGCCGAGCCAGGCGAGATCCTCGACGATGCCATCAGCGAACTCCTGCGTCGAGCGGACGAGATCGGTGTCGTCGAGACGCAGGATGAAGCGCCCCCCCTCGCGCCGCGCCAGGAGGAAGTTGAGCAGCGCCGTGCGCGCATTGCCGATGTGCAGGCGGCCGGTGGGCGAAGGAGCGAAGCGGACGACGGGAGCGGACATGGGACGGACCTTATGATTTTCCGCGCGGGAGACGAGGCGCGCTACGCCGACGGACGGTGCAGGAGTGCCCGTCGCGCCACGACCTGGCGGCGGGCGCCCGGCTCCTCAGAAGTCAATGGCATCGGCGCGGGCGGCTCCCCTCGCCCTGTCCATCCCAGCCTCCGGCACGTGCGCCGGCGCACCCGTGTCGCGGAAGCGGTTGACGATCGGGTAGCGCCGGTCGCGGCCGAAATTGCGGCGTGTCACCTTCACGCCGGGGGCCGATTGCCGGCGCTTGTACTCGGCGAGGTAGAGCATGCGCTCCACCTTCTTCACCGTCGCCTCGTCGTGCCCGCGCGCGACGATCTCGGCCACGCGCAGCTCGTCCTCCACCAGCCCCTTCAGGATATCGTCGAGCACCTCGTAGGGGGGCAGCGAATCCTGGTCTTTCTGCCCCTCGCGCAGCTCCGCCGTCGGCGCCTTGACGAGGATGTTGGCGGGAATGACCTCGCCGTCGGGGCCGAGCGCGCCCGGCGGCTTCCAGCCGTTGCGCAGGGCGGACAGGCGATAGACCTCCGTCTTGTAGAGGTCCTTGATCGGGTTGAAGCCGCCGTTCATGTCGCCGTAGAGCGTGGCATAGCCCGTCGACATCTCCGACTTGTTGCCCGTGGTCACCACCATGGAACCGAACTTGTTGGAGATGGACATGAGCATGGTGCCGCGCGCGCGGCTCTGCAGGTTCTCTTCGGTCACGCCGCGGGGGGTGCCGGCAAAGAGCGGCGCGAGCGCCCGCTCAAGCCCCTCCACCGCCGGTGCTATGGGCAGGATGTCGTAGCGCACCTTGAGCGCCCTGGCGCAGGCCGCCGCATCGTCGAGGCTCTCGCTCGAGGTGTAGCGGTAGGGGAGCATGACGCAGTGGACGCGCTCGGAGCCGAGCGCATCGACCGCCATCGCCGCGCAGAGAGCCGAATCGATACCGCCTGACAGGCCGAGCACGACGCCGGGAAAGCCGTTTTTCTCCACATAGTCGCGCAGGCCGAGCACGCAGGCGGCATAGTCGGCCCGCTCGCCCTCCTCCACCACCTCCCGGGGCGCGGCCACGCAGCGCCAGCCCTGCTCCCCGCGCCGCCACTCCGTGAGCGCGACGGTCTCGGAAAAGGCCCTCAACTGGCCGGCCAGGCTCGCATCGCCGTTGAGGATGAAGGAGGCGCCGTCGAAGACGAGTTCGTCCTGCCCGCCGACCTGGTTGAGATAGGCCATCGGCAGGCCCGTTTCGGTGACGCGCGCCACGGCGATGTTGGTGCGCTCCAGCATCTTGTCGTGCCAGTAGGGCGAGCCGTTGGGCACGAGCAGGATCTCGCTGCCGGTCTCGGCGAGGCACTCGACCACCTCCTCGCCCCAGATGTCCTCGCAGATGGGCAGGCCGAGGCGCAGGCCGCGCAGGTTGACAGGCCCCGGCAGGGGGCCGGGGGTGAAGACGCGCTTCTCGTCGAAGACACCGTAATTGGGCAGGTCCACCTTGAAGCGCACGGCGGCGATGGAGCCGGCGTCAAGCACCGCATAGGCGTTGTAGACCTTGCCGTCCTCGTTCCACGGCAGGCCGACGAGGACGGCCGGGCCGCCGTCGGCCGTGTCGCGGGCCAGCTCCTCGCAGGCCCGGCGGCAGGCGTCGAGGAAGGCGGGGCGCAGCACAAGATCCTCCGCCGGATAGCCGGCAAGGTACAGCTCGGTGAACATCACGACATCCGCCCCCATGGCGGCGGCTTCTGCGCGCGCCTTGCGAGCCTTGGCGAGATTGGCCGCGATGTCGCCCATGATGGGGTTGAGCTGGGCGAGCGCGAGGCGGAAGCGGTCGATGGATGTCGTCATGCCTCCGATTTAGCGCGGGCAGACCGGCCCGGCAACGGCGGCGAGGGGCGACGGAACGCCCCTTCCCGTCAGCCGAAGCGGTAGGCGTCCATCATGATGACGCCGTACTGCGCGCTGGAATGGACCTGCTCGCCCCGCGCCCCGCCGGCCGCCCCCATGGCGACGAAAAGCGGCAGGAGGTGTTCCTCCGTCGGGTGGTTCTCCGCACCGAAGGGAGCCCTGCGGCGATAGTCGAGAACATCATCGGCGCGCCCCTCCTCGATCGCCTCGCGCATCCATTCGCCGAAATCCCGGACCCAACGCGGGGCGGCGGCATCGAGGGCATAGCCGCGCCCGAACATCTCGTGGAGGTTGTGCGTCAGCGCGCCGGAGCCGATGATGAGCACGCCCTCCCGCCGCAGCGGCGCGAGAGCCCGCCCCACCGCGAGGTGATGCGCCGGCCCGGAGCGCAGCTGGACCGAGAGCTGCACCACGGGAATGTCCGCTTCGGGATAGAGCAGCCTGAGTGGCACCCAGGTGCCGTGGTCGAAGCCCCTGTCGTGCACCGTGCCGGCCGCGATCCCGGCCTCGCCGAGCAGCGCCGCCGCCCTCTGCGCGAGCGCGGGCGCGCCTGGCGCCGGATAGGTCATGCGGAACAGCTCCGGCTCGAAGTTGCCGAAATCGTAGATCGTCTCGGGCCGCTCGTCGGCCGTCAGCGCGGGGGTGGCGGTGGCGAAATGCGCCGTGGCCACGAGGATGGCGCACGGACGTGGCAGAGCGGCGCCGAATGACTTCAGAAAGCGGTGTGCCTCGGTGTTGTGCAGTACGAGGTTCGGCGCACCATGCGACAGGAAGAGCGTCGGCATGAGGGGGGCTGGGTCGGTCATCACAGGCTCCGCGACTTGCTGCCTGCCGATATATCGCCGCCGGCCGCTTTTCGCCCTTGCAGTGGCGCAAGACATGCTTTGCAGGGCAGCCGTCAGATGCCGAAGACAGCCCGCTCAACAAGCGTCGCCCCCCAGACGAAGGCCGCGAGCAGGCGCGTCAGGAAAACGGCCGCCGAAGCAAAGTCCTTGGTGCGCTTGATGTCAGGGTTGCGCTCGGGCGTGACGTGGTCGGCAAGCTCCTCGATCGAGGTATTGAGGAGCTCGACGGCCAGCGCCAGCACGACGACGCTGATGAGCGCCGCGGAGACGAGCGGCGAGAAGCCCACGACGAGCGACAGCGGCACCGCCGCCAGAAGCGCCGCGACGAGGATGCGCACGTTTCGGTCGTTGCGGAACGCAACCGTAAGGCCGCTCCAGGAATTCTTGAACGCCACAACCTTCCCTCCGCAAGGGTCCCGTGGCGTCAACGCCCTCCCGCCGCCGGCAGTTCCCGATGCCCGGCTCCCCGTGTCGGAAACGAAAAGGGCGACCGCAAGGGCCGCCCTTCAACCGCTCTGCAAGGCCGCTCACTCGGCCGCCGCGACATGCGGCACGGTGCGCGCGGCGCGCTCACGCTTCAGCCGCTCGGCGACNAGGAAGGCCACCTCCAGCGCCTGCTCCGCATTGAGGCGCGGGTCGCAGTGGGTGTGGTAGCGGTCGTGCAGATCCTCGTCCGTCAGGGCGCGGGCACCGCCGGTGCATTCGGTGACGTTCTTGCCCGTCATCTCGAGATGGATACCGCCGGCGTGGGTGCCCTCGGCCTGGTGCACGTCGAAGAAACCCTTGATCTCGCGCATGATGAGGTCGAAGGGCCGGGTCTTGTAGCCGTTGGCGGCCTTGACCGTGTTGCCGTGCATGGGATCGCACGACCAAATGACGATGCGCCCGCTCTCCTTCACGGCCCTGACGAGCGGCGGCAGGTGTTCCAGCACCTTGTCTGCGCCGAAGCGGCAGATCAGCGTCAGCCGGCCCGGCTCGTTGTCCGGGTTGAGCATGTCGATGAGGCGCAGCAGCTCGTCGGGCTTCAGCGACGGCCCGCACTTGAGGCCGATGGGGTTCTTGATGCCCCGGCAGTATTCGACATGGGCATGGTCGGGCTGGCGCGTGCGGTCGCCGATCCAGAGCATGTGGCCGGAGGTCGCGTACCAGTCGCCCGAGGTGGAATCGATGCGCGTCAGCGCCTCCTCGTAGCCGAGCAGCAGGGCCTCGTGGCTGGTGTAGAAGTCCGTCGAGCGCATCTCGGGATGCGACTCCGGGTCGATGCCGCAGGCGCGCATGAAGTCGAGTGCCTCAGTGATGCGCCCGGCGAGCTCCTGGTAACGGCCCGAGGACGGGCTGTCCTTGACGAAGCCCAGCATCCAGCGGTGCGCGTTCTGCAGGTTGGCATAGCCGCCGCTGGCGAAGGCGCGCAGGAGGTTNAGCGTCGCCGCTGACTGGCGGTAGACCATGAGCTGGCGGCGCGGGTCGGGCGTGCGCGCCTCTTCAGTGAACTCGATGCCGTTGATGATGTCGCCGCGGTAGCTCGGCAGCTCCTTGTCACCCACCTTCTCGGTCGGCGCCGAGCGCGGCTTGGCGAACTGGCCGGCGATGCGGCCAACCTTCACCACCGGCGAGGCGCCGGCGAAGGTAAGCACCACCGCCATCTGGAGAAACAGGCGGAAGAAGTCACGGATGTTGTCGGCAGAATGCTCGGCGAAGCTCTCGGCGCAGTCACCACCCTGCAGCAGGAAGGCTTCACCGGCCGCGACCTTGGCGAGGTCACGCTTCAGCCGGCGGGCCTCGCCGGCAAAGACGAGCGGGGGAAAGCCGGCAAGCTGCCGCTCGACGCCTTCAAGGGCCTCGGCATCCGGATAGACAGGCACCTGCTGGATAGGCATCTTCCTCCAGCTCGAGGGCGTCCACCGCTCGGTCATCTCACCAACTCCCGCCAAGAAACAGGGAAAGCCGTCAGGCCTCCTCCATAGTGCCACAACAGAGGTGGCGCTTATAGCTGACAGTCGGCCACAAGGCGAGCGTCTTTGCCGTCGTCCTCCGCGCGGCGGAAGGCACTTGCCGCCGCGAAGACGCCGAGCATGAGGAGGCAGGCGCCGCCCGCCTCTCCGGCAGTTGGCCAACGCCCCTCGAAGAGGAAGCCGTAGACGAGCGCGAAGACCGTCTCGGAGACGATAAGCTGGCCGGCGAGCGCCACCGGCAGGCGCCGCGCCGCCACGATCCAGAGCATCGTGCCGGCCCACGAACTCACCATGCCGAGCACAAGCGCCCACAGCACGAGGTTGAGCCCGCCGGCGTTGAACAGGCCGAGCCGCGGCACGGCCGACCAGCCGTCGACGGCGAGGAGCGGCACGAGCGGCAGCACCGCGACCAGGGAACCGACGCCCTGCAGGCTCGTCCAGGCATAGACGCCGTCGCCGGCGAGCGCCCGAGAGGTACGGGCGTTGACGAGGGCATAGACCGTCCACACCACGACGGCCCCGAGGGCGCACAGACTGCCGAGCAGGACATCGGTGCGCGAGGTCACACTGCCCGCCTGCGCGAGCGTGGTCACATTGACGAGCACAAGGCCGGCGAAAATCAGCAGGAGCGGCATGACGAGGGCCCGCCAGCGCACCGCTGGCTCGCGCCAGTTGCCGACGATGGCGAGCACCACCGGCAGCGAGCCGATGACGAGCGGCGGGATGGCCGGGCCAGCAAGCTGCACCGCCCCGGCCGCCAGCAGGTAGTAGAGGACATAGCCGGTGAGGCCGAGCANGAGCCCCNCCCCAGCATCCCGCCGCGGCACAATGCCCGCCCGGCAGCGCGGCACCATCAGCATCAGCACGAGCGAGCCGATGCCGAAGGCGAGATAGCGCGCGACCGTNAGGTCGAGGCTGGTATAGGGNTCGACCGCTGCCGGTCCGACGAAGACGAGCCCCCACACGGCGCCGGCGGCAAGCCCGGCCAGAAGACCGATGATCATGATTCGAGGTTGCTTCCTGCGCACCGGCGCCAGGCCGCCGGCCCGCCCGAGCGGGCNTCCAGCGTCCATGCGCGCCGTTCGGCGGGACGATCGCGCATCGCGGGAGCATTTTGCGCAAAATCGCCGCCCCCCGGCAGCAGGATATGCGGCGCTGCGGGGCGAAAATCGCCGCCCGTCCGCCGCCATAATCGCTCAGAATGATCCTCGGCCGCAGCCGCAAGGTTCGCGACGCCTTGCCGTGTCTGAATGCCAGTCGCGTCGACGCGTCTTGCCCGAACACCGGAACCGATCGTGCCAACCGTTCTCGTTGCCCTGTCCCCGGTTCTCCTCGCCGTCTTTATCCTGATCGCCGGCAACGGCCTTCTGACCACGCTGGTGCCGCTGCGCGGGGTGCTGGAAGGCTTTTCGCCCACCGAGGTCGGCGTCATCGGCTCCGTCTATTTCGGCGGCATGCTCGCTGGCACGTGGGTGACGCCGGCCATCGTGCGGCGCGCCGGGCACATCCGCGCCTTCGCAGCCTTCGCCGCCATCGCGGCGGTGGCCTGCCTCGGCTTCGCGATCTTCATCTCGCCACCCGTCTGGATGGTGCTGCGCGGGCTCGTCGGCTTCTGCTTCGCGGGGCTCTATGCCATCGTCGAGGCCTGGATCAANGCCAAGGCGACGGACCGCAACCGCGGCCGCATGCTCGGCCTCTACAACATCGTCAACTACGCCGGCTCCGCCGCCGGCCAGCAGCTCCTGCGCCTCGACAGCCCCCGCTCGTTCACGCTGTTTTCAGGCACGTCCGCCTTCCTCATGCTGTCACTCGTGCCGCTTGCCATGACGCGGGCGGAGGCGCCGCCCCTGCCGGCCAAAGGCCGGCTGCGCATCCTTGCGCTGTTCCGCACCTCTCCCATCGGCGCCGTCGGCATCCTGCTCGTCGGGCTCGCCAATGGCAGCTTCTGGTCGCTCGCCCCGGCCTATGTGGAGCGGCTCGAGCTGGGCGCGGGTGTGGTCGCAAGCTTCATGACGGCCATGATCCTCGGCTCCGCCATCGCGCCNTACCCCATCGGCAAGCTGTCCGACATCGTCGACCGGCGCGGTGTGATCCTCGCCGTCTCGGCCATCGCCTTCGTCATCGAGGTGGCGCTCGTCATCGTCGGGCGCGGCGAGACGACAGTGCTCTACGCGCTCGCCCTCGCGCTCGGCCTCACGGCGTCCGTCACCTACCCGCTGATCTCCGCCCACGCCAACGACCGGGGCTCGCAGGAGGGTGCGGTGCATCTGTCGAGCACGCTCCTGTTCCTCTACTGCGTGGGCGGCATCGTCGGGCCGCTGGTCGCCTCCACGCTGATGACGCTCGTGGGTGACGTCATGCTCTTCGTGCACAACGCCGCCATCCACGCCATCCTTGCCGGCTTCGTCGCCTGGCGCATGATGAAGCGCCCGCCTTCGGACGCGCAGCTCGTGCTCGATGCGCCGCCCGGAACGGCGGCGCATCATCCAGTGCCATAGCGCGTTATACGATGGAAACGCCGTATCCAGCCAACGGCTCGGCTTCTGCGACTGCCGTCTCGGTGCGCAGGGGCGACCCCGCTTGCGGGTAATCCATCATCTCGACAGCATCAAACCACTCGTCTTCTTCCGTTTCCGCAGGGTCCACGCAATCAGAGCCCACGACACCAAGAGCGGAGAACGTCGCTCCAACGAGCCAGAAGGCTGCGGAACTCAGAGACCAGCCTGCCCAGCTGCATGCGGCGCCCAAAGAATTCAACCCGGCTGACAAAAAATTGCACGCGTCAATGCCAATCTTGAACAACTTCCTTGCGCCCNGATTGTCATCATTATTGCATGTCACATAACAATCCAGAACGACCTTAGGCTACGTGGACGAAATCGAGCGGGCTCGCGCTCTCGAACGGCGCATGAAGCATATCGGTCGCCCGCGCCGCAATCGCGGACGGAACATGGACGATGACGATAATCCCTTCATCGGAGATTGAAAAACGGGGCCGTTGAGGCCCCGTGTTCATACCAGCGTCGGAGAAATCGTCTCGTAGAGAGGGTTCTGTGTCGAAGGCTGATCCGGGACGATGACCACGGGTGGAACATCGGGAACATCGGGAGGGGGGATGTTGATGTCGCCATCCCGTAGCGGAATTCCTGGACCGGAAGAGCCGCCACCTGCCCCTCCGGACAGGGTATCAAGCAGGGCGGGAGACCCAACGTTGTCGAGAACTTCCCGCGCGCACTCCTGCGAGAAGAGCTGCTTGAGGTTGAACGATCCGGCGAGACGCTGCAACGCGGACATTGCAGACCCGAGCATGGCATTCTCCGCGCCGATCATCGCTCCGATTTGCCCCATGATGCTGCCAACCTGACCCATGACACCTCCGAGGGCGCCCATGAGGCCTCCGAGCGGTCCGGTACCAAGGGCACCCAGGATGCCACCGAGACCCGATCCCAATGAGCCCAGGAGGCCCTGGAATTGCCCCAGAAGGCTGGTCATGGACCCTATGTGGCCTCCCATGCCCATGAGGTTCGTGACACTTCCCATGACACCCTGAAGCTGCTGCATCACATTGCCGATGGGCAGCATATTGCCGAGGGTGCCGTTGAGAGCCCCCATCTTGCCGAGGACACCAGAGAGGCGTCCCTGCAACTGGCCAAGGTTGCCGAAACCAGTCTGACCCCCGAATGCCTCAAGACTGGAGCGCACGGTGCCCAGGTTTCCGACGAACCCGGCCATGTTGTTGACAGTGCCGAGGTCAGACAGGGCTGTATCGATCCCGGAGAGGATGCCGGGTATGTCCGCCCTGCCCCGGAATGCCTCTAGCTGAGACGGTGTCAGCGAATTGATCCGCGACTTGAGGGCCGAGAGGTTGTTGATTGTCTCGGTTACGTCAGGGACCTGCTGAAGACCACCGGGAGCGTCCAGAAGGTCGGCGATTCCGCCGAGCTGAGCGGAAAGCTGCTCGACATCCCCGATGCCTGGAACACCAGAGGCGCTGATGATCTTCACCGCGAGGCTGTTGAGGCTCTCTGACACCTGTGTGAGACGAACGACCGACAGGGCGTCCTGAAGCTCACCGATGCCGGAAAGGGCTGGCGCCGTGTTGCCGATGCCCTGATAGGACACAGACTGGTTCATGGCCCCGGCCATCGACTGCAACATGTCTCCCACGTTGACCAGTTTGCTCAGGTCACCGCCGATGAGGGTCCCGAGCTGACCGAGGTCGTTGATGTTCGCCATCCGACCGATGTTGCTGATCAGGG
>JGI25328J35697_1002288_pt1 | contig 11864 bp, 9 predicted proteins | sample HigsolmetaAR203D_FD_35697 | JGI IMG/M metagenome (IMG submission 35697)
GCCAAAATATCCGGTGCATCACCTAACTCGTCAACCACTTCAAATGCCGCCGTCTTTTGCCCTTCCAACCGGTATGGGTTCACCGAATTAACAAGGGTAATCGGATATTCACTTGTGATTTCACGCACAATAGATAAAGCATCATCAAAATTCCCATTAATGGCAATGATTTTTGCCCCGTACATAACCGCTTGTGCCAGCTTCCCAAGGGCGATCTTTCCATCAGGGATAAGAACATAGCAATTCATATTGGCGCGTGCCGCATAGGCTGCCGCTGCGGCTGACGTATTTCCGGTGGATGCACACATGATGGATGTGCTTCCCTCTTCCAACGCTTTTGCCACCGCCATGACCATCCCGCGGTCCTTAAATGATCCGGTCGGATTTAAGCCTTCATATTTAAAATAAAGGTCTAAACCAAGTTTCTTAGACAGATTATTCGCCCGAATCAGTGGTGTACCTCCTTCATGAAGACTGATTAACGGGGTATTTTCCGTAATCGGTAAATAGTCACGATATCTTTCTAAAATGCCTGCCATTTTATTCGCCGCCTTCCACTCGATAACAACTTTTTACTTTTTCTATATAATCCACGNTTTCAAACGCCGCTANNACATTGTTTATACATTTTTTCGAAGCTTGATGGGTAACCAAAATAAGTTCTGCCTTTTTCGGATTACTTGGATACGGTTCTTGAAGAACTTTTTCTAAACTAATTTTTTCCTCAGCCATTAGTTTTGCAATTTGGGCCAATACACCACTTTCATCATTGACGATCAGCCGAATAAAATATTTGGCATAAATATCCTCTTCTCGTTTCAATTTTTTCACATTATACGGTGTCGCCATATTTCGCCCGTTAACACCAAGCTTGATGTTTTTCACGACCGTCACAAGATCAGATAAAACGGCTGTTGCGGTCGGCAGTTCACCGGCACCCGGTCCGTAAAACATTGTCTCCCCGACCGCTTCTCCATACACATAAACCGCATTAAAAACACCGTTGACATTGGCTAACGGATGAGTACTTTTCACAAACGTTGGTTCCACACTTACTTCAATTAATTCATCATCTTTTTTTGCAATTCCGATTAACTTCATTGTATAGCCTAATTGCTCACCGTATTTAATGTCTTCTAATGTTACTTTAGAAATCCCNCTTACAGATACATCTTCTAAATTCATGCCGACATGGAAACCAAGGGAACTTAGGATGGCCATTTTTCGTGCTGCATCTAAACCTTCTACGTCCGATGTCGGATCTGCCTCGGCATAGCCAAGCTGTTGTGCTTCCTGTAAAACCTCATCAAAAGAAGCTTGTTCATGGCTCATTTTTGTTAAAATATAGTTTGTTGTTCCGTTAACAATCCCCATTATTTTCGTAATCCGATCCGAAGAAAAACCTTCCACAATCGCATTTATAATCGGAATCCCGCCGGCGACACTTGCTTCATAAAATAGGTCACAGCCATGCTCTCGTGCTTTTTTGATGAGTTCCTCCCCATGAATTGCCATTAAATCTTTATTGGCTGTTACGATATGTTTCCCCTGTTCAATCGCTTCTAAAATATAGGTTCGTGCCGGTTCAATTCCGCCCATGACTTCAATTATGACTTCCACTTCCTGATCATAAATAAGTTCCCGGGGATCGGTTGTAACAATATCAGAATTGACAAATATCGACCGCTCTTTTTCAGGATTCCTTACTAAAATCCGACTGACTTCAATGACAGAACCCGTTTGGTTGAAAAAGTCTTCTTTATATGAATCGACTAGCCGGACAACACCGGTTCCAACCGTGCCAAAGCCCATTAAACCGACTTTAATTTTTCCATTCATAACTTTCCTCCCATTTTGCTTCTATATTCCTCTATTGAACAATAATTAAAGGTTTTACAGTTTCATAGAATTGTACATGAAACGGTTGTTAGCTCTGGCCTACGACAACTGCCCGATTAACCCCGTCTACCTGCAGGAGTTCTTCTAAAAATTCTGTTGTGGTAAGCCTCATATTGGCCGTATCCATGGATAAAACAACATTGGCAATTCCTTGGAGNGGTATGCTTTGATTAATCGTAATCACATTCCCTTCTTTATCTGCCACAAATTGCAGCACTTTTGATAAAATCCCCGGTCGATGTTCCAACAATAGGGAAATGGTAATGACCTTTTGAAAAGTAGCTGCATTAAACGGAAAAATTTTATCTTTAAATTTATAGTAGACACTCCGACTAATGCCCACTTGTTCAACCGCATCATGGATCGTCTTTACATTCCCCGCGTCCAGCAATCGCTTCACTTCTAAAGTTTTCCGAATCGAAATCGGCAAAACATCTCCTTGGATTAAATAAAATTGTTCACTCCCATGCAAGCTTAGTCCTCCCAAAATATACATTTGTTTATATATAGAGAACATTGTAGTGCATTTTCAAAAAAATTACAATCCTTTTTATTATTCATTTGTTAAAAGTTTGTTTATTTCGCTTGTTCGCAAAAGGTTTAAGTAAATTTTTTTAGAGCCTTACTTATTCGTTTTTCTTTAAGTAAGCTGTTACGCTGGGTCATTTCGAAATTTTGTAAACTTAACAAAGGCATTTAGAGATATAATTTTGAACCGATATAAAATATATAAGAATAATGTCCGCATCCATTTGTGATTATTTTTACAATTTATTATTTTAGGGGAGGGTTATGGATGAAATTATTCCAGTTTAAAAGTATAAAAGCTAAAATTCTTTTATCCTTTTTGANNATTATTGNGTTAATGGTCATTTTAAGCATATTAAATATGGTATCCATGAACACCATTAACAAAAAAACGGAAAATATTCTCGATCAGCAGTTGGCCTTGTTAGTTATCGATGAACAGCTTGCCGAAAATATGGCGTCGAGAGTTTCCTTACTACAGTCTTTCCTTTTATCAGACAACGCGTTATATCGGGAAGAATATGAAAAAGGGATCGATGCGAGTATCGAGCTTGAAAATCGGGCTGTAGACCTATCCGATTCCGATGAGCTCAAGCAGCTGATTGACCGGAAAGTAGAATGGGGGAAAATGACCGATGAAGTTCTTACCCTTTACGACCAAGGCAAGAAAGATCAAGCTATGAAATTAATGATTGAAAAAGTGGTCCCTATTAGTCAAACTTTAATTAGTGATTTTAATCATATGGCACAATATCGGGGAGAACTTATGCAAAACTTGGGACAAGAATCGACCCAAACCGGAGAACAAGTATTTCTGATTGCTATTATAGGTTCACTTATCGGAATTGTGGTTGGTCTCATTTTTGCTTTTCTAAATACTTCATCCATTGCAAAACCACTTAAACAAGTAACGAGCCGAATGAAATTAATGGCGAAGGGTGATCTAAGTTCAAAGCCGTTTGAAACAAATTTACGGGATGAAATTGGTCAATTAATGGTAGCGACCAATGAAATGAACAGTCAAATTCAAACGATGTTAAAAGAAATGGCCCAAGTAGCCGAAACCGTTTCAAGTCAAAGTGAGGAATTATCTCAAGCGGCAAGTGAAGTCAAAACCGGTTCCGAGCATATTGCAGTAACGATGGGTGAACTGGCTTCCGGCTCCGATTCTCAAGCAGCCAGAACAACAGAAATTTCTTCNATAGCAAATGGATTGGTATATACCATCCAGCAGGTTAATGAAGGAGGAATAGAGATCGGGGAAACCTCAAATTCTGTGCTGGAAATGACGAATGAAGGCAAGAGATTAATGGAAGCTTCAACAAATCAAATGTCAAACATTAACCAAATCGTCCAAGATTCTGTGGAAAAAATGGAGCACCTAAACATCTTATCGGGAGAGATTTCGAAATTAGTCGTTGTCATTAAGGAAATTGCCAACCAAACAAACCTGTTGGCACTAAATGCAGCCATTGAAGCAGCCAGAGCCGGAGAACAAGGAAAAGGGTTCGCTGTTGTTGCTGATGAAGTCAGAACGCTCGCAGAACAAGTGGCTGTATCAGTTACCAATATCACAAGCTTTGTTACCAATATCCAAAGCGAAACCCGCTTAGTGGCAGACTCTCTGCAAGCCGGATACCGGGAAGTGGAAAAAGGAACGGATCAAATTATCATGACCAATGAAACATTTCAAAAAATAAACGACANGGTCACACATATGGTCAAACGGGTTGAAACAATTACATCAGACTTAGCAGCCGTTACGGAACGAAGTCATGAGTTTAATCGTTCAATCCAGGAAATTGCCGCAGTAACCGAAGAAAGTGCGGCCGGTATTGAAGAGGTTGCAGCGATGACCCAACAAACAAACAGCTCAATAGAAGATGTAGCGATTAGTTCTGCTCAGCTCGCCCAACAAGCAGAAAAACTTAATAATATGGTTCAACGTTTCAAACTGGCTGGCTAACCCTTAAAGCCAATTGGACTGTCCGATAAAAAGAATCCCCTAATGGGTGAAGCCTTTAATTATCAAAAAATCGACACCTCCTCCTATCTATTAAAAACACGAACGGGGCTGCCGTAAGTCAAAAAAATGACTTTCCGGACAACCTCGTTTGCTTATTTAGATGCAAATTTTTCAATGATTTTATCCATATTTAACTGACTTGTATCCGACACGAGATAGTCTGCTTCATGCAAGTGTTCAGAATCACCAATTCCGACAGAAAACATCCCAGCTCGATTAATGGCTTCGATGCCTGCAGCAGAATCTTCCACACCAATACAATCCGCATACGCAAATCCAAAATAATCTGCAGCAACAGTAAACGTTTCAGGATCCGGTTTTCCTCGTTTTACTTTTGCAGCATCAACCATATAATCAAAGTAATTTGTCAATCCAAGCCGATTAATCACAACCGGGGCATTTTTACTTGCCGAACCGAGGGCAATTTTTATCTTATTTTCTTGAATTTCTTTTAGTAATTTTTCTATCCCCGGTAAAATATCTTTTGGTGTAATTTGATTAATTAATGTTTTGTAATATTCATTTTTTTGTGTGGCCAACTGTTGTTTTTCTTCCATTGACATCGTTAATAGTTCGGGTTTTAAAGCTAAAATTTTTTCTAATGAGTCCATGCGACTAATCCCTTTTAATTTTTCGTTAAATTGCCTGTCAATGGTTACACCGAGTGATTGGGCCAGTTGTTTCCACGCCAAATAATGATATTCAGCTGTATCAGTTATCACGCCGTCAAGGTCAAAAATAAATAGTTTTGGATATTTCGTCATTTTTTCTATTCCTTTCTTTTAAAGATTCATTACTTTTTTCCATGTAGGAAAAACTTTTCTTTATAATGGTTTTACACTGTCTCGTTCAATAATTTTATAATCAACAACAACCTGCTTTCCTTTCGCGCGACCTTCCATAATTTCTTGAAGATGAAGTGCTGCTTGTCTACCCAATTCAAAAAAGTTTTGCTGAACAGTGGTAATCGGCGGTTGGGTAAATTCCGTTATTGGAATATTATCAAAACCGGTGACTGAAACATCTTCCGGAATTTGTAAACCTGCTTCTTTGATTGCTTTCATGACGCCAATTGCCATAATATCACTAAATGCAATTATAGCTGTTGGTCGATGTTTTTCCAAATACTTTTTTGTCTCTTCATAGGCTGCCTGTTCCAAAAACTGCCCGTATAAGATATCTCCTTCATGTAATTGGAGACCAAAGGCGGCAAAGGCTTCTCTTACACCACGCAATCGTTCATTGTTAACATAAGCCGCTTTTTTACCGGCCATAATTGCTATCCTACGGTGATTTTGTTCTAATACCAACTCGGTTATTTTGCGACTTGCTTCAATATTATTAATCGATACATTTCCGATCAATGGTGTATGATTATTTAAATGGAAATCGATGAGTACGCAAGGGATATTTGTATTAATCAACTCTTTAAAATATGGATCGTCCGTTCGAATTCCTTGTAAGATGGTACCGCCAATATTTCGTTCTCGACAAAATTGTGCATAACTTTTCCGTTTCTGTTTATTTGAGTCAATTAAATAGATGGCCAACTCATACTCTTTCTCCTCTATGGCTGTGTATACACCTTTAAAAACCTCAATGGAATTCACGCTATCTTTTTGGCTACTGTCTAAAATTCCTGACGTAATCAGGCCAATCGTTAACTGTTTTTTAGAGGATAGATTTTTTGCAACCAGATTTGGCGTATAATTCAATTCTTCGGCAACTTTTAATATCTTTTGCCTGGTTTTTTCGCTAATATCGGGATAATTATTGAAGGCTCGCGATACAACCCCGATTGATACCCCCGCCCTTTTCGCAACATCTTTAATTGTTGCCAATGATAACACCTGCTTTCCTACTAAAAATTTGGCAGTTATATATAAGTGAAAAATTGGATCTACTTAATACCTGCCGTCTGATCATTACTTGTTATGAAATATTTATTTAATAAAATATAAATAATCAAAATCGGAATAATTGAGATAATTGCCCCGGACATAATGACATCCCATTTTGTCGCGTTCATATATTGTTTCGAGATTGCATTTAATCCTTGTGTCAGCATATATTTATCAGGACTTGAAATAAATAATAATGGCTTCATAAATTCATTCCAAATCCCCATGAATACAAATACAGCCTGTGTTGCAACGGCACCTTTTGCATTTGGTAACACGACTTTAAAAAAAGTTCCTAAACGGGATAATCCATCAATGGTAGCTGCCTCTTCCACATCTTTCGGGAAGTTAATGAAAAATTGACGCATCATGAAAATGTATGAAATATTAATCATCGTTGTAAAAATCAATGACCCATGGGTATCAATTAATCCTAAGTTTGATATAACAATATATAAAGGAATCATCGTCACCTGAGAAGGTATCATAATCAATAATAATAATAAACCGAATAGCACATTTTTTCCTCTAAAATCGATTCGTGCCAATGCATAACCCGCCATTGTATTAAAAACTAAATTCAATACAGTTACTATGATCCCAACAATCAGCGAATTACCGATCCAAGTCGGGAATTGAGAGCTGAAAACGGTTTGATAACCATCCAGACTCCACTGTTCAGGGAGGATTGAGTTCCCGCCAACAATTTCTGCAGTTGTTTTAAATGATGTTAAAATACTCCATGCGAACGGAAAGAGGGTTAATAAACTGTAGCCAATCAATAATATATAAATTATGATCTTCAGTGTTTTATTTTCTTTTTTCATGATTTCATCACCCATTTATTTTATCTGCGTTTAAAAGTTTATTCACGATAGACGTCACCGTAAAAATTAGTAATCCAAGAATAAAGGCCAATGCTGTCGCTCTTCCCATATCATTACTATTAAATGCTAATTGATAAATGTATAGAGAAAATGTTAACGTTGAGTTTTGAGGCCCACCTGTACCATTCGACATAATAAATGCTTGGTCAAAAATTTGAAAGCAACCAACAAGCCCCATCGTCACAACGTAAAAGGTAATTGGCATTAATTGAGGGACCGTTACATATAAAAATTGTTTTACCTTATTAGCCCCGTCAATGGCTGCTGCCTCATAAAGACTCCCCGGAATATCTTGTAAACCGGATAAAAAGACAATCATAAAATGGGGAACAGTTGAAAAGATGTTCATTGTCATGATAACTGCTAATGCTAAATCAGGATTTGTTAAAAATTGGATTCTTGAACCGAATAAAGAATCATATAAATTGACAATAAATCCATTGTTATTGAATAACCACATAAAAATTAGCGTCATGGCTGATGAAGATGTTAATGTCGGGATAAACATAACCGATAGAAAGGCGCGGCTAAAATGAACTTTACTATTCAATAAGGCGGCTAATATCATGGCAATAATGGTCTGAATCGGAACAACTACCAACACATATTTCCATGTATTCTCAAAAGCCGCCCAAAATTTTGGATCAGTAAAGATTTTTGAGAAATTATCAAAACCGACAAATGTTCTTGTTCCGGATAATAAGTCCACTTTAAAAAACATCATAAAAAACGCATAGACAATAGGTATTAAGGTAAATATCATAATCGTAAGGAGCGCAGGCATTAAGAAGGAATATCCTTGTAAATTTTGTCGATGCCCACTGTTCATAATTATCACCTCATTTGATAAAGAAAAATACGGGCGTCTGAGCCCTTAGGCGACTCGTGACGCGTAGTTCATCAAAAAACATAAAATTTTTACGGCTGCGATGTTTTTCCTTGAAACTTTCTTAGTTACATATACATAATTTTTAAAATTGTACACGATGTCGAATTCACATCTTTGCTGGAAATTTTGACATTCTCCATGTTCAAAGAAAACTATGCACAATAGCAGTAAAATAACTGCTATAGGGAGGGGTAACGGATGGAATCACCCGTGCCCCTTATCTTGCTGATTACTTTTGTCTGTCAATTTCAGCGTTTGCTTCTTGCTCAGCAGACTTCATTGCTTCTTTTAGAGTTACATCACCGTTTAGTGCTGCCTGGAAGTGGTTGTCAAAAGAGGAAGAGATAACCGGCAATGTTTCACCCGAAGCCCAAACAGTACCATACTCTGCCCCTTCAACATGTGCTTTTAGATCAGGGTTATCGTATAAATTCATTTCATTGGCAACGGATTGACGAGTTGGCAGTGTACCGGATAGCTCACTCCATTGTTTTTGGCCTTCACCTGTCATAAAATTAATAAATTCAATAGCGGCATCCTTATTTTTCGAATTCTTTGAAACCGCATAACCTACATTAAATATCATTGTTTGTTGTTGTCCATTGATGGTTGGAGCAGGTAGAACAGCATAATTTACATTTGGATAATCCTGTTTTAATGCACTTAATACCCAGTTCCCTTCAATCATTATTGCAGCTTGATTTGTACCAAAGGCAGCACCTGCGGAATCAACACCCAAATCAATTGTTGGATTTAATAAATAGCCTTCATCTTGCCCGTCAACGATACTTTGCAAATAATCAAGCGTGGCTTGACTGGATGTGAAATCTGCATAACCGTCTTCTTTTACAGGATTCAAACCGGTAGCTTTGAATGCACTTAAGTGTCTTGCCATTGTACTATCAAAAATCATCGCAGCTTGCCCTTTGTCTAATTTCCCTTGAAGTTCTTTTGCAAAAGCTAACAAACCTTCCCAATCAGACGGAACATCTTGGACGGTATATCCTGCTTTTTCCAATAAATCAACATTTACATAAGTGGCAAGTGTTGAATAATCCTTTGGCACTCCATACAATTTCCCATCTTTACCACGGAAGCCATCTAATAATGGTTGGAAAAAGTCATCTGGATTCTTAACTTTATTCGACAAATCCTCAAGAACACCACTGGCGATAAAACGAGGCGCTACGTAGGATTCAAGATAAAAAACATCCGGTGCATTTTTTGCTGCAAAACGTGCTGTTAATGTATCTTGGAAATTGTCTTGGATGACTTCAATTTTTACATCGACGCCTGTTTTTTCTTCAAAACTTTTTACCGTGGTTTCTAATGCTTTTGTTTCTGTTGGTGAAGAACCCCAAACAGCTAAAGATAAAGTTTTTGAATCCTTTGATCCCGATTTACTACTCTTCTCGTTGTTAGAACCACAAGCAGCCAATAAACCAATCACCATAAAAACCACCAACAGTTTTACTAATTTCTTCATCCTTCTTCCCCCTCATATTCATTGTTTTAAAATTTATCATCACCCTTCAAACATGTAGTTATGGTTGAAGAGGAATGTCCACTACATCCGTACATACGTATTCCTTACCAAACACGTCAAAGGATAATTTCTCTTGTCTTTCCGCTTTTACAATCAGTTTTTCATGATTTGCATAAATAGTAACCGGTTGACCTTGCCATTGCATTGTAAATTGAATATCTTGCCATTGATCAGGAAGCTTTGGATTAATTTGTAACCTTCCATTTTTTAGACGAATACCGGCAAAACCAAAGATCGCTGTTTGCCAAATTCCCCCAATTGAAGCGGCATGAACACCATGATCAGATGAGTGCATAAAGGGACCGAGATCGATTTCTGTTGCCTTTCTAAATAAAGAATAGGCAAGGTCCTTGTCACCGATATCATTTGCAATAATGGCATGTGTCGATAAACTTAACGAGGANTCATGCAAAGTTCTCGGTTCATAATAATGGAAGTTNTTCTCCTTTACATCATTCGAAAAAATCGCATCTACTTGCTCCAATAAATAAAGGAGGATAACGACATCCGCTTGTTTTGTCACTTGTATTCGATTAACTTGCTCCAAATTATAATCTTCAAACAAAGTACCAACTTTGGCGCTATTTTTATATTTCGATAGGTCAATATTTTGCAATTGTAAATACATATCATCTTGCGGAATAATCGCATCTTCTTTTCTTGGTTGCGGTAAATAAATCTTTTCCAATTTTTCCTTCCACATTGGATATGCTTGATTTACTTGAATTTTTTCATTCAGCTGCTCAATCCGTTTGGGGTTATTTTCAATAAGGCGCTCATACAAACGGACTGCCAGTTTCATATTGAATGCTGCCATATAATTAGTAAACGCGTTATTATTGACATGCTCTTTATATTCATCAGGCCCGATGACATCATTGATATGGTATTCTTGCTTTTCCTCGTTCCATTCAAGTCGACTTGCCCAGAACCTCGCTGTTTCAAATATCATTTCATAGCCATAGCGGTCCAAAAAGTCTTCATCACCGGTGACAAGATAATATTGATAAACTGCAAAGGCAATATCCGCTGAAATATGTTGTTCGATAAAGCCGGACCATATTTTCGTTTGCTTTCCGGTAACGATATCAACAGCTCCCCAAACCGGTGTCACTTCACCATCCGATGGCCAAGCTTGCTCCCATGGATACATTGCACCTTCATAACCGTTTTCAATCGCTTTTTTTCTTGCTCCTTCAAGACCGAGGTAACGATACTTTAATAGAGAACGAGCAACTTTTGGGTTAGAAAAGGTAAAAAATGGTAAGATAAAAATTTCTGTATCCCAGAATGAATGACCTTTATACCCTTCACCGCTTAACGCTTTTGCCCCAATCCCCATCCGTTCATCATGGGCCGGTGTCATTACCGTTAAATGATAAAGTGCAAACCGTAAAGCAAGTTGGTCATATCCATCCTTACTGTTTATCCTCAGTTTGTAATAATCCCAAACTTTTCTTTTCCAAGTATTTACATGGCGTTGAAATAATGCGTCGTAACCTTTTGAAAAACTGTCTCGTAAAGCTTGCAAAGACGTTTTACGCAGAGTTTCTAATTGAACGTCTTCATGGTCAAATTCTTTATCACGGCTCGTATAAACGGTTGTTAATTTTTCCATGATTAGCTTGTCATTTGGATTTAGTTCAACTTGGTAGGTTAGCCATACTTTCCGACGATCAATTGTCATTGTCGGCTCTTTTGTTTCCATACCGTTAACCGTCACACGATGAGCAGTATTAATTACCACGTCAATATTGGATTCGATGGTCTTTTGCANCAANTGAATAAATCGCTTATCAAATATTCGCTTCTCACCTTCATGGAAATGTTGAGTTCCGCTATTTGTCATTTGTGCATTGATACCGGAATCAAAAGAAATTTGGACTGTGGCATTGAGACTTTCCACTTCCATTTTCATTCCGATTAAATGTAAATGATCAAGAGAAACAAATCGTCTAAATGTAAACCGTAACAATTTTCCTTTAGGTGATGTCCATGTAAATGANCTTGTTAATTCAGCTGTTTTTAAATTNANTTGACGAANATAGTCTTTCGTTTCTCCAAACTCTAAACTAAATCGTTCTCCGTCAACCCGAATATCAATGCGAGTAATGTCGGCCAGATTGGGAAGTTCTGATACTTCCATTTCACTGAATTTATTGAACGTACCATTAACAAATAAGTTTCT
>JGI25328J35697_1002291_pt1 | contig 11848 bp, 10 predicted proteins | sample HigsolmetaAR203D_FD_35697 | JGI IMG/M metagenome (IMG submission 35697)
TTTACTCTGATTTATGATGATTTATATTAAGGGAAGTGAAAGTTTGACACAATTAAAAGAGGTTGTAGTTGTTAATAAAAATATTTCTATTGGGCATCATTTTGTGTTTATTGCAACAGTAGTTTTTTTCTGGTTTTCTATTTATATTTATATCCCGGTATTTAGTGTTTATTTAGAAAAAATAGGATTCTCTTATTTTTTGATTGGCATTATTTTAGGAAGTTACGGAATAACCCAAATATTATTGCGCTTCCCTTTAGGATTACTATCTGACAACAATTTTAAACTTCGAAAAAGTTTGTTATTACAAGGCTTTATTCTAGCTTTTATTAGTAGTTTAATTTTAATATTTTATAGTTCATTTATCTTAATATTAATAGCACGTTTATTTGCGGGAATAACAGCTTCGATGTGGGTAATGGCAACTATTTTATATTCTTATTACTTCGGTATAAATCAAAGTACAAAATCAATGGCAATACTCCAATTTGTAACTGTTATTATTCAATTTATCAGCATGGGAATAAGTGGTTATCTTGCTGAGTTCTTCGAATATAAATCTCTATTTTGGATCAGTGCAATTGTATCTTTAATTGGTTTATTTTTTGCATATAAAATTAAGATGGTTCAAACACAACAAAATGTTATAACTCATCAAATGTTGATGAAAGATCGAGTTAAAGAAGTATTTAAGATTACTGGTTTAAAAAGTATTACCGCACTTTCTTTATTGGCGCATGCTATATTATTTATTACGATTTTTGGTTTCAGTCCCATGTTAGCCATAGAATTAAAAATTGAAGAAAAATCAATGATATGGTTAGTCAGTTCATTTTTCATTCCACATGCAATTGCTTCATTTATATTGGCTATTTGTAAGATTGACCTTAAATATAGCAAAATAATAATTGCTATAAGTTTCGGTTTTACAGCATTGTTATTATTTATAGTACCTCTGGGAAAATCGTTTCTTTTACTTTGTATATTGCATTGTGGAATTGGTTTAGGACTAGGTATAATTTTTCCAATACTTTTAAGTGAGGTGACAAGAATAAGTAAAAACGAAATAAAGACGTCAGCAATGGGTTTTTTTCAGTCGTTTTACGCATTGGGCATATTTCTTGGGCCATTAATTGCTGGCATAATTGCTAATAATTATGGGTTGGATTGGGTCTTTGTTTTTACGGGAGGATTATCAATCATTGGTCTGATAATAGCGATTATTAAATATCCAAAAAGTGCTGTATATTAAGCGCTTAACTCAATTATCTAATATTTCCAACAACTTACAAAAAACCTTGCGTTGAAAAAGTTGCGAATATTCAAGAAATTAATTGACACCAATTTTCCTGTTATATAATGTTATATAAAATATTACTTAAACGTTTAACCTGAAAACACAAAAAAATATGAATGTTGATATTTAAATTTCAAAGTAAGCGCTTTACAAAAAAGCATGAATGAGTCAAATAATTTTCTATTATTTGTTTTCAAAAGGAGGGATACTCATTGCTTTTAGAAATGGAGAATGTAAGTAAGTCTTTCTCCAGAGTCCAAGTTTTACATAATATCGACTTGGATGTGAAAAAGGGAGAAGTTCATGTACTGCTAGGAGAAAACGGCGCAGGTAAATCTACAATGATTAAGATTCTGACAGGAGCGTATTCGAAAGATACGGGCACAATAAGGTGGGAAGGAAAAAATCTTGATGTGAGAACCCCTAAGGATGCCATTGATGCGGGTATTGCAACAATTTATCAAGAATTAAATTTAATTCCTCAATTAACAGTGATGGAGAACATTTTTTTAGGTCATGAGCAAAAAAGAAAAGGTAAGTATTCGTTGCTTAATAGAAAAATAATGAGGCGAAAGTCAACTGAACTGTTGGAACGATTAGGGCAAAACATAAATCCTGATGAAATTGTAGGCAATCTCGGTGTAGGAAAACAACAATTGGTAGAAATTGCCAAAGCCCTGTCGCTAAACGCAAAATTGATCATAATGGATGAACCTACGTCTAGTTTAAGTGCACAAGAGGCCGAACAATTATTACTTACAATTGAAAGGTTAAAGAAAGAAGGTTTGACATTTATCTATATCTCACACCGACTGGAAGAAATAAAAAGAATAAGTGATAGAATAACAATTTTAAGAGATGGAGAAAAAATTAAAACGGTTTCAGCTAAAGATACAACAATTGACGAAATGATTTCATTAATGGTTGGTAGAAAACTAGTTAATAAATTTCCTAAAAAGGAATTCAAAAAGGGAAAAGAAGGATTGCGAATCGAGAATTTCAAACTTACAGCAGATTCAAAGCCCATTAATTTTACTGCTTATCAAGGGGAAATCCTTGGTATATCAGGGTTAGTTGGTTCTGGTAGGACAGAATTGGCAAGAGGCATTTTTGGTGTAGATCCTATATATTCAGGTGATATTTATATTTTCGGTGAAAAGAAAAAGATTAATAGTCCTAGGGACGCAATACGGGAAGGCTTGGCATTTATTACTGAAAATAGGAAAGAAGAAGGTTTGTTCTTAGACCAACCAATCTATTTTAATGAAACAGTTGGAAAATTGAATAAAGTAAAACGCAATGGATTTCTAAGTATAAAGGAACAAAGAAGAATTGCAAATCATTATATGGAGAGTTTGCAAATTCGCCCCAAAAATATTGAGTTAATGGCAAAAAATTTAAGTGGGGGTAATCAACAAAAGGTTGTAATAGCTAAATGGCTATTCACCGATGCCAGGGTATTCATTTTTGATGAGCCCACACGGGGGATTGATGTAGGAGCAAAAGTTGAAGTATATAATTTGATTAATGATTTAGTTGAAAATGGTGCTTGCGTAATTATTATTTCTTCAGAATTACCGGAAATTCTTGGAATGTCAGACCGAATTTTAGTAATGAATGAAGGGGAAATTACGGGAGACTTTTTAAGAGAAGAAGCAAACCAAGAAATAATAATGAAAGCGGCTACAGGGGGTTGATGTTATATGGAACAACGTGTTGAAGAACTTGATGTAAACACTGAAAGTAAAAAGGTTTTTAATAAGAGAACATTTTTTAATAAATTTGGGGCTTTATTTGGATTAATTGGGTTATCAATCGTGTTTGCGTTCCTGACACCAAACTTTTTAAGCTACGAGAATATAATGAATATTTTAAGACAGGTGTCAATAAACGCATTAATCTCTCTAGGAATGTTATTACCTATAATTACGGCTGGAATTGATTTATCTGTAGGGTCCATTTTAGCCATTTCTATTGTAAGTGGTGGAATTGTTAGTGTTACATGGGGATTATCACCAATTTTGGGTTTATTAACTATTATATTAGTAGGGGCTATTGCCGGTTTTATTAACGGTTTATTGTTAACAAAATTACGGTTACCACATCCGTTTATTTCAACATTAGGTACAATGAATGTTTATCGTGGTTTAGCATTAATTGTTACCGCTGCTTCTCCTATTTTTGGTTTTCCATTTCTTATAAATTATGTCGGGAAGGAGTCTGTGGTAGGAGTACCTGTTAGTTTCATTCTTGTTATCGTGGTTGCTATTCTAATGCATATTTTCTTAACAAGAACTGCAACCGGTAAATATATTTATGCAATTGGTGGAAATAAAGAGGCAGCCAGATTGTCTGGTATTCCGGTTGATAGAGTCCTAATTATTGTATATACAATAAGCGGGTTCATGGCAGCACTTGGAGGATTAGTATTAATTGGTAGAACCAATTCTGCCTCTCCAATCGCGGGACTAACTTATGAACTTGATGCTATTGCAGCTGTTATTATAGGTGGAGCAAGTTTCATGGGTGGTATTGGTACAGTAGCAGGTACCTTAATCGGAGCCATGATAGTAGCTGTATTAAAAAATGGTTTAAACTTAATTGGTGTTTCATCTGATCTTCAAACTGTTATCATCGGTATTGTTATTGTACTAGCAGTGTATATAGATGTATTACGAAGAAGAAGACAATAAGTGTTGGAAATAATATCAGAAAAATCAATTCTATTAAATTACAACAATATTAATGGTGTAAAAAGTTAACTTGGAAGGAGTAGAGTAGGTATGAAAAGTAAAATAATAAAATTAATAACTTATATTGTTATTGCAATGTTTATAATTGCAGGTTGTAGCCAACAAGATAGTACTGGTGGAGATTCCTCAAGCAGTAGTAATAGTGATGGTCCGAAAATAGCTGTAGTTTTAAAAGGTTCTGACCAAGAATATTTTAAATTAGCAGAACAAGGAGCAAGGCAAGCATTTGAAGATTTGGATGTAAACGGGATATTTCACGCAGCTACTACACAAACAGATACAACTCAATTAATAAATATTTTAGAAGACTTGTTAATTGAGAAACCTGATGCACTAGTAGTAATGCCAAGTACTGAAGCACAAATTCCTGTTCTTGATAGATATAGAGAAAACGATATACCGGTTTTACTTATTGATACAGACCTTGATTGGGACGGAAAAGCAACTTATATTGGAACAGATAATTATTCTGCCGGAAGAGAAGCAGCAACATATTTAGCCTCTCTATTGGAAAAAGATGATAAGATTGCAGTTTTGGAAGGTGTAACCGGAGCAAAAGTTAATGAAGATAGAATTGCTGGTTTTGAAGATGTAATGAAAGAAGAAGGAATTGAAATCATTGCATCATTATCAGCAGATTTTGATAGGGTAAAAGCTGTAAGCGCAATGGAAGATATATTAACTGCACATCCGTATATTAGTGGAATTTTCACAGCAAATGATGAAATGGGAATGGGGGCACTGGAGGCTGTAGAAGCGCGAAATTTAGATATACCAATTGTTGGAGTTGATGGTACTACTGATGGACTTGAATCCATTAGCAATGGTGGAATGACCGCTACAATTTCCCAAGATCCATATAATATGGCGTATTTAGGTGTTGAAAATGCACTTAAAATTCTTAATGGTGAATCAATAGAGAAGAGAATTGATAGTGGAATTGCTATTATTACAAAGGAGAATGCTGCAAGTGAGCTTGATAGGGTAAAAAAATTATTAAATAAATAATCTCTGTCAATATTTGAATAATATATATTACGACTTCTTTGATGAACGTTTCCAATTACAAGTAGAACTACAAAATATAAAAAATTTAAGGATTAGGAAAATTATTGATATTCTTTTTCCAAATCAAAAATGAAATATATTTATACTAGAGGAGGTATTGTTATGGGAAGAAAATTAATGAATGTAATTAGTATTATACTTTTAATATTTTTAGCAGCATGTACTAGTGATGAAACAGGTACAGAAGGTAATAAATCAAATAATGGGGCTAACAAAGACGGTGCTTATGATATAGGAGTAGTTCTGATGTCAGTAAACTCCGAATATTGGCAAATGCACATGGCTGGTTCTTATGATGCAGCAAAAGACTTTGGGGTTNATGTTGACGTTTTGGGACCTGCGGATGAAACATTATTTGAAGAACAAGTTCAAATAGTTGAGGATCAAATTGCTTCAGGTGTGGATGCTCTAGTTGTTGCTCCTAGTTTACCAGAGGCAATGTTGCCAGTTTTAACTAAAGCAACTGAAAAAGGGATTCCTGTAGTTTTAGCTGATGCAGATGTAAAAGAGTTTGAAGATAAAGTAACGTTTATTGGTACAGAAAACTATGAAGCTGGGAAATTAGCAGGCCAATATGCGCTTGAAAATTTAAATATAAAAGATGGAGACAAAATAGTGATTATCCGTGGACAATTAGGTGCAAAGGTACATGACGAACGTACAGAAGGCTTCCAAGATGCATTGAAAGATTTACAGTTAGAATTTATTGTTCAAGATGCTCAAAGTGATCGTGTGAAGGCAGTTAATATAATGGAAGATATACTAACTTCAAATTCTGATATTAAGCTTGTTTTTGCAACATCTGACGCAATGGCTTTAGGGGCTTATCAAGGATTAGAGAATAATGGAAAAGAGGATATTCCACTAATAGGATTTGATGGAACTCCTGATGGACTCAATGCTGTTCAAGAAGGAAAATTGATTGCCAATATAGCACAAGATCCATATCAAATGGGTTATATGTCAATTGAATCTGCTATTAAAGCGATAAAAGGTGAAGAAGTTGAAAAAAGAATTGACTCTGGTGCTGAAGTAATAACAAAAGAAAATGTTAAAGAAAAAATTCAGAAAGTAAATGGATACTTATCCAGGAACTAATATCTATCTTTATAAAATTGAGTTGGAGGAAAAATAAGATGAGTAAAATTAGATGGGGTATTTTAAGTGCTGCCAATATTGCATACGAACAATTAGTACCTGCACTCCGCAGGTCTGAGCGTGCAGAAGTATTAGCTGTTGCTTCAAGAAATAAAAGTAAGGCCGAAAAATTTAATTTGCCGGTGGTTTATGACAATTATAAGGATTTGATTAATGACCCGAAGATTGATGCAATTTATATACCACTTCCAAATTCTTTGCACTATGAATGGACATTAAATGCTTTAAACGCTGGAAAACATGTGTTAATTGAAAAACCGGCTGTTTTAAATGAAAAAGAATTAATTGAAATTAAACGGTTAGCACAGTCTAATAATCTTATTGTAATGGAAGCATTTATGTATCAGTTTCATAGACAACATGAAATCGTTAAGAACTTATTAGTATCTAATACCATTGGAGAAATCAGGAATGTTAAAACACATTTTTCATGGATGCTTGAAAATCCTAATGATATTAGATTAAATAAAAATCTTGGCGGAGGAGCAATGTGGGATGTTGGATGTTATGGTGTTCATACCATTACACAAATAATTGGAATGAAACCATCGAAAGTCGCCATGCATGCAAAGTTACATCCTGTACATGAGGTAGATATGACCTCATCATGTGTTTTAATGGATGAGAACGGTATTGTTGCAGAAATCACTGCATCTATGGAATTACCTTTTATTGATTATTACCATATTATAGGAACAGAGGGAACAATAACTGTAGAATCATCTTATAGACCTGATGTATCTCCTGATGGAAGAGGTAAAGTAACAGTTAAAGATTCAAAAGGAAACATTGTACTGTACCAGACTGTACAATCAGATCAATATTTAATTCAGGTGGAGCATTTTCAGGATTGTATAATTAATCAAAAACAACCTATTTATAATTTAGATAATTCGATTGAAGTAATTAGTTGTATAGAAAAATGTTATGAGTCTTTAAAAGATACATCAATAGAAAAATATTAAATTGTTATTGAAATAAATAAATGCTGGGATTAATAGGAGGTTAGTGAGAATGTTAGCGGGTGTATTTGAAAAGGTTGGAACATTAACATTGCAAGACAGGGAAGATCCCAAAATAACGAAACCAAATGAAGTGAAAATTAAAGTTTTAGCAACAAGTATTTGCGGTACAGATGTTCATATCTTATCAGATCCTCCAGGACATCCAGCTAATACTGGCGTAACCTTAGGTCATGAGTTCATGGGTGAAGTCATAGACGTAGGCACTGATGTAAAAAATGTAAAAATTGGAGACAATGTCATTGTTGATCCAACAACCACTTGTGGAGAATGTTTTTTTTGTCAAATTGGCAAACCAAATATGTGTGAAAATAGTTCGACAATAGGAATATTTAAAGATGGAGGCTGGGCATCTTTTGCGGTAGTACCTGCTAAAAATGTTTATAAAATTTCGAAAGATGTTTTACCAGAAATAGCAGTCTTAGCGGAACCTTTGTCCTGTGTTATTAATGGAAGCGAGAAAATTGACGTTCAACCTGGCGACAGTGTTGTAATTTTGGGAGCTGGTCCTATGGGCCAATTATTTACACAAGTTGTAAAGGCAGTTGGAGCTGGGAAAGTTATCTGCTCAGATTTATCTAAGTATCGATTAGATATTTCAAAAAAATCAGGCGCTACAAGAATTGTAAATCCAAATAACGAGGATATTCACCAAGTTGTTAAGGAAGAAACCGGTGTCGGAGCTGATATCGTAATTGATTGTGTAGGTGTTTTAGCCAACCAATGTATTGAACTTGTTCGAAAGGGTGGTAAGGTTCTACTAGTTGGAATGAACGAACATAAAAATCAAGAGATTAGTCAATATTATATAACGAGAAATGAAATTACAATCATGGGGACATATATTCAAAATTTTAATTTCCCTAAAGTAATCAGTATTTTAGAAGCAAATTTATTAAATTTAAAAGAATTGATTACACATAAAATCACGTTAGACCAGATTCATAGTGGAATCGATATAATGAAAAAGGGAGAAGCGATTAAGGTAATTGTTTATCCGAATTAGTTTATGTGTGTTTACTTTTTGTATTATTTCATCATTGTTATTAACATTACTAAGTTTTTTTAAGACTTTATCCATAAAGAGAGCGAATCATTTTGGCTGATTGGCTCTCTTCATTTAGGGATTGGAAGCACTCCCAATTTGTGTTTTATTTACAATGCATCTGAAATTTTTCTGATATATAACTTGTAAACTATCATATATGATTTAATATATATTTTCCATGTTAACATACAATACAATTTGCTCTGAGGTTGTGAAAAATACCTGAGAAAAAACTGAAACGGGAACTGCTTCCTCGTTTTAGTTTTTTTATAGCTCCTACTAAAAAAGGTACTCATAGTATAAATTTAAATGATAAATTTTATAAAACCATCTCAAATTTGTAATGAGTTTATTTCAGACTTTTTGTACAACATTTTTTTGGAATAACTTGAAGGAAAAAATACATACAGTATATTTGTCATAATCTTAAATACCTCTTACATACAAAAAAGTTGTGTCTAAAAAATGTAAAAAAATGTAGAAAAAAGTGCTATAAACCAGAATATTTTTAACATAATTAAGAAAAAAGTCACAAAAACAATTGAAAAATTCTAAAAAATCAAATATATTAGATAGAAAGAATGAACATTCATTCATTCTTTACTTTAATAAAAGGGGGTATGTGAATGGGGGAAATGCTTAAAATGGAGCTTTCCAGACTCTTTGAAAGAAAGGGGGGACTCTTTGCTCTAATTGGAGTATTACTTGTTCCAATTGTTTATGTAATTATTTTACTATCAGCTACATGGGGACCTTATGACAATTTAGACAACCTTCCGGTGGCTGTAGTAAATAAGGATCAGGGAGCAGAGTCCTTTGGAAAACCAATCAATATTGGTGAAGATCTCATAAAAGAGTTACAGGAAAGCCGAACGCTAGGTTGAGACTTTGTCAGTGAAGCCGAAGCGCAAAAGGGTTTAGATGAAAACAAATATTATTTAGTGATTGAAATTCCTGAGGATTTTTCGGAAAAAGCAACAACTGTACTAGATGAAAATCCGCAAGTTCCAGAATTGCTGTAACCGTCAAGTAAAATGACACAGTTTTCGCTAATTAATTTGACACATTTTCATTGCTAAAAATCGTACTTCGATGTTTCATTCTATAGCTATCTCCATTAAGATGAATAATCTCAACACGATGCATAATTCTATCTAGGATAGCCGTTGTTATTGCTGGATCACCCAGTAGCTCTCCCCATTCTTTCGGAGCTTTGTTTGATGTAAGGATAATACTAGTTGTATTATATAAATCATTGATTATATGAAAGAATAGGTTTGCTTCACTTTGGTTCATTGCCATGAACATTAAATCATCAATAACCACTAAATCGGCATCTCTTATGCGCTTCATTCTAGTTTGTGATTTACGAGTGATTTCTTGAGTTTTTAAAACCTGAATTAATTCTCCCATTGTAGTAAAAATAACCTTATAGCCTCGATGAATTGCTTCAATACCTAGGCCGATGGCCAGGTGTGTTTTCCCTACACCTGGAGGGCCTAATAAAATCAAATTATATAACTGTTCAATCCATAATAATTCTTTTAACTGGTTAAATTGTTTCTTACTAAGTCCCGAGTTCGACAGTCACTAGGCAAACAAAATGCCTCTCATCCCTTGATACCAAAGGGACGAGAGGCATTTGGGCATACGTTGGGCGTGTATCTAGGTGCGAGGATGAATGCCTAGAATCTTCGGAGGAGGCTCCAGCCCTAGAGCCGCAAAGAATTGAGCCTGTTTGGCCGTCAGTTCGGTTCGTTGATAAAGGTCACCGTTTTTTGAAGAAAAATGTCCAAGCATGAGACGTTCGCATTCGTCCCTTACGTTCGGCCACGATTCATAGGTTCGAATCTCCACGATCCGAACTAACAAGAGAGCAAGCCAACTGAGCAGCACATGCGCCCGAATGCGGTCTTCCAAGCGATGATACATAGGCCGCAATTCCAATGTAGACTTCAATGTTCGGAAGGCCTGCTCAATATCCACCAGCTGCTTATACCCGATGGCGACATCTTCGGCAGACAAGNTGTCATCGGATGTCCGGATGAGATATTTGCCGTCGTACTTTTCCGCGTCACGAACCGCTTGCTTGTCGATGCGAAGGGTTCCGTCCTTCAACTGGCGCAAGTATTTTCCGTAGGACGAATGGGAACGCAACCGGCAGGTCGCCTTATGATGGGCTTCGTTTGGGAGTTGGCGAAGCCCTTCTAACTCCTCTTTCAGCGATTCNAGCAGCTTTTCTCGCTCCTTGCGTTGGCGTTCGGCTTCGCTGGGATTGTACACGAGAACATAGCGCTGACGCGCTTCTCCGTCGCCGACGATGATTTCTTTGATGTGCAAATTCTCGTCCACTTCATGATAACGTCCGCGACGACTTAAGGCCTCTTCGACGGCGGCTTTGCCGGATCGCATTTTTTCGCCGACAATGTAGTGTCCGCCGGCCTGTTGCAAGATTCGCAAATTCTCTTCAGAGGAAAAGCCGCGGTCCATGACGCTGATCACACGTCCAAGCTTCCAGCCAATCAAGTCTTGTTTCACCTGTTTGATGACCGTCATGTCCATCGTATTGCCANGCCATACCCAAGCGCGAATCGGGATTCCTTCCCGGGTGACAGCCAGCCCAATGACGATTTGAACCAAGTCTGGGCGTTTGTCTTTCGAGAATCCTTGTTTTCGAAGCGATTCTCCTTCCGGTGTTTCAGAGGGATCCACTTCGAAGTACGACGAAGTCGTATCGAAGTAAATCAAGTCGACTTCCAAATTCAATAAATCGGCCACAGCATGGAACACTTGACGTTCCAATTCCGGCTGCACGGCCANCAGTTCATCCATCGCCCGGTACAACTGGTGGCTGGCGGCTTGAGNAAGGTGAGGGATATACACGTCTTTCTCCACCCACTCCTCCATCGCCAACTTGCTTGACGGATGAAGGGCGCGATTCGCCACCATGGCAAAAATCAGCCGTTCCAGCGAAATCTGGTGATGTCGGGAGGTAAACAAGGAGTGGAGAATCTCTCCCAACCCCAGTTGTCTCCAGAGCTGATCCAAGAGCCAGACGCCGCCGAGGTGTTTGCATGACTGGAATTGAAAGTCATCGGAAGCTTCTCCTGTCAACGTTTCGNCTTCCCAAGCCTGCTCAGGAGAAAGGAATCGCGAAATGCTTTTGGCCAGACGTTCCAAGACGGCGCGATCCACTTCATCTTCGCGCCCGAATGAATAAATCACCTTCGCTTTCGCATATTTGGCCTTTGGATCCCATTCATTGTGAGCAAGCTGGAGATAAGCAACGGTTGTTCCATCCTTGTTTTTGCGTGTGACTCGTCGTATGTACATGCCTATATTATAACGTATAAANTTTATTTTTAAAAGGAAAAATTAATAAATCGTGTGCCTATGAAATTCGGCGTTTTTTCCTAGGATCCGCATTACGAAACCCTTGATATAACAGCATTTTGGTCATTTCCATTTGCCTAAAATGACCTCAAAACTGTCGAACTCGGGT
>JGI25328J35697_1002296_pt1 | contig 11814 bp, 24 predicted proteins | sample HigsolmetaAR203D_FD_35697 | JGI IMG/M metagenome (IMG submission 35697)
GGGGGATCCACCCAAGGAGAATCGGGCAGAGAAGGGAAACAGCGATGATCTTCGATTACAAGGTGATCATTCGACTCTCTGATGGCACGCGTGTCCGCGACCGTGTTTGGTCGGGTGATCTAAGCGCCGTTCACACGTTCGCGGCGAAGCGTGCCGAAGAACTTGCCGCGATTGCGTGGGAGGTTCGGCGGGCGTCTTCCAACCGGCTTGTTATTCACGACACCATTGTCGGCACGGGCATGGTGCGAAAGCCCGCCGATGCTGACCTTAAGCCCTACGTGATCGTGTACATCTTCAACGGCAATCGAAAGATACGTGAGCTGGTGTTCGCCCGAACCGGCTATTCTGCCCAGTTGGAGGCCCGACGCCGGTATCACGAAATCGGCGCGGTGACCTATGAGGTCCGCACCATCGGCGGCGTCAACATCTATGACACTCTCGATTACTGACCAAAATCCGGCCTAAGAGAAGGGAGCGCAGCAATGAAGCCCGTTAAGGTTAACACTCGCCCGGTTGCCGCTCGTTACGCTGCTTGCGGTGAGAGGATCATCGAATACAGCGCCGACGGCATCGGCGGCCTGATCTCGTTTACCCGTACCAAGGATGGTGGCATCCATGTCCGGTTCTACCGACACGATGCTGGTGTCACCGTGACGGTCGACAACAACGGCTGAAACGCCGCCTGACGCGCCCCTACAGCCTTCCCAGACAACCCCCAGGGTCTAGGAGACCCTGGGGGTTGTTTCGTGCGCTCAGATGGCCTTCCAGCGCCCTGGAAAGGGTGGGAGTGCCAACCAACCGTGTCGGCACAGAAAACAACGGCTTGATATCAAAATTCGGGAGGTTATTGCAAAACCGGGCCTGTTGGTATCTACCTNNCTCACTACCAAGACAACGGGAGGTACGCAATGCACACTCCGGACGCTGACCCGGCATAGGAGCGCCTAGCCGACACGTCCCCGTGCCGCCCATAATCCATATGGGCGGTTTTTTTTTGCCAAAAATCGGGGGAGAGGAAATACCGAGAATCGCCCGTCGATAAATACGTATGTTTCCGTATGCGTTTATGAGTTTCTCAAAAATAATCCGGGGAGAAATTGTCTTGTGACCGTTTGCTAGGTGTTTGCTATTGCAAACATGTATAACGACTGCAAACACCTAGCAAGCGTCAGGATAGCAAGTAATGTTACAGCCGTCCTGACTGAGTGTGGGGCTGTAGGGACAGATTCGGGCGCGCGTGAGGGCGACAGTGGCCGATTTGTCAAGGCTTTTGGCGACAAATCACATCTGCGTCATGATCCACACACGGTCGGTAGCGGCGGCGCGTGACCGTTCCGGCCGTCGNCGCACGGCGCAAAAGCCCAGGTCAGCGCCCTGCTTATAGCNCCGTGCAAATGCGAACCATCTAAGAGCGTAGGGTGTTTTCCCTGGTCAGAGCGTTGTTCGTGCAGAAAAACCGCAGAAACTCGCACGGCACCCATTTGTCCGTGTTTGTCCGAGTTGCTTACCGTGTGCATCCAGTAACTTTCTGTGATCATTGTAGGGTTCGCACAAAAAATCCATCGTTGCCAAGTTGTTGTCGTTTTGGTCTTGACATCGTGACATGTAACACCCCCCACCCTTAAAGTCACTCTCCGAAAAAACCACGGCCAGGAATTTCACGTTGACAAGGGGCTGACAGGATAGAAAGTGGCCGGGTGCTTGCAGGGCGGGGAGTGGGGTTAGCTGGTTGCAAACAGTGGCCTTTCGGAGGTGCTTGCAGACCAGGTCAGACGGCGTTTGCAGCTTAAGAATGGCCAAAAATGCGTTAAAAGTGAGGATTTTTGGAGCCCGACAGGGGCTTTCCACAAAAATAATTGATCGATATAGCGGGAAAATGGCTGAAAAATCATTTTTTCGCTAGCTAGTGAGGGTCTGGTAGGTCCTGACGCTGCTTGCTGGTGGTACAGACAGTTTGTGAAACTCGTGTGTCATCGTGTGCGTATAGAGTAAGGTTCCGGCATGGACTTCGTTGGGGACGGTCGCGTCACCCTGTCACGCTTCGTAGGCGACAACACGACCGTGACGTGGTCCTGGACACTCCCGAACCTTGACGGAGCGGTCTGCAAGGCGCTGCAGGACGACTTTACGGCGCGCTTCGGCCCACCGGAGACTGTGACCTGGGAGACCACCTACGAGCTGGACGGCAGTGAGGAGAACGAGAGTGACTGCCTCGGNTGAGCTTCGTCGTGCTATGTGGAGCCGTTACTACTTCGACGCGACAATCACGATCACCAAGCCCACGGGGGAGGAGGTCGAGNTGCGCTGGAGCTTCTACCTGACCGAGCGGGAGTGGGAGAAGCTGGACAGCGAGATCAGGGAGGTGATCGGCCCCCCGTCCNGCGTCACGCGGACGGAGCCGACGACCGCGAACGACACCGGAGCATAGGAGGCATGATGGGAGCACGGACGTACCGGGACATCGCCCTTTCCGCAGAGTTCGAAGACGGGGACGGCTACCGGGTCTTCATCTGGGAGACCGGGGGCGTCACCGAGGAGCGGTTCAAGTCGTTGATGGAGCAGATCAGCCAGGTCTTCGGCGAGCCGAAGGAAGAGGAGTGGTGCCTCGACGAGGCGGCAGGCCGGGAGATCACGACGACCAGGAATCCCGACGGCTCGTTCATGGTCAGGGCGACGTTCAGCAAGAAGAAGTCCTGAGAACATGGCCGACCAGATCGAGCACGGGCATGCACCGCCATGCATCGCGGTACATGTGCTCTACGACGACGGTAAGGGCACGGGTAGCGTGATCATCTGGCGGGTTACCAGTTTCCCCGAGCGGAAACGTCGGCGACTGCTGCGTCGGCTGCGGAGGACGTTCGGCAGGCCCTGGCTGGCGCGCGCCGGTAAGGTGGCCGTCGACAAGGACGGCGCACGCCGAATCACCGAGTGGTTGCCGGACGAACTGATGGTGTGACGGGAGGTTGCGTGTCAGAGAACGACGAGCGATACACAGCCGTTGTTATCTTCCGCCGGACGGATGACGGCTGGTCGATCACCACGTGGGACCTGCCTGACCTGCACGAGGACTCTTACAAGGCCATTGCGAACGACATCTCGGCAGAGTGCGGTCACCGGAAGGGACAGAACGTCCAGCTGAGCGGCCGAATACGACCGAACGTGGTCGCAGAGGCAGGCGCGGATGGACGCACAGGGTTCCTGTGGCTGCGGTGCGGAGAATCCGGCTGAGTCGACGAAACGAGGGGAATCCAGTACCTTTGTCCCCGTCGAACAGTGGGACCTGAAGGCAGTTCGACCCTTCCAACAAGGGCGAGGTGGTGACGGCCTCGCCCTTGTTGGTCTCAGGAAGAAGGGAACGTATGAGCGCCCCTTTCCCTCCCTTTGATCCGGCACCCTTGCGTTTCACCTGGATGGTGCTGGCGATACTGCGCAACGAGCCGCATCGCGTGCACCGAGTGGTCGACGACGGCGGGTTCCTGACCCGGGCGCTGGCCGTCAACGCGATGCGCATGTTCCTCAGCAGCGCGAACGTCGAACCGGACTGGCTTGCCACGCGCCGGATCGCGGCCGAGTTCGCATACGCTGCCGAAGAGTGGCGGATGGCTCCGATTTGCGAAGTCCCCCCAGATCAGCCCCTGTACCTGACTTTCGGAGCAGACGGCAGCCGGTTCACGTCGGTGGTTTATCCGTACATCTCGACAGACCCGAGACTTGGGCTGTGGCAGGTGGCCGACCGCATCCAGGTTTATGTGACGGCGGACGTGGTCGTGCCTGAGCTTGCCTGACCAGGTGACGGGAGTTACAGTCTTCCCGGGACACACAGGTGTTCCTGCGGACACCGTGGTTCACCTCCAGTCATCTGGATGGACATGACCCAGCGACGGTAGGTGAGGATGCCCGATTCCTCACCTACCGTCCCCTTTTTCCGTCTTGCTGGAATATGGCGTAATAGCTACTATCAGAAACGGGTGGATGCTCGATAGGGCGCTTGGCGCTATCGAGCCGTTCTCGAACCGAGGGCGACGGATGGGAATCCCGTCGCCCTCGGTGTGTACAAAGGAGGAACCTGTGAGTTCCCTGGTGGACACCTCTAATCCGACCAAGATTCGTTACAACTGGCTTCTTGTCTTTGTCAACGACGAAGACGATGAGATTAAGGTGACGAAGGGCGATGCGCTCGGCGGCTTCCCGACGCGCCGGATGGCGGCGCACAAGCTGCAGGAGGAGCTGACCTTCACCGCCCTGGCCTGCTCGGCGAAGGGCCGCGATGACGATGCCGAGTTCTTCCACAAGGCTGCGGAGATGTGGAAGAGCATCGACTTCGACGCGATCGACATCGGCACGGCGGTCCACCTGGTCTTCGGCAACTTTGCCGCCGTCGTCTACCCGTTCCGGCTGGACGTGNCCGGNGATAGTGAGGGCGTCGCCAACCGCTGGATTCTGTGGTACATCAACAGCCGGGAGAGCTCGGTTGGCGACTTGTCCGGTTCTGGCGACTGATCTATGATTCTTCCCGCCAGTTCCGCCTAGGACGCTCCAAGTCCAACACGAACACCGCTCCTGCGCAGGCAGGGCAACGGGAGTAGCACACAACAGGGGGCGTAGTCCGTCGGGACTACGCCCCCGCTCCCTTCTGGAGTGACATGGACACCAGCAATAGCAGTTACACCCCTCCCAAGATCCTCGGGTACACGACAATGCGGATTCTCGTGCTGCGGGAGGCGGGGACCATTCACCCGTACGTCTTCTACGGCAAACCGGTCAGCCGTCACGAGGCCGCCGACCACCTTCGCAGATCTATCGAAGACGTCGTGGTCACCGGTAGGCCGTTCAACAATCACCCGAAGATCGTTAACGAGTTTCGCCGGGCGCTCGCCGCATGGCGGCGGATCATGGTCGAGATGGAGAACATGCCCGAAGCGCACGCCGTCTCACTGGAGTTCTTCTTGTTCATGGTGGCGGTCTTCCCGGTCTACGGGACGACCGAAGAGGACTTCGATCTGGCGGCGTGGTTCTGGGTGAGGGAATACCAGGACTACCTGCATGCGCGGGACGGCATCCGGTACCAGGTCATGTCGTTCGACGAGATGCTCGAATCGAAGTTCCGGGAGAGCGCAGGGCTGTCGTAGCTCGTTTTCCTGCAACGAACAAGGGGACGTGGTCGACCACGTCCCCTTTCCGTGTGTGCAGGTACGAACAACTCGCTAAAATGCCGCACATGGACACCTGCGAAGCCAACTCCAACGAACCAGACTTTGACGCACTCCTGGGCCTCCGCTACAGCTGGATGAATCTTCTCGTCTCCCTGGAGACCGGACGTGTGTTCGCCACCCTGGGCATGCGTATCCACCCCACGCGGGATGCCGTTGTCAGGGTGCTTCACGAGATGTTCCTTCGGACAGCTGCATGCCCTGCCGGGCACCTTGGGCTGAACGATCCGAGGGTCCGGGAGTGGTTCGAGCGAGCCGCCGAAGCGTGGCAGAGGATTCCGTTCAACGAGGTTCCGGCTTTCCAGCCGATCGCCATGCCGTACGCTGAGGGCCGGTTCGTGGCAGTGGTTTTCCCCTTCTTCATCGAGGACGGCTTGGCGAAGTCAGCCGAGCGCTGGCTCGAAACGTTCCGCAGCTCGTACCAAAACATCTCCGGAATCCGTCTTGAGCTGGCAATCCTGCCTCAGTAGGATCAAACTCGCTCACCGACCTTGCAGCGCTCTGGCTCGGCTGAGGTATGTGTGAGTGAGTTCGGTACAGTGGTGAGGTATCCCAAAGAAGGGGGCGAGTCGGCCGACTCGCCCCCTTCTTCCTTTTATGCTCTTGCGGTCGCGCTGGCGGCGCGTTAGCATCATCTTGCTCGTGAGGGAGCCGCACGATGTTTCTGGGTTCACCGGTAGGGGTCAGTCTGCGGTGACCTCCCTAGGTGGGCAACTTGTGGTTCTGATCATGCTCTTGCACTGACACAGGAGCTTGCTCAGGACGCGGGGGAAACCCCAAGAAAAACCTCTTCACGTGCCCGAGTGAAGAGGAGGGGGGCCGGAGACATCTCCGGCCCTCTTTTCTATCCCAAACCCCAGAGCAATCGGCACGGCACGGTCCGCCGTGCCCGACGAAAGGCGGGCTCTCGTGAATTCGGGAAAGATCGAAGAAGAGTACGCGCAGATACTCGTCGACTACCTCACCGGACTGAGGCGGCTGGCGCGGATTCAGTCGAACGGGCTGCTTTGCCAGGTCGTCGTCCCCCTTGTTCCGTCAGTGCGAAACACACACATTCTCGCCGTCATCCGGCCTGACTCTCTCTATGTCTATGACGTGTGCGGTGTTCAGGCCATCGAAGACGGCGGACCCGACCACCAGGTGTGGTCGATCGGCAAGGCGACCGACGCACGGCGTGCCGCTGTGCTGATCAACGACGAGATCGATCGGCTGCTCGCAGAGGGAGGCGCATAGATATGCGGACGCTGAACAGGCTTCTCATCGATCTGTGTAATCTGCTCGATGAGAACGGGCTGGAGTACCGCTACTACCAGCCCGACGATGATGACCACGAATTCTGGGTCGAGATCCGGCCTATGCCGGAAACTCGGATCGACGTCATCATCCGGGATGAGGACCAGGTGATGTTTGGTCCGGCTCCTCTCCCGTACATCGTCCAGTCGCAGGATCGGCTCGACGGCAGCGTCGATGTCCGGATTCCCGGAGCCTGTTCCACCGGATATGATGCGTGCGCGCTGATTCGCAGCGAAATCGAGCGGTTTAAGAAAAAGGCCAGCTGTGGACACTGACTCGAAGCAAAGGCTGAAGCAACTCCACATTGAGCTGCTGAGGGAACTTAACGGCGTAAAGATTCCGTGGGGGAGCACATCCAGGGACCACGAACACGTCGTCATCATCCAGGTGTCGCCGACCGCGCACGAGCGACGTCCTGATAGCTGTCGGCTCCGTGTCCTCATCAACGATATCCACAAGCCCTACAAGATGAGCTGGTTGTTCTTCGAGGGCGAGGACGAGGTCGCGGAATACATCGGATCGACCGACTCTACGCTCGTGGTACTGGCACAGGCCACGGCTGGGCTTCGGACGAGGAAGGACATCATGGACGCTTGGGAGAGATCGTGACCGAGTTGCTGGTCGTGCCGTACGACTTCATCCTGAAGTCGTTGCCTGAGCTTGTGACCGAGTTGGGTCATCAGCTCGTGCGGAACGGTGTTTACTTCGCCGTCCACCAGAAGTCTTCCTTCGCCGTCTTCAAGATCCCGCTTTCCGGCGGGACGAGAGAGTTCCAGGTCTGGGTTCGCGCCGACCGCATGCTTCAGTTCCAAGTCCTCGACGTCGACCGCGCCGACGGCGTGATCCGGGCCGACTGCCTCGCCAGTCTCAAGAGCGCCGAACAGGTTGTCACGCTGCTCACGAACGAAGTACCACGTCTCCGGGTGGTGCCGGACACTCCCGGCACGGTCTGGGCGGTCGTGAAGGGCGCTGGCTCCGACGACGCTTGCGCCGAATGCGACAGCCTTGGTAAGTACTGCGCGATCGTTGCGAGCCAGGCAGACGCGACCGATGCGATGATCCGGGCGATCCGGCATGAGGTTGAGGACAACGATCGCCATCTGACGGTCGAGAGGGTCAGCGACGAGCGGTTCGACTCGATCCTGTCGTGGTACAAGGAGAGCTATCACCACGACAGGATCTTCGTTTCGGCGGACGGCATGCGCGCCTGGCTGCACTATGAGGAGTACCACGTGCGGCCCATCAAGCTCGGAGAGTTGCTCTAGCAGATGAACGACGGGCGGCGGACCGACGGTCCGCCGCCCTTTCACTGGGAGGAATAAGGCATGAGCAAGAACACCGAACACGAGATTAACCGTAACACTCGCAACTTCGAAGATCTGACTGCGGTGGTGAAAGCGCTGGGGGTCGAGCACAAGGCAATGTCCCACAGCCACGAGTCCCAGACCTACTTCGTAGACATCAAACTCGATGTCGCCGGAGAAGTTCACATCAATATCGAGGACCCGGACAAGGGTTTTCAGGTGACGTGGTTCCCGTATCCCTATACGTGGTCCATGAAGGGACGTGTCGATTACGGCTACGTTTCGACGGTCGCGGCGGTGATTAAGCTCATTCAGGGGATTCTGTTCGAGCACGAGGCAAAGTTGTCGAACGTCGCCATGAAGTTCCGTTCCGTCGACTAGGAGGAGCCCGCAGTGGAAAACATCTGGGGAGTGGCCTACCGCGAGGACTGGGTCGACGTCTGCAAGGACCCTACGTGCGCGGAGTGTATCCGCCCCATCGAGCGTTTCATCGCCTACCGCACGACCTACCGTGAGGCGATGGCTGCGCTAGTTCCTGCCGTTCGCTGGTACTTCAGCGACGACGAGGAGAAGCTGCAGACGCTGTACGTTCTCGCTGAGGAGTTTTCCGCGTTGCCGACAACGGCGAACCAGCGGGAGATCCTCCGTTACATCTTCGTCAGTCCTCACGGTGATCGTGCTTGGCACCGTCACATCAAGTTTTACGTGGCAAGGGTTCCGCTTACCGGGTTCGGACCCGAGCTGTAGTGGACATATGGGGACATATCTCTGTTCTCCGGACACGTACGGAACCAGACCCTACTCTTGAGGTATGGGCTGGTTTCGTAAGAACGACAAGCCGACCGATCCTAATCAGCAGCCTGTCACTAGGGAGGAGCTTCGAAGGGCACGAAAGCTTCAGAGAAGCCTTGGGAGGAACCCTTCCCAGAAGGACCTTATGGATCTTGTCCAGTGCCAGGCTCCAGGACGTGAGGGCCTGCGCTGCGTGCCTTCTAAGGAGCAGGTGCGTCATCCCACGGGGAAGATGGTCAACTACTGCATCCACTGTCACTATTACATGTAGTTACCTAACCGTCATCAAGTCGTAACACAGTCGCATCAAAGGCCGCCGAACGAACTGCGGGGACGTATAAGTGCGTTCGGCGGCCTTTTTTCATGCCACTTCGTCGGCTGCGGGCCGCAGAAACCTATAGTTTTAGTGCCGTTTACGCGAGCGCCTGCGCGTAGCAGCCATTCTGTCGTGTGTTTGCCCGAAGTTGCGATCTTGGTCGTTTGTGGGACACTGTTGGTACCGCCAATCCCACCACGAAAGGGAGGTCACGTGGACGAGAAGACCCAAGCGAAGCCCATCATCGAGCGCATCATTAATGGCGAGGACGTCACGCCGGACGAAGTCAGCGAATTCAAGCGCGACGTCGAGCGTCTTAGGGAAGTCGCTGACAAGTATTGGGATGCGATCCTGAACTTCCCCGACCTTGACAAGTTCTCTGAGTGGCTCGACACGCTGATCAAGGCCAGCAGCGGTACCCTCGCCGAGACGCTGATGCAGCTCGCGCAGCTGTATTCGGAGGTCTCGGAGGAGCACTTCAGCGAGCTGGAGTCGCTGCTCAGCGGTTTCTGTGACGCCGCCGACAACGTCTGCAACGACATCGCGGACTGGCTCGACCCGGAGCTGTCCGAGAACGTGCGCGACGACGCTCGCAGGGACCTACAGCAGCATGCGGCGGACCTTCGCGAAATCCTGAATGAGATCGTCGGGCACGGTTTCGACCTGGACGTGGAGGTCTAGGCCGACCGGGTTCCCGCCAGCAAGCCCCCGCAAGTCGTGCGGGGGCTTTTCTCCTTCGCCGCGGCGACGCGTTATGGATTGACATACATGACGCAAGTTGGTACTGTGATGCCGCCACCAAGCGAAGGGAGNGCAGATGATCGTCACGCACGATCCTGACATCGCCCGGCATGGCCGACGGAGCCCGTGGCATGGCGTCTGCCCGTGCGGTGCCGACGTCGTTATCGGCACCAAGGACGCAGCCAGGGCGTGGAAGGCCGAACACGCTTATGAGGCGCGGCGGTTCGCCGATGTCAACGGAAACATCATCGAGAAGGGCGACGTGGTTTACGCCCTCCCAAATTTCCCCGGTCCGGAGCTGTGGAAGAGCACGCCGAGTCGTCCTATCGGTCTCGTTGTCGTGGACCGTGGTCGGGCGACGGTGTTCGTGACGCTACCTGGCTCGAAGGTGCGGTGCCCGGCTCCCGGGCACACCCTGGAAATCGCGAGAAAGGGCAACGCATGAAAGAGGAGATTCGGGCCGAAAAGCTCGAATACGGCAACGGCTTGGAACTGGTCATCGAGAAGGATGATGAGGGCAATCTCTACGCAGAAGCCCGATTCTTTTCGGTGATGGACGACCGCAAGCGGTACGCCAACTGCGAGGGAATCGGGGTGGGGGACACCCTGGAAGAAGCGATTCGCGACGCCCTCATTGATGCCGGGGCTCTCGACTGAGGTTACGCTGATCAGCCCAGCGTAGGGGACATCTTTGCGCTGGGCTGAACTCTCTGAGGAGAAGCATGCTCGACAGCAAGCGTCGCAAGATCAAGAAAAATGATCACGTCTGGCCGATCACTGAGCCGGGGCGTGTGGGCGTGGTCGTCGATTACGGTTTCGGATGTCCGATCGTCCAGTTCGACGACAACGGGGAGCGAAAGGAATTCCACGGCAACAGCCTTGTTGTCGTCCGGAAAATCGAAGGTGTCTTTCGGGAGGACTGGGAGCAGTTCCCCGACCCCGGTCGACGTCTCCGCTGGGAAGAGGTCGAGACCTACGCCCTGCAGTTCTGGGGCTTTTCGCAGAAGACCCGGCTCTTCTACATCCTCAGGGACTTCGAAACTCAGCGTTGGTTTCTGAAGTCCGACCTTCCTGGATACCGGGGGAAGATCTGGCCAGCCGACCCGAACGCGACGAACCAGATCGAAGACCTGAAGGACAAGGCCGATAGGCTGCTCGTGATCTGGGGCCGCCGCCGGTTCCCTGAGCTGGAGTTTCTCGGGAGCAAGAAGAATGGCTGACTACCACATCGTCGAGGATTNCACCACACGTACCGTCAAGATCAAAGCTGATCGCGAAAACCGCTACCGTTTCAGGCGGAAGGACTCCGGACAGGAGTACGAAGTCGGTTCCTGCTACTTCTGGTACACGGACGATCTCCCGCCCAGGGGAACCATTTTCGGGTATCGGTTCCTGCCTGACGGAACCCGCGCCATTAGGCCGGAATCATTCGACCTGGACGACGAGAACGTGTTCTGGTCGAAAGACCTTAAGTACTTCCTCGATCTCGCCAAGCGCTTCGACAAGAGGGCTTAGCTCACATGTTCCGTGATTTTCTGGGAAGACCTCTTCGCGTCGGCGCGGTCGTCGCGCAACGGCTGGTTGAGAACCGAACCCTCGGTGCTTTCCAGAAACACATGGGACTTGTCGGGGTCGTGAGGAAACTCGGCTCAAAGTACGTCCACGTTGAGTTTCCTCACGACCCCGGACGTTACTACCAGATCCATCCCAGCGTGCTCGTGATGGTCAGCAGAGTCGGAGACGTCTGGTTTGCTCGCGTACCGGAAGGGCTTCGCAGCGACATCGATGAGCGCGCGATTCCGATTTCGTACGAAACGTACGACGGGGACGAGATCAACCCAGACTATGATCCCACGCTGGTTCTCGACGAGCCGTACGACCCCCGGCAGACGCGCCGCCAGATACGAGAGAAGACGGATCAGCTGCTGGAGGATCTGAAAGCCGCTTTCGAGCTGCTGTATTGCGTTGGCCACGATAAGCGGTCCTCGGATGAGGTACGGCTTAACGTCCGGCATCAGGAGCTGGTCGAGGCTCAGGAGATGGCCAGCAAGATACGGGCACTGGCCGAACGGTTGATCAACGAGCTGACGGATATGCGAAATGAAGAGGCGAATTAACCAGCTCTCATTCCTCATGAAGCTTTTGCGCTTGGCGGACG
>JGI25328J35697_1002309_pt1 | contig 11753 bp, 9 predicted proteins | sample HigsolmetaAR203D_FD_35697 | JGI IMG/M metagenome (IMG submission 35697)
GGGACCATCCCCGCGTGCGCGGGGAGCACAGCGTGGCGCGAAGCCGTGTCCGTTTTGCCCGGGGACCATCCCCGCGTGCGCGGGGAGCACTGAGTCGCCACGTGAACGCGGTCCGGGCTTTGGGGACCATCCCCGCGTGCGAGGGGAGCACAGGTAGGCGCCGCCGCCGACGCGGCCCACCGCGGGACCATCCCCGCGTGCGAGGGGAGCACGGTGTTGCGCGTGATCGGCACGGCCGGGTGCCGGGACCATCCCCGCGTGCGAGGGGAGCACCCGGTCGGCGGGCGGGTAGTGCTCGCCGCCCAGGGACCATCCCCGCGTGCGAGGGGAGCACCCCATGCTCATCGCCTGGCGCGGCCAGGCGGAGGGACCATCCCCGCGTGCGAGGGGAGCACCCGGGCCGGGGCGCCGTACGCGCGCGTCAGACGGGACCATCCCCGCGTGCGAGGGGAGCACTCCCGGCGCTGAGAGGAGACCGCGATGAACCCGGGACCATCCCCGCGTGCGAGGGGAGCACACTCGCTGACCTGCACGTTTATTCGTGGCGGCGGCAGTTCTCGAGCAGTTGTTGAGATTTGGACATACCGGACATCGTCTTCGCGGCAGGTCAACTCGCCGTCCAACCCGAGGCCGGTTGAGGAGTAAGCGTGAAGAGGTCGGCTTGATGCCGACATCGTAGCGAGGCAAGCTTGGCGCCCCAGAAAGACAGAGAACAACCCATAAGTCCGATTATTGGAAAATGTGAAGCCTACACTCGTTTATCGCGAGAGCCATCCATGATCTCAATTTCATAAAAGTTTGGTGACTTTAGATGTTCGGTTGCGGCCAATCATATTGGGTTTCGTGGCGTGGAGGGCGGATCAGGGCAAGGGCTGTCCAACGGCTTATCGAGGGCGGCGCGGGCGGTCTGGGCCAAACATGATCGTGATAGTGAGGGCTGGCTGCCACTGTGGCGGCACATGGCGGATAGCGGTGCCGTAGCCGGGCTGCTGTGGGACGGGTGGCTTCCGGCACAGGTGCGCCGGTTGGTGGAGCAGGCGCTGCCCGCGGGGGCCGAGGACGCGCGTCGCCTGGCGGTATGGGCGGCGATGACGCACGACATCGGGAAGGCGACGCCGGCCTTCGCCTGCCAGGTCGACTCGCTGGCCGAGACCATGCGGGCGACGGGGTTGGGCATGCCGTTCTACAAGGAGTTTCCCGATCGTCGGCTGGCCCCGCACGGGCTTGCCGGGATGCTCCTGCTGCGAGAGTGGCTGATAGAACGGCACGGCTGGGCGAAACCCGCCGCTTTGCAACTCGCCATCGTCGCCGGCGGACATCACGGCGTGCCCCCTACGCACCTGGATATCCAGCAGGTGACCAGGCATCCCGAGCTGCTTCGCAGTCCCGAATGCGCTCAGTCATGGCGGGACGTGCAGTGGGAATTGCTTGACTGGTGCGCGGAAGAGTGCGGCGTTCAAAAACGACTTCCGCACTGGCGGTCCGTCAAGCTTCCGCAGCAGGCGCAGGTTCTGCTGACCGGGCTGGTGATTGTGGCGGATTGGATCGCCAGCAATTCAGACTTATTTCCATATTTTCCGGACGCACAGAAGGTCTGTGAGCATGAGCGCGTGTCCGCTGCGTGGCGCGCGCTGGATCTGCCCAAGCCGTGGCGGGCCATCCCTCCATCCATCGAGGACATCTTCTCTGCACGCTTTTCCCTGCCTTCCGGAGCGCAGCCCCGGCCGGTGCAACGGCGCGCGGTGGAGATCGCCCAGGCGATGAGCCGACCAGGGCTGCTGCTCATCGAAGCACCGATGGGAGAGGGGAAGACCGAGGCGGCCTTGGCGGTGACGGAGGTTTTCGCGGCCCGATCAGAAGCCGGTGGATGCTATGTGGCNCTGCCCACCATGGCCACGGGGAACGCGATGTTCCCTCGCCTGCTGAGCTGGCTGGGCAGGNTGTTCGAAGGCCGGGAAGGGCGGCAGGCGGTCCATCTGGCGCACTCCAAGGCGGCCCTCAACGAGCAGTACGTCGAGCTGGTACGGGCTGGTCGACGCGCCGTGCGAGGCGTCGAGATCGACGGCGCCCCATCGGAGTGGCGGCCCCGCGCGGACCGGCGGGCGGCGTCAACCGAGCTGATCGCCCACCAGTGGCTGCGGGGCCGGAAGAAGGCGATGCTCGCCGAGTTCGGGGTGGGGACGATCGACCAGCTTCTCTTCATGGGACTGAAGAGCCGCCACCTGGCGCTCCGTCACCTGGCGCTGGCGGGCAAGGTCGTCGTCATCGACGAGGCGCACGCCTACGACACCTATATGAACGCGTACCTCGATCGGGTGCTGTCCTGGCTTGGCGCCTATGGGGTGCCCGTCGTGGTGCTGTCGGCGACGCTGCCCGCACGCCGCCGACGGGAGCTCGCGGAAGCCTACAGCGGCGCGACCACGCTTGCCGAGATCGAGAGCGCCTCCGGGTACCCGCTGATCACGGCCGTCGAGCGCGATCGGCCACCGGTGATCGAAGCCGTTCCAGGATCCGGGCGGGACATCGACGTCCATCTGGAACGGCTCGACGACGATCTGCCCACGCTGACGGAGCGGCTGAGGCGGGAACTCGCCGACGGCGGATGCGCCCTGGTGATCCGCAACACGGTGGATCGGGTGCTGGAGACCGCCGACCATCTCCGCGGCTCCTTCGAGAACGTGCTCGTGGCACATTCACGTTTCCTCGACCTCGACCGGCTGAACAAGGACGCCACGCTGCTCAGGCTCTTCGGCCCTCCGGGCACGGCCAAGCAACGGCCGACGGCCCCATACATCGTCGTGGCGAGCCAGGTCGCCGAGCAGTCCCTGGATATCGATTTCGATCTTCTGGTGTCCGACCTCTGCCCGATCGACCTGCTGCTCCAACGGATGGGCCGTCTTCACCGCCATCAGCGCGGCGAGGGGCAGAGCGAGCGCCCGGAGCGGCTGCGCACCGCACGCTGCCTGGTGACCGGAGCCGACTGGGCGGCGTCGCCGGTCGAGCCGGTGGCCNGCTCGCGGCGGGTCTATGGCCTGTACCCGCTGCTGCGCGCGGCCGCCGTGCTCGAGCCGTACCTGTCGGGGACCGCACCCACCGGCAACGTGGTACGGCTGCCGCACGACATCAGCCCACTGGTGCAGCGCGCCTACGGGCCCGAGCCGGTCGGCCCGGAGCAGTGGCAGGATGCGCTGGCCCGCGCCCGAGAGGCGCACGAGCTGCAGCGGAGCAAGCAGCACCAGAAGGCACAGGACTTCCAGATCAACCCGGTCGGCAAGCCCGGTAGTGCCCTGATCGGCTGGCTGGACGCCGGTGTCGGCGACGCGGACGACACGCGGAAGGGCCGCGCCCAGGTCCGTGACACCCCAGAGTCATTGGAGGTGCTGGTCGTGCAGCGGCGCGCCGACGGGGCCCTCATCACCGTGCCGTGGCTGTCGGATGGGCGTGGCGGGCTGGAGCTCCCCACCGAGTCGGTTCCCGAGCCACGGCTCGCCCGCATCGTCGCCGCCTGCGGCCTGCGTCTGCCGTACCAGTTCTCCGATCCGGAGACGCTGGACCGGGCGATCCAGGAACTGGAGACCCAGTGCATTCCGGCCTGGCAGAGCGAGGACAGTCACTGGCTCGCCGGGGAGCTGATCCTCGTCCTCGACGAAAACTGTCGTACCCGCCTGGCAGGCTACGACCTGCATTACTCCGAAGCCGATGGTCTGAGGGTCGCCCATGCCGAGTGAAGCGTCATTTGACCTGACCAGCTGCCCCTGGCTTCCGGTGCGCCTGCTCGACGGCGGGGAAGCCGAGATGTCTCTCCGCGAGGTCTTCGAGCACGCCGGGAGTGTACGGCGGCTGGTCGGTGACGTTCCCACCCAGGAGTTCGCCTTGATACGCCTGCTCCTGGCCATTGTTCACGACGCGCTTCAGGGGCCGGGCGACATCGCTGACTGGAACGATCTACGAAGCGCAGGGCTCCCGGTCAAGAAGATCATCGCTTATCTCGACGAGTACCGGCATCGGTTCGACCTGCTGCACCCGACCGAGCCGTTCCTTCAGTGCCCGAGCTTGGAGGTAACCGGTGGCCCCCGCCCGCTGGACTGCCTGGTCGCCGATGTGCCCAACGGCCACCCGTTCTTCACCATGCGCGCCCGAGGCGTGACGCGGCTGAGCTTCGCCGAAGCCGCCCGCTGGCTGGTGCACGCCCACGCCTTCGACACCTCCGGTATCAAATCGGGGGCCAAGGGCGACCCCCGGACCAAGGGAGGAAAGGTCTACCCTTTGGGCGTCGCATGGGCGGGCAATCTCGGCGGTGTCTGCATCGACGGCGACACCTTGCAGGAGACACTGCTGCTCAACCTCATCGCCTTCGATACCCACTATCTGCGGCAGGACCCGGACCGTGACCTTCCGGCCTGGCGTCACCCGGTATCCGGGCCGCGTGAGCTGGATCCGATCGAGCTGAGCAGACGTCCGGCGGGTCTGCGCGACCTGTACACCTGGCAGTCCCGGAGAGTGCGGCTCGTCCACGACGGAGACGGCGTCACCGGAGTGATCCTCGCCTACGGTGATCCGCTTTCCCCGCGGAACATGCACCAACGGGAGCCCATGACCGGCTGGCGGCGCAGCCCGAACCAGGAGAAGAAGCTCGGGCTCGCCCAGGTCTATCTGCCGCAGGAGCACGACCCGAGCCGGAGCGCCTGGCGCGGTCTGGGAGCGCTGATCGCCGGCAACGCGCCGGGGACGGAGCAGCGTGGTGAGGCCGCTTCCAGCATCAGGCCGCGCATTCTCGAGTGGGCGGCCAGGCTGAGCGAAGAGGGGGACCTTCCCCCGGACTTCCTGATCCGGGCGCGGCTGATCGGTGTGGTCTATGGCACCCAGCAGTCGGTGATCGACGAGATCATCGATGACGCTGTGACGATGCCGGTCGTGTTGCTGCACCGTGACCACCGCGACCTGGGGCAGGCGGCGATCGACGCGGTCGCGGACGCTGAGGCCGCGGTGAGCGCGCTGGGCGATTTCGCCGCCGATCTGGCCCGCGCGGCCGGCGCCGAGCACGAGCCCGCCAGGGCGTCGGCGCGTCATGCCGGGTTCGCCGCCCTCGACGGCCCGTTCCGCCACTGGCTTGCCGGGCTGCGTCCAGACCACGCGCCCCGGGAGGTACGGGCCGCCTGGCAGCGGGAGGCCCGCGGGATCATCCTCCGCCTGGGTGACGAGGTGCTGCGATCGGCCGGCGATGCCGCTTGGGAGGGGCGGGTCATCCGCGAAGCATCCGGCGACCGCTGGTTGAACGCATCGTCCGCCGAGGCGCTGTTCCGGGCGCGGCTGGCCAAGGCGTTGCCGCTGGCCGGGGCGGGCTCGGCCGACGACTAGAGAGGAAGGCGAGCATGACGTCACCAAGCCCCACCGCTCAGCGCCGCGTCGACGAACTGGTCGCGCATGTCGTCGGCGAGTATGTGTCCGAGCTCCAGCGGGGCTACCTGGACGATCACAGCGTGGCGGTCGCGGCCCTGGCACAGCTGCGGCGCGGCGCGGGGAAACTGATCCAGGACGTGCCGGATCTGTGGGGTGTGTGCGGCATCGAGCGCCTGTATGCCGACGAGGACGGTCTGCACCACAACCAGCCCGAGCACGTCCAGCTGAAGGCGGAGAACGCCATGTTCTTGGCGGTGACCCTGTATGCGCTGCATCAGCAGTCGCACAGCAAGGACAGGATGCATCGCCCCGGGGTCGGGCTGGGCACCGCGGTACGCCGTCTGATGCCTGAACACACGATCGATGAGCCGATCCGCCGACGGTTTGTCCGGCTGGGGACGGCCACCGATCTCGAGGCTCTCGCCTACCGGTTGCGCGAGATCGTCTCCCTGCTGCGCCGCGAGGCCATCCCCCTCGACTACGCCCTGCTGGCCTCCCAGCTCTACCAGGCCCAGTTCCCGGACGGGCTGCGTCAGGTCCGCCGGCAGTGGGGCCGCAGCTTCCACACGTACCGAACCGAGTCCTCCTCCAACGGGGAGGTCGAGACCGTGAAGGATGATCGATGAGCCGGACCATCCTGGAAATCCACGCATTGCAGACCGTGCCGCCGAGCTGCCTCAACCGCGACGACACCGGAACCCCCAAGAGCGCGGTCTACGGCGGGGTACGGCGGGCACGGGTGTCCAGCCAGGCGTGGAAGCGGGCGATCAGGCGAGCGTTCCATGACCGGCTCGACCCCTCCGAGCTCGGTGTCCGCACCCGTCAGGTGGCCAAGGCGCTCGCCGAGCGCATCACTGCGCTCGATGGATCGATCGGCGAGCAAGAGGCCTGGTCGCTGGCCGCCGAGACCGTCCAGATCGCCACCGGAACGAAGATCGAGCCCCCGAAGCGCAAGGCGGACAAGGAGGACGCCGAGCCGGTGGCGCCAGAATCGAAGTACCTGCTGTTTCTCAGCGCTCACCAGCTTCAGGGCTTGGCCGAGCTCGCGGTAAAAGCCCGCGGGGCGGGATCCGTCAAGGACTTCTTCAAGGACAAGGGCAACAGGGACCTTGCCCGGCGGATCGCCAACACCCGTCACTCGATCGACATCGCCCTGTTCGGGCGGATGGTCGCCGATGCGACCGACATCAACGTCGACGCGGCCGCGCAGGTCGCGCACGCCATCAGCGTGCACCGGGTGGACATCGAATCCGACTACTACACGGCCGTCGACGACTTCAAAGGCCAGGAGGACGACCGGGGCGCGGGAATGATCGGCACGGTCGAGTTCAACTCGGCGACCCTCTACCGCTTCGCCGCGCTCGACATCGACCTGCTTGGCAGCAACCTCGGCAAAGGCCTGCGCGAGGACGAGCCGGTGAGCGAGCCCGTGCGTCGTGCCACGGAGGCCTTCGTCGAGTGCTTCCTCACCTCTCTGCCCACCGGGAAGATCAACACCTTCGCCAACCACACCCTGCCGGAGGCTGCGATCATCAAGCTGCGCTCCTCACGGCCGATCAGCTTCGTGGGCGCCTTTGAGGAGCCGTGCCGAACCGAGCCGGAGATCGGCGGCTACATGCGGCAGGCATGCCAGCGCCTGGCGGCCTACATCCCGGAGATCGAGCGGGCCTACGGCGTCGGCGAGGACGATCCTTGCTGGGTGCTGCAGGTGGGCCACGCGACCGAGGCGTTGGCCGGCCTCGGCGTCCGGCTTCCGCTCCCCGAGCTGGTGCCGGCGGTCGGGGCGGAGGTGGCGCGACGGCAGGGCGGCGCATGAGTGTCCTGTTGATGCAGCTCGCAGGACCGCTGCAGTCCTGGGGCTCCTCCTCACGATTTGCTCGGCGGTCCACGGAACCGGCACCGACGAAAAGCGGTGTGATCGGGCTGCTGGCCGCCGCTCAGGGGCGTCGGCGAGGCGCCGATCTCACCGATCTCGCCCGGCTTCGCTTCGGTGTCCGGATCGACCAGCCGGGTGTCTCGGTGCGGGACTTCCAGACCGCGCATCACTTCGTCACGGACGAGGCGATGCCGGTGTCCGAGCGCTACTACCTCGCCGACGCGGTCTTCGTGGCCGCGGTCGAAGGCGAGCAGCGGCTCATCCACGACCTGCACCGGGCCTTGCGCACCCCGGCGTTCCTGCCCTATCTGGGCCGACGCTCCTGCCCGCCCGCTCGCCCGATCGACCTGGGAGTACGCGACGACCTCACCCTGGTCGAGGCGCTGGAGCGGGAGGAATGGCACGCGGCCCCATGGCACCAGCGGCGACACCGCGACAGGTACGTCACGCTTGAGGCGTTGGTCGAGGCGACCCCCGAGGACGGGCCCGCCGATACCCTGCGCGACCAGCCAGTGAGTTTCGACCCGCTGCACCGCCGCTATGCCCTGCGTGGAGTGCTGCGGCTGTCCTTCCAGATCCCCAATCCCGCCGCGCGCTCCGCCGCAGTGCCGAGCCATGATCCGACAGCCGTGCTGAGAGGCACCTGATGTACCTCACCCGCTTTCGCATCAACATCGCCCGCATCGGTGCGCGGCGACTGCTCTCCTCCCCGCAGATGATGCATGCGGCGGTGCTGTCGTCCTTCGCCGAAGCCCCGAAACCGGACGCGGACGGCCCGCGCATCCTGTGGCGGGTCGACCGCGACGGCGCGGCCGCCACATACCTCTACATCGTCAGCCCGGCCAGGCCCGACCTGACCCACCTGGTGGAACAGGCCGGCTGGCCGGAGACAGGCCGATGGGAGACATTCGAATACGGCCCGTTCCTCAACCGGCTCACCAAGGGCGAACAGTGGGCCTTCCGCCTCACGGCCAACCCCGTGCACACGGCCCGCCGCAAGAATGACGAACCGACGAAGATCACCGCCCACGTAGGCCTGCGCCATCAAATCGACTGGCTCCTCAANCGCCAGGAACACGCAGGCTTCCGCATCGTGGAGAAGGCACCGGAGCGCCGGCTGATCCCCGAGCTGGACCGNTACGAGCTGCTCGTGCACAACCGGCGCAACCTCGTATTCAGGAAGGGCGGCCAGAAAGATCCGGTCACCGTGGTCGCAGTCACCTACGACGGCCGCTTGGAAGTCACCGANCCGGACGCATTGCGCCGTACCCTCACCCATGGCCTGGGCAGGGCGAAAGCCTACGGCTGCGGNCTGATGACCTTGGGGAAGGCCTAGCCGTGGCGACGGCGGGCCGGCGGGGCGCTTCTTCGCCCCGGGAACTCACTCGAATGGGAGATCGCATCTCATTCGTCTACCTCGAGCGCTGCATCGTGCACCGCGAGGACAACGCGATCACCGCCGAGGACGCCGACGGCATCATCCATATTCCCGCGGCCACCATCGGGACACTGCTGCTCGGACCGGGAACCCGTGTCACTCACCAGGCCATGGCGGTGTTGGCGGACTGTGGAGCGGGAGTCGTCTGGGTGGGCGAACGCGGCGTGCGTTTCTATTCCGGGGGCAGATCGCTCAACCGCTCATCCGCATTGGTCGAGGCCCAGGCCGCAAAGTGGGCNAATCGCCGCACCAGGCTGGAAGTAGCACGCGAGATGTACCGCATGCGCTTCCCCGACGAGAATCCTGACGGCCTGACCCGGCACGAGCTTCTCGGACGGGAAGGGCGNAGGGTCAAGGAGTGCTATCGGGCACATGCCGCGCGGGTCGGCGTGCCGTGGAACGGGCGGATCTACACCCCTGGTTCCTTCGACTCGGGCGACCCTGTGAACCAGGCCATCACCGCAGCGGCCCAGTGCATGTACGGCATCGCCCAGACGACGATCCATGCACTGGGCTGTGCACCCGGTCTCGGCTTTATCCACTCCGGTCACGAGCTTGCCTTCGTCCTGGATATCGCTGACCTCTACAAGACCGAGATAGCCATCCCCATCGCGTTCGACGTCGCTGCCGAAAGCCCGGAAGACGTGGGGCCTCGCACCCGCCGCGCCATACGCGACCACGTCAACGAAATCAACTTGCTGCGCCGATGCGTAAACGACATCAAACATCTCCTTCTGCCCGACGCGGAAGGAGGCGACCCCACCGGAGACGACTACGATCGCGTCACCCTGCAGAGTGACCACGGCGAAGTCGCGTCCGGCCGAAACTACGCAGGCCACGACTTCTACGAGGTGGAATGGTGACGATCGTCGTCCTTACCAACTGCCCCGTCGGTCTCCGCGGCTTCCTGACGCGATGGCTCATGGAGATTTCACCAGGTGTCTTTATCGGCAACCCGTCAGCGCGCGTCCGAGAGGCCGTGTGGACCGAGGTGCAGGCCTACGCGAACACAGGCCGGGCCCTCCTCGCCTACACCACCGATAACGAACAGGGCTTCACCTTTGAGACTCATGACCACAAATGGCATCCAGTGGATCACGAGGGCCTCACCCTGATCCGTCGCCCCAAGGAAGGAGCCGGCGTTGCCGCTGTTCCACCTCCGTCCGGATGGAGCAAGGCGGCAAAACGCCGCCGTTATGGCAGACGTTAAGCAGTTCGCCTCTTACCCCACCGATGGCCGCACTACCTCCGGCGACTGGCACCCAGGCCGATGAGGTCGGCGATATGTCCGTTTCTGCAAAAGTGCTCGGAAACCGCCTCGTCTNCGCCTAAACTCGCAGGTCAGNAAGNGTGCTCCCCGCGCACGCGGGGATGATCCCCATGTACTGAACCAGCGCAAGCGCCGCGTCGAAGTGCTCCCCGCGCACGCGGGGATGATCCCGCGCCCGGCTCGCCGGCGAAGGAGAACAGGGCGTGCTCCCCGCGCACGCGGGGATGATCCCCGCCCGTCGCGGTCGATCACGTTGACGCGCTGGTGCTCCCCGCGCACGCGGGGATGATCCCCGCTGCGGCCGTCCGGCGCGCTTCCTCATCGGGTGCTCCCCGCGCACGCGGGGATGATCCCCCTGCCGACACTCCGGACCCATCCATGTCGCCGTGCTCCCCGCGCACGCGGGGATGATCCCCATAGCCAGCCGCACCCACAAACCACCGCCGAGTGCTCCCCGCGCACGCGGGGATGATCCCCGTCCCGAGGGTCGCGACCACCGCACCCTCCTGTGCTCCCCGCGCACGCGGGGATGATCCCCGTACCCGGCGGGTGAGGATACGGAGGAACAGGTGCTCCCCGCGCACCCGGGGATGATCCCTCTCTGGCGCGGTGGTCGTACGGCCTGTACATGTGCTCCCCGCGCACGCGGGGATGATCCCTGGACGTCGCTGCCGACGGTGCTCACCCGGGTGTGCTCCCCGCGCACGCGGGGATGATCCCCACTCATGCTCGGTGCGCCAGCCGGTCAGCAGGTGCTCCCCGCGCACGCGGGGATGATCCCTTGCTGCACACCTCGCGCGACTGGGGGCCGTAGTGCTCCCCGCGCACGCGGGGATGATCCCCCCTTGGCCACCCGGCTCTTGGACGGCCAGTCCGTGCTCCCCGCGCACGCGGGGATGATCCCCCTGCCGACACTCCGGACCCATCCATGTCGCCGTGCTCCCCGCGCACGCGGGGATGATCCCGAGGCCATCATCTTGCGTCTTGCCTGCCGCTAGTGCTCCCCGCGCACGCGGGGATGATCCCTCGTTACGCCCGCCCTGCCGCACGTGGCGTCGGTGCTCCCCGCGCACGCGGGGATGATCCCGCGGTGTGGGTGATCCTGTGGCGGTACACGCGGTGCTCCCCGCGCACGCGGGGATGATCCCGTGTTGTGCAGCACCTGGATGAGCGGCACACCGTGCTCCCCGCGCACGCGGGGATGATCCCCCCCGAGTCATAAAGAAGACAAGAGGAAAGAAGTGCTCCCCGCGCACGCGGGGATGATCCCCGCTCGGCAAGCGTGCGGTCGGCGAGCTCTTGGTGCTCCCCGCGCACGCGGGGATGATCCCCAGTTCTCCGACTGGCGGAAACTCCTCGCCCAGTGCTCCCCGCGCACGCGGGGATGATCCCGGCGGCACCTGGCCCCCGAAGCAGCACACACCGTGCTCCCCGCGCACGCGGGGATGATCCCTGCCCGATCGCGGCATCACGCAGCTTCCCCTGGTGCTCCCCGCGCACGCGGGGATGATCCCGGCTCCTACAACGAGTCCTGGCGCTCGCAGGGGTGCTCCCCGCGCACGCGGGGATGATCCCGCCGAGGCCGCGAGCACCGAGACCCTCGTTCGGTGCTCCCCGCGCACGCGGGGATGATCCCTGAGGGAGTGCCAGGGCCTAAGCCAGGACGATGTGCTCCCCGCGCACGCGGGGATGATCCCATGGAGGGCCACGTCCGCTGAGGTGGTGTAAAAGCAGCCACCGCGTGATCCGTTTCCCGCAGGTTAAGCGGT
>JGI25328J35697_1002321_pt1 | contig 11711 bp, 9 predicted proteins | sample HigsolmetaAR203D_FD_35697 | JGI IMG/M metagenome (IMG submission 35697)
AACAGGTATGTTAATCTTCATGTTCATGATCTTTAATCGTTTCTTGGAGCCTTTGAGTGAATTGCTTTGCTGCATTGACACCCATTTTTTTCAAACGAAAGTTCATGGCCGCCACTTCGATAATAACAGCCAAGTTTCTTCCGGGACGAACCGGGATGGTTAATTTCGGAATTTCGACATCAAAAATTTTCATTTTATCTTCATCGAGTCCCAACCGGTCATAACGTTTATTTTGATCCCAGTTTTCTAAATGGATGCACATCGTTATTCTCTTATAGGATCGAACAGCTCCGGCACCAAATAAAGTCATGACATCAATGATACCGAGTCCGCGAATTTCAAGAAGATGTTCTATGAGTGGGGGTGAATTTCCTACTAGCGATTCTTGATCTTCTTGGCGTATTTCCACACAATCGTCTGCAACAAGCCGATGCCCCCGTTTCACAAGTTCCAAAGCTGTTTCACTTTTACCAACTCCACTTTGACCGGTAATAAGAACACCAACGCCGTATACATCAACCAACACACCATGAATAGCAATTGTCGGAGCAAGCGCAATTTCCAAATAATTTGTTAATCGGCTGACTAATTGTGTCGTTTTCAAATTTGAACGCATAACCGGTACTGCTTCTTGCTCGGAAGCCTCAATTAATTCTTCTGGGATTTCCAGCCCACGTGTAATAATAATCCCCGGGGTGACATCGGTACAAAGCCGCTGCATCCGGACGATGCGATCTTCCTCATTTAGCATGGAAAAAAATGTCAATTCAGTTCTTCCTAATAACTGCAAACGATCTTCCGGATAATAATCAAAAAATCCGGCCATTTCAAGTCCAGGACGGGAAATATCACTTGTCGTTACTGGACGATTGATGCCCTCTTCCCCACTGATCAATTCTAATTTAAATTTATTTAAAATATCCTTGATGGTCACTTTTGACATGTATGAACTCCCTCACTTAGGCTTCAATTTGTCTATTACTTAACTCTTTGTATGTTCCATTTTACCATGTTTTTTCCTGAAACCAAAGAACCCGAAACAAAAACGTTATAAGTACAAAATTAAAAAACTCCCTCTCAACTTTATTAAATAATAAAAAGTTGAGAGAAGAGTTGTTTTAGCCAATTCTTTTAATACGGTTGAACAGTAACNGAACCCGTTTTCGATTCTGCAAATAAATACATTTTATTTTGTAATTCTGCTGTTGTATCAAACTTGATGACTTTTTGAATCATTTCCTTTTTCTCGTCAATTTTATATAGATTGGATAAATCAACCTGAACATTGCCAAAATTGGATTTAACCTCTCCGCTTACCGGTAAATCATTAGCGATTCTTACATGGATACTGCCTGCCCCACTTGATAACTTAACCGATTGCGGTGCCGGTTTACTAATCCGAACAGAAATTGAACCGCTTATTGTTTCTGCATCGATTTTTTGATAGGAACCGTCAATCGTCACCTTACCGTTCATTGTTTCCGTTTCCGCATCATCTATTTTACATTGGGTCAAGTTTATCGTTCCATTCACAGTTTCAAGATCTGCCTTTTCTGCTTCACAACTTTCTAATCGGATGCCTCCATTGGACGTTTGAAATTTAATTTTTTTCCCTTTAACGCCTTCCCCGCTAATCGTGCCGTTAAACAGTTTAATCGCTACTTTGTTATAAATGCTTTGTGGTAAGAAAACTTTTGTGTCAACCTTCATGAATTTCTCTTTAGCTAAAAAAGCAAGGGCCTCTTGATCGACACGAAACTCAATATTTTCTAAAAATCGCTCTTTACCTTGAACAGGATCTTCCTCGCGATACACTTTCCCTTCACATTCCACACGGACGTCGGAATGATCCCATACAATCAGCTGTACAGAACCATTTGGAATTTCAATAAACACATCTTTAAACTTGTTTTCATTTTGTTGAAATACGTGTGAAACATTGACCGAATGATGGAAATCCAAGTCCATTTCCTTTATTTTCTTCATTGCTCTTTCAAACAAATTGGTCANTGTATCTTTTGCTTCCTTGGCAAATGTTGATGTTTTTGTAGAACTTNACTGATGAAAAGTCTCCTTCTCATTTTGTTCATGACTGGATTTGTATGCTTCAATTTTTGATAATTCTTCAGCCATTTTCGCTTTTTTTTCTTCTTTTAGTGACTCCATGTTTTCGAGTTCTTCCAACAATTTTTCCGCTTCTTCAATACTCACTTGGCCTGTCTTCACCATTTCTAAAATTTTCTTCCGTTCTTCCTTCATATTTTTCACGTCCTTTACAAAATCTCTCATTTATTTATACTTTTTACGTAATTCAAACCGAAAAGTTTCATGGAAATAGCTTATGTTGTTTAAAATTCTTTTATCATGTAGTGTTTTTTAAAGCAAAGGGACAGTTTGTAAAATTTGCTAGAGAGAGGAAAATTCTTTTGTTTAAATCAGTTCCATTAAAAAAACAATTTTTTTCGATTAAATTTCCTCTTGAACCTACAGTTACGTTAGGCTTTATAGTAAGAATAGAGCTTTAATACGTATCTAAATGGAGGATTGGAAATGGAAAAAATTTTTTTGAATTGAAGAAATTGCTGATAAAACAGCTGTATCAATCAGATCGCTGCACGATTATGGCAATATCAAGTTATTAGTACCTTTAAAATAAATCATACGGGTTTGAAACCTTTTTTCTTCAAATCCGTAAAAATTAGAGTAAACCATAAAGAAGGGATGGATTGTTGTGGAAGAAAGATTAGAAGCAAATGAAATTGAAAAGAAGAGTCCAAGTCTATGGGGGATTCTTTGGAGTCCAAGCGAACATTTTGCCAGAATAAAAGAAAAACCGAAAATCTGGGGACCATTGTTAATGATTATTCTTGTGTTTAGCATTGGAATGATCATTGTTACAACCAATACCGAGTCAGGAAATGAAGGTTTACCGGAAGAGTTAGCCCCATTTTTAGTAATCGGTTCTATTATTGCCGGTGTGATTGTACCTATTGTAACTGCGTTTATTGGTACGCTTGTTTATTTGTTGATTGCAAGGTTAGCACGTTCGAATGTATCGTTCCGCCAGCTGTTTTCAATGAATGTATATTTATTGATCCTAACTGCTTTAGGCATGATTGTAAACGGAATTGGCATGGTCATTACCGGGTCGTCAACTACTACGTTCACTAGTCTTACTACATTGATCCCCGCTGATGGTGCACTAAAGGCAGTATTTGATAATATTGAAGTTTTTTCCATTTGGAGTGTCATATTATCGGCAATTGGATTACAGAAGGTGGCATCTTTTTCCAAAGAATTAGCATGGGGTGTTTCCATCGGTTTTTACATGTTATCGATCTTTTTCTCCATGATCGGATGGGCCTAAGAAGTAATATCTGAATCGGTCATTGTTTCTATTCTATAAGTAAGTGAAAGGTGTTTATTGATGAAAAATAAAAAACTATGGATAACCATTGGAATTATCGCCATTATTGTAACCTTGTTTTCTTTTAATCTAATAAAAGCTTCCGGTAATAATATTGAAGTTGAAGTTGCTTCCGTTAAGGAGGAAAAATTATCCGAAAATGTTATCTCACAAGGAACATTAAAACTGGCAAACGAACAGTCGATTTACTATGATGCAACGAAAGGAAAGATTGCAGATATCTCAGTAAAAGTTGGTGACGATGTTCAAGCAGGAACCCCGCTTTTCACCTATAAAAGTGACCAGCTTTTAATGGAACAAAAACAAAATGAGTTGCAAATCCAGTCGGTCAATTTACAAATTGAAGATACACAAAAACAGCTAAAGGAAATAGATAAACTTTTAAAAGACAATAAAGATGATGAAACATTAAAGAAAGAACGTGATCAAGTAAATCTTCAGTTGGAACAAGCAAAACTTGAATTAAAGCAAGCTCAATTACAAAAAGACAATATTAACCAACAGTTAGCCGATTTGAAAGTTGTAAGTGATATTGCCGGTAAAATCATTGAGATAAATGAGGATGCCCAGTTTAAAACAAATTCGGAAATCCCCGAACCGATTATGAAAATTGGTTCAATTGGTCAGTTTATCGTTGTTGGCTCAGTTTCAGAATATGATGCGCTGAAAATTAATGAAGGACAAGCGGTTAAACTAACTGCGGACACAGTTCCTGATAAGACATGGTCAGGGAAAGTGAAAAGTATTTCATATTTACCCGAAGAGTCGACCGGTTTACAAGATTCAGGTGCACAAAGCGGCGTTCAATATACGATCGAAATTGAAGTAACCGATCAAAATATTGAGTTAAAGCCCGGGTTTCAAATGATTATTGAAATCACCGCCAATGAATACACGGCTAAAACTCTCCCATTAACTGCTGTTAAACAAGACGGGGAAAAAAGTTATGTTTTCATTGTTAAAAATGGAAAAGCTGTAAGAAAAGAAGTAAAAGTTGGCAACGCCTCACTCGAATCCATTGAAATTAAAGATGGGGTTACCAAGAAAGATAAAGTCATTAAAGACCCGTCCGATGACATTCAAGATGGCATGGAAGTGATTGTAAAATGATCCAATTGGCTTCTATTAAAAAAAGTTATTCACTAGGGAATGAAGATGTTCTTGTTCTAAACGGAATTGATTTAAAGATTAATAGAGGAGAATTTATCTCAATTATGGGCCCGTCCGGTTCCGGAAAATCCACTTTAATGAATATTATTGGATTTCTCGATCGACCGACTGAGGGTACATATTTTTTAAACGGGAAAGAGGTTTTGCAGTATAAAGAGCATGAACTGGCAAAAATTCGCAACCGGGCGATTGGCTTTGTCTTTCAACAATTTAATTTGTTACCGCGATTAAATGCGTTGAAAAATGTTGAACTTCCGATGATTTATGCCGGAGTTAAAAAGAAAGAGCGGGAAGAACGAGCAAAAGAAGCTTTAGAGAAAGTTGGACTCGGGGATCGGATGTTACACTTACCCAATGAGCTGTCAGGTGGCCAAAAACAACGGGTGGCAATTGCCAGAGCCATTGTCAATAAACCCGATCTGATCCTGGCTGATGAACCGACCGGTGCTCTCGATACAAAAACAAGCGAACAGATTATGGAGCTATTTACTATGTTAAATAAAGAAGACGGGACTACCGTAATTGTTGTTACGCACGAAGAAGAAGTGGCCAGCTATGCCAATCGGTTAATCTTATTACGTGACGGGTACATCGTTCAAGATATTGATCAAGAAAATAGAGGAGAGATCCTATGAGTATTGTCGAAAATATTAAAATTGCTTTCTCCTCCATCTTTGTTCATAAAATGCGTTCAATTTTAACAATGATTGGCATAATTATTGGTGTATCGAGCGTCATTTTCATTGTCGCACTTGGTCAAGGGGGAACGGAAAAGCTCAAATCACTAATTGTTGGTTCCGGAAATACGGTTTCTTTATCTTACTCCCCCTCTGAAGAAGAAATGAAGGAAAATCCGGATGCTCTTTGGTCACCGTTTACGGAAGACGATATCCGTTCCATTGAAACAATCCCGGAAATTTCAAAAATTGTGACATCCAGTGATGAATTTGGCAATGTTCGCTACCGGGAAAATACAATTGAGTCATCTATTTCCGGTATTAACCAAACGTACATTGAAGTAAACGAGTTAAACGTATCGAGCGGAAGAAATTTACTGCCATCAGATTTTTTAGGGGGCGGACGTGCGGCTGTAATCAGTTCAGGTCTTAGCAAGGAATTATTTGAAAAAGAGGAGCCGTTAGGAAAAATTATTTATGTTCAATCACAGCCTTTTGAAGTTGTCGGTGTTTTAGAAAAACCAACCGGGTTGTTGGCATCATTTAGTTCTAATGAAGTATATGTTCCTTGGAAAACTTGGCGGACGATCACCGGTAACAACAAAATCAGTTCCATAACGATTCAAGCTGAAAATACTGAGAAATTGCAAGAAGCAGGAAAGAAAGCAGCACAATTATTAAATCAAATTCATGGAACAGAGGAAGCCTACCAAGTGACAAACATGGAAGAAATTGCTGAAGGGATTGGCCAAATTACATCCATTATGACCCTGATTATTGGATGTATTGCCGGAGTTTCTTTATTAGTCGGTGGAATTGGCGTCATGAATATTATGCTTGTTTCCATTACCGAGCGTACCCGTGAAATAGGTACCCGGATGGCTTTGGGTGCGACAAGAGGTCAAATTTTATTTCAGTTTTTAGTCGAAGCAATGACATTAACGTTAATCGGCGGGACGATTGGGATTTTATTTGGTGCTGGTGTCGCTTATTTGGTTTCGTCGATAATCGGTTTTCCAATACTTGTCTCATTGCCGGTCGTTTTAGTCGGATTATTGTTCTCGATGTTTATCGGTATCATATTCGGCATCTTACCTGCTAATAAAGCATCGAATTTAGACCCAATCGAAGCTTTACGATATGAATAAACTTTTAGTATCGCACATTATGGCAAGTCAAGGTAGTCAGTATAAATTTTATTTAAAAAGCTCTCTTATATAAAACTATTTGAACAAATCAATTCTGTAAAAGCAACATATACATTTTCAATATAAAACTATTTGAAATTAATTCCTTTACACAAAAAGGCATGGTTATCAAAACTTGAGTTACCATGCCTTTTCATCTATTAGTGAAACAGTTTTTTCTGGTTAATACATATTTTATACATGAATGTTTAGCTTTAATTCGGAAATTATGATTGTATTGGTAGTTCTTCTTTTTCCCGAATCATGTTTTTCATCCGTTCTCGGTCCCTCTCGATAACACGTTTCAAATAATAACCGGTGTAAGACACATCTGTTTTGGCCACTTGTTCAGGCGTTCCTTTCGCAATAACCGTACCGCCGCGATCCCCGCCTTCCGGACCCAGATCAATAATATAGTCCGCTGTTTTTATCACATCGAGATTATGTTCAATAACGACCACCGTATCGCCGTTTTCAACAAGACGTTGTAAAACATCGAGGAGACGGGCAATATCATCAGCATGAAGACCGGTTGTCGGTTCGTCCAAAATATACAAAGTGCGGCCATTGGAACGCCGATGCAATTCGGAGGCAAGCTTAACCCGTTGTGCTTCCCCACCGGATAATGTCGTTGCCGGTTGACCAAGTTTCATATACCCGAGACCAACATCATAAATCGTTTGGATTTTCCGTTTAATTTTTGGGATATTGGCAAAAAACTCCAATGCATCTTCTACGGTCATATCAAGCACGTCCGCAATATTTTTCCCTTTATATTTCACTTCCAATGTTTCACGATTGTACCGTTTTCCATGACAAACCTCGCATGGTACATAAACATCCGGAAGAAAGTGCATTTCAATTTTAATGATGCCGTCCCCTTTACATGCCTCACAGCGACCGCCTTTAACATTAAAACTAAAGCGTCCTTTTTTATAGCCGCGAATTTTGGCCTCGTTCGTCGCTGCAAATACATCACGGATATCATCGAAAACACCTGTATAAGTAGCCGGATTGGAACGTGGAGTACGTCCGATCGGTGACTGGTCAATATCGATAACTTTTTCCAGATTTTCTATTCCTTTGATTTCTTTATGTTGCCCCGGTTTCACTTTGGCACGATTTAATTTTTGTGATAGGCTTTTATATAAAATTTCATTAACTAATGTACTTTTACCTGATCCGGAAACACCGGTGACCGCAATAAATGTACCGAGAGGAAATTTAACACGGATATTTTTTAAATTGTTTTCTTTACCGCCAACAACTTCCAAATATTGTCCATTTCCTTTTCGCCGTTCTTGTGGCAACGGAATAAATTTTTTGCCGGCTAAATATTGACCTGTTAATGAATGCGGATCACCCTTCACTTGTTCCGGTGTTCCGGCTGAAACAACCGTGCCTCCATGAACACCCGCTCCCGGTCCAACGTCGACAAGATAATCAGCCGCCAACATCGTATCTTCATCATGTTCAACAACGATTAACGTATTTCCAAGATCACGCATTCGTTTCATCGTTTCAATTAATTTATCATTATCGCGTTGATGCAAACCAATTGACGGCTCATCCAAAATATACAGGACACCCGTTAATTGGGAACCGATCTGAGTTGCCAGACGAATCCGTTGAGCTTCTCCACCGGATAATGTACCGGCCGCCCTGCTCAAGGTTAAATAATCCAAACCAACATTAACAAGAAAACCGAGCCGTTCCTTAATTTCCCGCAAAATTAAGCGAGCAATGTTTTGTTCTTTTTCACTTAATTCCAATGTATCGAAAAAATGGAGAGCTTCTTGAATGGAAAAGTCGGTTACTTCCGCAATATGAAGTCCATTAATTTTCACTGCCAATGTTTCTTTTTTCAAGCGATATCCTTTACATGTCGGACAAGGGTTTTGCGCCATATANTTTTCCATTTGTTCTCTTGTATAATCAGAAGTGGATTCCCGAAAACGGCGNTCAATATTGCGAAGAACGCCTTCAAATTCGATATCNGTATCCCGAATCATGCCAAAATCATTTTCATAATGGAANTGAATTAATTCCCCATCTGAACCGTATAAAATTTTATCCATTAAATGTTGCGGAATATCTTTCACCGGTACATCCATATCAATCCCGTAATGATTACAAACCGCTTCTAATAATTGCGGATAATACTGGGAACTGACCGGTTCCCAAGGTGCAATCGCCCCTTGTCGTAANGTTAAGTTTTTATCCGGAATGACAAGGTCGAGATCCACTTCCAATTTCGAACCAATCCCGTCACAATCCGGGCAAGCCCCAAACGGACTGTTAAACGAAAACATCCTTGGTTCCAATTCCCCGATGGAAAAACCACAATACGGACAAGCATGTAACTCACTGAAAAGTAATTCTTCTTGACCAATGACATCGATTATGACGCGTCCTTGTCCTAGTTTCAATGCTGTTTCCAATGAGTCGGTCAGCCGTGCTGTGACTCCTTCTTTTATAATAATCCGGTCAATGACAACATCAATGGAATGCTTTTTATTTTTTTCCAGCTCAATATCATCGTTCAATTCAAGCATTTCTCCGTCAATACGGACGCGGACAAACCCTTCTTTCTTTATGTCTTCAAGAACTTTGGCGTGCGTCCCCTTTCTGCCGGAGACTACCGGAGCTAAGATTTGAATCCGGGTCCGCTCCGGATATTCCAATATACGATCGACCATCTGTTCAACGGTTTGTGAGGTGATTTCAATGCCATGGTTCGGACAAATCGGGTGACCAATACGAGCATATAGTAATCGCAAATAATCATATATTTCCGTAACTGTTCCAACAGTTGAACGGGGATTCCGACTGGTCGTTTTTTGGTCAATAGAAATAGCCGGAGATAATCCTTCAATAGAATCAACATCCGGCTTGTCCATTTGTCCTAAAAACTGTCTGGCATAAGCAGAAAGGGACTCGACATACCGACGTTGACCTTCTGCATAAATGGTATCAAAAGCCAGCGAAGATTTTCCTGAACCGGATAACCCCGTAAAGACTACAAGTTGATTACGGGGAATATCGACATCAATATTTTTTAAGTTATTTGTCCGTGCACCTCTTACTTTAATTTGATCCTTCATTTATCGTCACCTTTCTGCTTTCAACTCTAATACCAAGTCTCTCAATTCAGCAGCGCGTTCAAAGTCAAGTGCTTTGGCTGCTTCTTTCATTTCCNCTTCTAATTTTTGAATTAATTTTTCCCGTTCTTTCTTAGATAACTTTCCATATTTATCAGTCGTACTGTATTCTTCCTGTTCTTCAGCGGCAATGGTTGCACGAATAACATCATGAATTTCTTTTTGNATCGTTTTCGGGGTAATGCCATGTTTCCGATTATATTCTTCTTGGATTTGGCGCCGCCGTTTTGTTTCATTGATTGCGAAATCCATTGAACGAGTAATTTGGTCCGCNTACATAATGACTTTTCCGTTTGCATTTCTTGCTGCCCGGCCAATCGTTTGGATTAATGAACGTTCTGACCGTAAAAATCCTTCTTTATCTGCATCTAAAATGGCAACAAGGGACACTTCCGGAATATCAAGTCCTTCCCGTAACAAGTTAATCCCGACAATGACATCATATTTGCCCAGTCGCAAATCACGAATAATCTCAATCCGCTCCAATGTTTTTACTTCAGAATGTAAATACTGAACTTTAATCCCGATTTCTTTCAAATAATCGGTTAAATCCTCGGACATTTTTTTCGTTAATGTTGTTACAAGAACCCGCTCATTTTTCCGAATTCGTTCTTGAATTTCTCCGATAAGGTCATCAATTTGTCCTTTGATCGGACGGACCTCTATAATCGGATCCAGTAAGCCGGTCGGACGAATAATTTGTTCAACCACCGTCGGACAATGTTCCAATTCATATGGTCCCGGAGTTGCTGAAACGTAAATAATTTGGTTGATATGTTTTTCAAATTCTTCAAACATAAGCGGTCGGTTATCCAGGGCAGATGGTAAGCGGAAGCCATGTTCAACAAGTACATTTTTTCTTGCTTGGTCTCCGTTATACATACCCCGGATTTGCGGAATCGTTACATGGGATTCATCAACAACGATTAAAAAATCCTCTGGAAAATAATCGAGCAACGTATATGGGGTAGCGCCCGCTTCCCTTAAGGTTAAATGACGGGAATAGTTTTCAATTCCTGAACAAAAACCCATTTCCCGCATCATTTCCAAATCATAATTTGTCCGCTGTTCCAATCTTTGTGCTTCTAAAAGCTTCCCTTGATCCCGGAGTTCCTTTAACCGTTCTTGTAATTCTTGTTCAATATTTTTAATGGCGACTTGCATTTTTTCTTCCCGTGTAACATAGTGGGAAGCCGGATAAATCGCCACATGTTCCCGTTCTCCGATAATCTCGCCCGTCAACGCATCGACTTCCCGAATTCGATCAATTTCATCACCAAAAAATTCAACACGGATACAATGCTCATCCCGTGAAGAGGGGAAAAATTTCCACAACATCACCGCGAACCCGGAAGGTACCCCGATGGAAGTCAATATCATTTCGGGTATACTGGATATCAACCAATTTCCGAAGCAGTTCATTCCGCTCGATTTCCGTGCCGACCCTTAGTGATAATACAAGTTCTTTATATTCTTCCGGTGAACCTAACCCATAAATGCAGGATACACTGGCTATGATAATGACATCGCGACGTTCAAATAATGCCGATGTCGCTGAGTGTCGCAGCTTATCAATTTCATCATTAATACTTGCATCCTTCTCGATATACGTATCGGTCTGTGGTACATAGGCTTCGGGTTGGTAATAATCATAGTAACTGACAAAATATTCAACGGCATTGTTTGGGAAAAACTCTTTGAATTCGCTGTATAATTGCCCTGCCAATGTCTTGTTATGAGCAATAATTAACGTTGGTTTATTCACTTCTTTTATCACATTAGAAATGGTAAAAGTTTTCCCTGTACCGGTTGCCCCCAGCAATGTTTGATGTTTCTTGCCGTTTTTTAAGCCNGCAACCAGCTCTTTTATCGCTTGCGGTTGATCCCCTTGAGGTTGATATTTTGACACTAACTGAAATTGATCCTTTGTTTTTTCCATCTAAATCACCCCATTATTTTTTGGGTCCGTACATTCATCATTCACAGAATCTATTTTACCAAAAGCATAACAGAAAAGCCACTATTTTGCGAACGAATATTCGTTTAATTTTTATAGGTTAGGCGAATGTATAAATTTCCAACGAGGATG
>JGI25328J35697_1002369_pt1 | contig 11532 bp, 10 predicted proteins | sample HigsolmetaAR203D_FD_35697 | JGI IMG/M metagenome (IMG submission 35697)
CAGAAAATGGAGCCCCAAATATTTACATAATAAGGTTGATATCCTCCATAATCTGTGCTAGGATGATGTACACTAAAAAACTAAGGAGGTATGTTTTTGGCATTTCCAGTGAATTTAGAGGATTTGCAAAATGCTATACTGAACAGCAACCTAACTGAAAAAGATTATGATTCACATGATTTCTTTATCCTAAAAACTTGCATTACCTTGTTATCATCTATGCAGGATTTAATAAGGCAGATAGAGATGGGTGAGGGCTTCTCTGTTCATTCTGAAAAAGAGTGGGCACAGTTTATCAAGTATTATAACAAGACTTATAAAAGGGCGAAAAAAATCTTCCATCGGTATTTGAAACGATTAAAAATCGATTATTGGGAACAAGAAGAACTGGTTCGCAATATATTATGGGTTACAAAACTTATTAATTCTGGTTTCTATGATAATGATGATGAAGATGTGTATTTCCACGCCATTATTCTAAGCGGAAAATTTTTTACTTCAGTTTTTTACTATAATTATCTCATTAATGAGGCTTGTGACAGAAAGATTAACTCACCCGAAAGCCTTTTAAATACTAGAAAAAATCTATCTTCTATCAAAGACGAAAGGTTATGGATTGAAGAAACCTATATTAAGTTGAAAGACAAGGAAATTGATGAATTTCCTGAAGAAACAAAAAAAATGTTGTTTGCTCTATGGGATCGAACTTTCGATTTTGTACAAGAACTAAAAAAATGTTTTAGCAAAACTGAAGCCCTGAATAACTAATATAGTCCCCTGATACCTTGGGGACTATATTAATTCCAAATAATTAAACTATATTCCTATATATTCTTTTACCTCTCTTTGTGTTAATGAAATGAACTCTGCTCCAGGAACGGGATAATTACTTAAGACCAGAACTTTACAAGGTTCCGTTATAGTTCTAGCCCTTCCTACAGTTTGGACAAGTTCAGACTCTATCATATAAAATTGGATTTCCCGTAATAAATCATTGCTGCTGTAAGTATTGAAGTAAAAGTTATAGTTTCCCCTTGAAACAGGCTGATACATTACTTTGCTTTCATTTAGCCTTACATCAAGACCCAAAGCACTTGCAAATAGAAGATAACTATAGGGGTTAATATGGGGAGTCCCTATTACAGTGATATTTTGACCTTTTAGATTATCACGCCCCGCACTATTCCAAAATGATATGCTTGGTTCACTTATATCATTAAAATAACCGCTGTAAGTGATAACCTTACTATCGGGGTTATATCTATTTATTAAAGCATTTGCAATATCCATCATTTCTTTTTTATTTCTATGAATAGATAATTTACTAAAGGCCCTTATAGGAACTTGCCAAATCTCTCCTATGTGTTCCACATCCCCAATATCATAAAATTTCATATTTTGACCGAAAACCATTTTATAAATCTTTTCATTGGCAGTTGCACTAAAAATAATAACCTTTTTATCAGGCAAATCTCTTTTGTTTATAAAAAGTATCTGCTCATTACCATTTCTCCCTGTCACTTTGACAAAATGACTTGAGTTTAAAAACCCCAGTATATTTGTTGTTATAAGGTCATTTTTTACAACTAATTTTTCAATCTCTTTTGCACAAAGCATAAAATAATTCGGTGTTTTTAGTACTACTCCTTCAGGTGTTTTGGTAATTAACTCAAACATAAAATCGGTTAACTTCTTTAAAGGCGAAAATTCCGGATCTAAATACACCAGTTGGCTAAGTATAACCATGTCTTGTATTGACATAGATGAAATTGGGAACATTCCATTTAGAACAATATCTTCATCTATTATTAGAGTATCATTAAAGTCCTTTTCAAAAAAAATTCTTTGGTGAGTAGTTAAGATAGTTTGGTTCTCAGATTTTTTTACTCGCCTCAAGTCCTTAATATATTTTGCTATTACTTCATTTTCCTTTGCTAATTGTCTTAAATACATATTTGCTCCTTTAAAGGATCCTGTATCATAGAGCCTATCTAACTTATTGCGTTTTTCAGGTTCAATATCAGGAAGTTGGGGGACAGCATAATGATGTACTCCTGCTTTTGCCAATCTGTCGCTTACCTCATCCTTTAATTTATGTGTAGGTACTGCTATCGTCAATTTATTATCTATACTTGCATTTATGTATTCTTCAGTTTTCCCTAACCCTGCTGGTGCCTTTATAACATAAATCCCCTTTTGTGGAGAGGCAATTATTTCACTAACAATATTGGATAATTCCTTTCTTGCCTCTTCTATACTTTTAGTTTTTCTTTTACCAACTACTTGAATTCTTCCCTTGAATAATTTTCCTTGTTCTATCATATTAATTCCATGTTTGCAGTTTTTAATGAAAGGACAATAACTTTCGCACCTAGAAGGAGCATATTTACCCTTAAGAATTTGATTCTTCATAACCCACCAACTATAGTTTTTCACCTTATATTCTTCACGGCTGTTTAGAATCTTATCTACTTTCGTTACTCCACCTTTTATTTTCAAAAGGTTGGACATGAGGCCAAACATTTCATTGTGGTGTAACCAATACTCGCCATCTATTGCTTCCCGGTATAATCGACAATTTTTATATAGGTTTTCAAAGGGGTAATCCTTTATAAGATATGTCTCAGTATTTTCCTTCTTAATATCAAAACGGGGGGCAAAGTCATTTTCCTTTTCAAAAAAACAATCCTGCGTATTATTGTAACAGAAATAGATTACATACCCCATATGACTAAAAAGTGTACTTTTATATATATTATTAATAAAAGACTTACACTTTTTAGTCATTGATACATAAACATTGCTATCATTAATTTCAGGCATATCTTTTTCATCATGAAACGTAAAAAACTTTGGATAACCATTCTCCATGTCAATACCAACATCTCTGCAAAAATTATACATGTTTCTCGATGCATTAGTACTATTTCTAATTACTGAGCATGCAGCAAATATAAGATTCGGTATTGATTCTACATATGAAAAGTTTTCATAAATAACTTCCCTACCACCGTATATTATTCTCGAAGGATCCCTTGTTTCTGTTTTGGACTGTGGAAAAACTTCCAACAGTGATCTAATTACTAGGTTGCGAACCCTGATATCCTGAATCACCTCATCCATAACGAAAACCATTTTAAACCCACTATCTGAATTAAAGGGCGTGTATATAAATGAAGGGAATAGATTTACCCTTTCACAAGTATCTAACACATTTTCCAGCGAATCATTTTCAATATCAACAACAAATATTTGTTGACTTATCCAGTTCTTAATACTTCTCTGCCCATCCTTAAAAACCGATGGTGAATAAGTTTTGCCATTTGGTATTATTATGCTTTTGGCAAAATCCTTTACAGAAATTTCTTTGACATGACATCCAATTCGTGCTGCTATTTTTGCAATCTCTTCTTCTGTCGGCTTCTTACTAAACTTTTGAGTATCTAAACATAATTTAATCATCATTTTCATGCCTCCTTTGTTATTAAACAAAGGGGCATGCTGTATTTTAGTGTTTTGGTATGTATTTTAAATGTGCTTTATTAAGATACTTTCTTTATGTTATATTAAGTCTTTTTATTAGTTTTATTGTTGCCCCTGATTTGATTTATTCATATGGTTCAAATCCCTGAGTTTCATATTCATAAGGATTGCTATGTTTACGTCTTCTCATCTTTCTTAGTGGAATAATTTCTCCAGTATATGGGTTATAAACTCCCATTTCTTCTCCTGTATAGGGATTTATTTCGATATAGTCATCTCTAAAATAGACATCCATACATAAATCTTTATGGCCTTTTTTTGTCATTTAAGTCACCTCCCTTCTTATATTTGGGAGGGCTTTTTGTAACCATTTGCCCTCCATCTTGCATATCCCCTTCTCCCAAAACTCCGCTATCCTCCATGTCTGTTATATTTCATATAGGAGATTTGCATAATTATCAGAAAATCTTTTTTTAATTGTGTCGTATCGAAAAGCGTGGATAAACCACTTCTCTGCTTCATCTAACTTGGATATCTCAATTTCAAATAATTCCTTTGTTTTGTTAATAGCATTAGTCAATATTTTCCTTTCATCTCTTTTAAACTTCTCTAATGCTTCTTCTGATATCAGATTAGAATGTTTGTTTATAAAAAATTCTACTAGACTCATTAAGTCTAAAAAGTTTTCTGTTCTTATCATGGTTGATCCAACTTCTTGTATATGTATTTCAGCCACATACTCAAAGTTAAAATCTTTTATAGTTGTCTCGTCAATATAAATTGGCAATATAAAATTTTTTGCATACGTTCTGTCAAGAATCGTTCCATCAAATGAATAATACATATTTCTTCTCTCCTTTCTTAAAAAACAAAAATACTAACAGGAAATAAAGCCAAAGATAAAATATCCTTTGACCTGGTTTTGCTCTGTTAGTATGCTTTGATTTTTTTTATTCAGTTTTTGTTAGTAAATAATTATTTACCTAATAAGTTATCCTATTTTAAACTCAAATAAAACTTTGCCAATAATCTTTATGCTTTTTGTATTAGTTAGAATAATAGGTGTATCGTCTACTTCCCTTGAAACTGCATTCATAACGTCAGTCAAGACCATGGTTTTTTCCTGATAATTGTATTTTCCGACGTATATTGCATCACCCCTTTGAAAAAGTATTTTATCTTTATCCTTGTATTGTCCAAGATTAACAAGGTAGCAGTACTCCTTATCATCAGGTTTAAACCACACCACTTCACTATCTGGTTCTATTTCTTCCTTTAAAAGGCTAAAATCAAATCCCATTTCCCTACCTGTTATTGGTCCGTTATTTAGTGCAGTATATAAAGGCAACTTCCTGAACTTACTTCTCACATATTCCCCAGTGGCTAGCCTAAGGTTCCTTATTTTTTTTAATCCGTAATAGGAATCCTCGGTATAAGGGGTTGCATAATCTGGATAGATAAAGTTCTCCCCTAATGCATCTTTTACGTTATTTAGTAGTTCGTCTGTTAAGTTATCTCCCAAATTCTCCTTATTGGTCTCAAGGAAGTTAATAAAAGCATTAACCTTTTCCTCTTCCATATCATTTACTTTCAGTAATTCTCCCAAGTATTCCTTAAGAGTATTGCAGGCAATTATATGTTTTATATCTGATTCATCAAGGATCCCTATTTGGAAGAGTAAAAAAGGATAATTTATGTCTAGTATTTTGGCTATGATTTTTAAGTCCTCGTAATCTGGAATAATGTTGTTTTTAAGCATCTTGCTGATATAAGATGGTGATTTGTTTAGTGCATTTGCTAAATCAATTGCTTTTATATTTTTTTTGGCTATCTCTATTCTAATAAATTCACTTAAGTCAAAACTCATTATCTATCACCTCCTTGAGTATATAATATAACAAGTTTTACTAATTGTCAATTATTTTATTATTATTTTATCAATTATTTTACTTTTATTCATTATTATTATTGACATTTAGTAAATGTTGCTTTATAATTAACTTATAGTAAATCTATTTTCTTTTGTTTTTGCATATTAATTGAATTTTAGTAAATTAAATAGTGTGATGGGAGGTGTCTACCGAAAATATAGTTTAAAAAAGTAAAGGAGGTTGATAGATACCCAAGATAATGTTTTATAAAAGGTAAAAAAAAGGCCAAGAGAAATCCCAAATTTCTCTTGGCTAATGGATAGTAGCATGGTCTAAACTTCTTTTTGTCCCCTTCATAGGTAGTTAATGAAGGGGGTTGGTTGTTTTACTTGGAAGTTTTCTGTTGTATGCTTTGTTTTTTTAGATAATCATAAACAGTAGTATGGCTTGTCCCCATTAATTTTGCAACCGTTGGCACGCTGTTATACTTTAATAGCCGTATTAATTCCTCTCTCCAATAATCCCCGAAATCCACAATCCGAGAATATCTATACTTGTCTTCTTTTTTCGTATCAGGTCCACGTCTCAAATATGAAAATCCACAATTTGGACAGGTAAAATATCCTATTGGACTCTTGGTTTTATAATTATTTTTTATTTCTACATTCTCAATGACCTGTTTCTTATATTGCTTGCAAACAGGATTTAGACAAGGATACGGCCCTTTCCCAAAAGGTAGGTATCCTACATTTTGATTAAATAACACTTCTGGTGATAGACCTAAAAATCTCATAAATAATATATGTTTTAATGGATCTTCGATAGTTGCTTTATTCCATCCCATTTTTAAAAGCCAATTACTGTTATTAGTCTTCCTAATTGTATTGTGAGTCATCTGAAGTATCTCACTGCCCCAAAAGGTTTCAAAATCAGTAATAAGATTTTTCTGGCGTAAACCTCCATTCACTGTAGCATACTCTAATATCTTTAACTGATTTAGATACTGCTCTTTTATGTTTGTTTTAATTTCAGGATTATTCAAAATCCAGTTCATATCCTCTGCAATAATCAGTAATTTTTCATAGGTCTTTGGCTCATACACAACCTCAGTTTCAACAACACAGTTTCTTTCCGTTGCTGCTATATATTTATATTTATTGTCCTCAAATGATACACTGCTATTATAAATAGGTATTTTATGGTGAGGACAAATATAGATGCCTCTTATCTGATGAACCCTATGCCAATATAATTCGCCATATCTCTCCATATCTTCTTTATTGCACTTTGGACAAAATCTTAGAAATTTATTTTCAGCCAGTGGGTTTATTATTCCTGTTATTTTGTTGTATATTTCAACATCCCCATGCAACATATACCGTCTTATTATTCCCCTGTTCTCAAGGCTTAAAAAGACCGTATAATACGGAAATAAGGTATGTTCAAATATTAGCCTATCTACATCAAAAGGACTGTTTAAGGGCATATTTCGGACTAAATTTGCTAATAATGTTGGGAATTCCAGGCTACAAACTATACGCTTTACATTAAACAGATCCCTGGCAGTTTCACTTCCATTAAAATTTGGACTTTTTTCATGATATCTGGCAAAAACACTATATAGTATTTCATCTGGATACGGTGTAGGAAAAAAAGTCATCATATAACTTCAAATCCTTTAATTAACCCATGATTTTTCAATATATCATAAGCAGTTAGATCTTCCTCCTTATTCTGCACCATAACTCTAATATCATTTTCTGCACTTGGAGGCACCTTCTTGGTTCTAACTTTCACTGGCTTTTCATTATTTTCTACTGTAGATGCCTTGGAAGTGGTAGGTATTACAAATCTATTCCGATTAGGCAATTCATAACTTAAATCAATGTTCCCAGTATATATGTCAGGATATTTTACTATTTCCATTACATTACCTGTCCTTAATGCATTTAGCATTGGCTTTACCAGCCTTAAACTTTCGTCAGCCACTTGTTTAATTAATTCAGGTGTTATTGTCTCAATCCCACTTGAAATTGCCTTTGTTTGAGCAAGGGCATAAAGTTTCACTGTTATATCAATTATTCCTTGGGATTGATCATATAGGGTCTCTATTAATTCATCAGTCAGCGCAGTAGGCCTTTTCGTCCATTGATAGCCCCATATTGCGTTTACAATTAGTTTGAAGTTAATATCATTATCTAACCTTTCAAATACTAAATCTCCTTGTCCTGAACCCCTCCTTGCCTGTCGGAATTTCCCTTGCAATACTCCCATAGCCTCAGGAGTCCCTATTAACAATACTGGTAATCCTATAGTATTGACCAAGGTAACAAAAAAATTCAGCATCCTATCGGCTCCTCCAGACTTAGACTTGCTAAGATTTTGTATCTCATCAATTACTAATAACCCTAATGAAATACTTTTAGCAATATTGCTCATGGCAACGAGCATATTATCCACTGAAAGTTTACCGCTGCCAAATCGTGAATAATAGTCTGTCCCTAATATCTCATCAACCTTACTAAAAAATGATAGACAAAGTCCTTTAATGCTTCCATCGTAAGAGCATTCAAGCCTTAAATATACTACCTGATATCGTGAAAGTGGGATATCTTTGTATTTAGAGTGAACGATTACTTGTGGATACATGGATAATATTCTGTTCACAACTGTTGTTTTCCCCATACCTGATACTCCAAGTAAAGTAAAAGAGCCTGCGGTGCTGCGATAATTGTTTGAAACAAAGGACTTATCCAAAACATTTCTTGCTACATAACCCTGTCTTATAACTCTACTGATTCTACTTTCTAAATCTAAATGTATCGCTAGTGGCTGAAAGACATCATATAGACGTCCCACTAAATGGGCTCTGTATTGATTATCTAACTGTCTTTCTTCTTTATTATAGGGAGGAAAATTTGCTAACTTTGATACTACCTCTTCAGAAGATGTGATTTGAGGCAATGCCTCTATAAATGGATTACCTTTATATTCTGAAATAATCTGCTCTTTGTATTGGGCATTATGTATCAAATCCAGCACGGTCTTTTCCCTCCTTCTGTGCCTTTAATAGTAATTCGACCAAATTTTGCTCGGTATTACCATAGGCTTTTTCTTCAACTACTATATTTGGTTCTTCTGGTCTTATTTCGATAATATTTTGTTTCCTCTCCTGCTGCTTCTCAAAAATGCGATTATCTCTGATATTCTGAATGCGTCTCTTTTTGCTTATGCCTTCTTCAACTTCATTTTTTGTCTCTTCTTTCGCTTGTTCAATTATTTCTTCTATGTCATTTAATAAGTCTATTTTATTTTGCAATTCTGCTTTTTTTGAGGCTTTTGCCTGCACTTTTTCATATTCCATTAGATAAGTTACTTCTTCAATAGATTTTTCTTTATATCTTGACTGATGTTCTAATAAAAAACACTTATCAAATTTTCTCCCATCTTCATACTTGATATAAATAAAACTCATATCCCTTGGATCATATGATATGTCAACTTTCCAAGATCCATTGTTTCTTGCTTTCTCGAACCAACGTTCTTTTAATGAGGTTTTAGAACCAAAGAGCATCCCTTTAAACTTAATCCCGTGCTGTGTCACAGTTGCTTTGTCTCTTGGCAGTAGATTTAATTTCAATAAATCTTCATCAACAGTTCTTAACCTTCCTGTTCTATTAGCAATACCCCATTCCCAGATTAATTTGGGTATTGGTTCTACACCATCTGCAATCATATCTTCGCTTCTGGTATAGTTAGATAAATAGTGATGATTATTATGATACAATACACATTTTATTATAATTTGAGTAAACTGCCTTAAATCAAGGGTTGCTGAAAGTCTGTAATCTTGCTCTCCTCTTTCACGATATTGACTTTTAATTGCACCGGGCATGAAAGGCTTGGTATGTTGGTTTATAGTATTAAAATACCTCTCTATGATGCCCTTCATGTCACCTCTGTAAGGGCTAGTATTTAATATTTTTATTCCAAATGCTGATATTAAAGATTCTATGTTTTCCCCTTCCAATTCTCCTCTATCTGCAATAATTGCTTCAGGCAGGTTGCTGCAGTAATTCCACTCATCATTGCCAATCTCTATACCGTACTTCCTGCAAAAGGATACTTTGTCTGACGCAGCATTAATTAATGCGATACTCGCCCCAATCCAACTTGGACCTTCCAAAGATATATTAATTCCTACGACACAACGTGAAAATACATCCATAACAGTATATATAACCGGCCTTCCTATAATCCAATTTCGATTATATTGGGATACTAAATAAACATCTCCTACTGTTGCATCTATTTGAAATATTGTTCCCGGTCCAAATGCTTCTTCAGTAGAAGATCCTGTTAACCCCCTATGTTGTAATTCATATTGCTTTGGACTTTGACGAGTAGATACTTCTTTTTTAATGCTTCTCTCCTTATTAAACCAATATCTGAATTGCCTTAATGTAGGAATGGCATCATTTACTACCCCATTTTCACTAAAGTATTCCTTAATCATAAGTTCATAGGTTAATGTTAAAGTCTTTCTTGAAGAATTGTAATAAAACCTATTAAGTGCTGTATTAAAAATCTTTATCGTTTCGGGGGTAATGACAAAAGTATTATTTTTTTCCTTGTTTCCTTGTTTCCCGCCACAATTATGATAATCAGGAAGTAAAGAGTTTTTGTGCATACCTCTCTGCCAAAACCGTTTTAAATATCTCATTACAGTTGCTTCATGCACATTATAAACGTATTCTCTGACAAGTTTAGCCCTCTCTCCGGCAATGTAAATGTCAGGTTCAATAGTAACAATGTCTTTAATGGCATTGTATGCCTTATCTCTTATGACCTTATGTTTAGGTGGGATAGCCTCTTCATCTTTGATAATCATATATGGTTCATTCTCCAAAACATGTATAGTGCCATCATTTAACCCACTCTGAATAAATGTTTCTGAAACTGTAATAGGCATTGAGTTACCATAAATATCAATTAGATAGATGATATCTTTATAGTAATACAGTATTCGGTAATATATTTTGCCTTGACTTGTTTCGTATAAGATTACACTATTGATTGGAAGCATACATAGCACCCCAATCAATAATAATTTTAGGACGACTTTCTGTTATATCTATTAATTCATTCATATCAATGTAAATGTGTTTAGATGCTAGAAGGTATTTAAAAATGTATAACCCTGTTCCATCTGATACATTATTTTCTTTATCAAAGTCAGAAGTTATTTTTCTGATTGAATGTTTATTATCTCTAAATTTATCAATTAGAATGTTGCAATAATTCTCTAATGAATTTTCTGTTAAGCCTCTTTCTTCATAGGTATACAAACTTGAGTGTATCCACTCTATGTTTTTTACCATTTTAGTAGGTATTTCTTTTTGGGTAATTATGCCAAAATCAATTTGTTTTGCTGCCCAATATCTTCTTTCTATTTCCAGTCTTTCCAACACGGACTTTTTCCCTAACTCACTCGATGATTTTACTGTCCTTGCAATATATTTGTGATTTCGTAAAGTTAGTAGAAATGTAGTTGTTAGTATATATGGAGGCTCTCTATTAATAAAAAACTCTTGTTTAAGGTCTTTATTGTCTTTTACCACCTCTACTAAATCTAAAAGTGGATAATGTTCTCTAATATCTACTATTTCATCATCCCATTCAAACATATAAAAACATCTGGTTTGAATATCTGAAAAGAAATGATGTATTCTGTTTGTCTTCCAGCCTTTTATACGTGAAACCCTGCCTTTTGACGGGAAGTCTTGTATAGATAACCAGGGCTTATAGGAGGCTAATTCCCCTGCACCACGGTTTTCAGACAGGAATCTTTTATACTTTGCCATAGTCCAAGAAGTATCTCTTTTGGCCATATAAACCTTCCTTTCTTTCATACTTCTTGGATGTGATGTTAACGTAGTATACTGGGATTTTCAACAGGGATAATGCTTTATTTTATATAGAAAACTTATTAAACGGCTGAATATTGGCGTTTGGTTACTATGAAATTTTTTTCTGAAATTTACCCTTATTTTTGTGCCATTTTTTATTTATTACTATGTTCAGTTACAAATAAGTTTGCTCACGGAGTGACAAAGTTTGCTCGTGTTGAAATGTAGTTGTTTCAAGGCTTCTCGCTGTTTATTTCCTTCGAGTAACA
>JGI25328J35697_1002370_pt1 | contig 11525 bp, 7 predicted proteins | sample HigsolmetaAR203D_FD_35697 | JGI IMG/M metagenome (IMG submission 35697)
CAGCGCGCGCCCGAGCGGCTCCGCGCCGTGCCGCTGCAGGATGCGGACGGCGCGGAGCCCTGACGCCAGCTCCGCCGGCGCGCGCGGGAACCGCCGGTCGAAGAAGACCGGTGGAGCGGGCGCGACGCGGGGCGACCAGACGCCACCTTCCAGCGTCCAGCCGCGCACAACCGCGCTTCCGCCCTCCTCGCGGACGCCGTCCGGCGCGAAGACGATCACCCGGACGCCCAGGGCGCGTCCGGCTTCCGCCAGCATCCGGCACAGGCGGTCCTCCGGCATCCGGCCGCCGGACGGTTCCCGGCTCATCAGCACGCCGAACAGGCGGCGGCCGTCATCCGGCCCACGGCCGTCGTCCCGCCCGGCGGGGCGAGCCGCCCGCTTACAATCCGGCCAGATGGCGCGCATAGAGCAGCATGACCCGCACGGACGGCCGGATGCCCGTGCCGGTGAGCGGCGTATTGTCGTTTTTGGACGGTTTGCTGTTGACTTCCAGCAGCCAGACGCGTCCGGACGTGTCGAGCGCGAGATCGATCCCGAGCTCGCCGAAATGGGCCGGAATATGCGCGTCGACGCCGGACGCGATCTGCAGGGCGGCCGAGCGGAGCCGGGCGGCGGCCTCCTGTCGCCCGGCCGCCAGATTCGACTTCGCGACCGCTTCCTTCACCGTGCTGAGCGTGCCGCCACGGGCGATGTTCGAGACGAAGTGCCGGCCGTCCGCGATCCGCGCCACGATCGAGGTGACGATCCACTCGCCGGACCCGTTCTTTTGCACCAGCGCGCGGAAGTCGATCGGCCGGCCCCCGGCCTCGATCAGATTCAGCCCCTGCTGGACCAGATAGCGGCTCGAGCGCAGCCTGCCCGATATGGAGGCGTACAGCTTGAGCAGCGTCGGGAATTGCTGCCGGCGCGTGCCAAGCGTTGTCGCGTGATGCGCGGCATAGCCGCCCGAGGGCGCGCGCACGATCTTGATGATCCCCTTGCCGAGGCTGCCGCGCACCGGCTTCAGGAACACCGAGGAATAGCGGGCGCACATCGTTTTGAGCTGCGGAAAGCCGGTGAACAGGTGGGATTCGGGCAAGTACCGTCCGAGCGAGGGCTGCCTGCGGAGCGCGCTGAACACTTCCGACTTGTCGAGAAATTTCTCGTTGAACACCTGTGCGCCGAAGCGCGATTTTACTTCCCTGAAGAAATGTTGTACGCTGGTCTTGTTCTCCAGCTTGCGCGTCGTCAGCCGGTTGCTCACGACATCCGGCGCGGGCGCCCGCGCGCGGCGCCATCCGTCGGCCCAGACCCACGCGTCGAGCCGGGAGAAGCCGCCTCCGCCCAGCATCGCCGGCGTCAGGAAATAGACCGATCCGCCCATGAGCTGCGCCGCGTCCACCAGTTCCTTGCAGAAGCCGGTGATCGCGCCGAACGGGCGGTCGGGCGACTGGGGATAGTCCCGGGTGATGAGCACGGCGACGAGCGGACCGAGCGAGAGCCGGCGCGAGGCGCGGTGGTAGCGCATGCGAAGGGAGCAGGGAGCGTGCAAGCCGAGCCGGCCGGCCAGCGCCTGGCTGATGCGCATGCCGTCAAAGCGCTGGACGGGGATCACCTTCACGTCGCCGCGGTAGCCGCCGAACTTGAGCTGGACGGTCTGGCCTTGTGGAATCTGCCATTTTTTGAGATGCGATTCGCCAAGCATGAGCGTGTCTTCGGACAGGATGCCGGAGCTGACGATTTGAACGCTGATCTTGGAACTTTGCATCACGATCTCCTTTCGTCCCTCGCGCAGGCTCCCCGGGCCGCCGGCGGCGCAAGCCGGCCCTTGATCACGATTACTCCACTATATGAGGACATCTATACACTGGTGATTGGCCCTCCGGGCGATCACGCAAAAGGACGGACCCCCATGGCGCTTTGGCAGTTCATCACGATCAATGTGTGCGTGGCCGCTTTCGTCGGCGCGCTGACCAACCATTTCGCGATCAAAATGCTGTTCCATCCGCGGCGCGCCTGGCACGTGCTGGGCAGACGGGTGCCGTTTACGCCGGGCCTCATCCCGAAGCGCAAGGACGAGATCGCCGCGGCGCTGGGCGAGGTCGTCGCGCGATACCTGGTGACGGCCGACGGGCTGAGGGAATGGCTGCGCGGAGGCGCGATGCAGGCAGCGGCGGCGGAGAAGATCCGCGCCTGGCTGCTCGCGCGGGCCGAAGAGGGGCTGACGGCGGAGCGGCTGATCCTGCGGCTGACGGACCGGGAAACCTGGGACGCCCTGAAGGCGAAATGGGCGGAGAAGGGAACCGCCCAGGCGGAGCGGTGGATCGAAAAGCTGTGGGAAGAGGGCGGCTGGAAGTCGAAAACGATCGCCGAATTGGTGCCCGGCTGGTCCGAAGAGGCCGCCGCCGGTTGGGCGTCCGACATCACGGACTGGCTGACGGGCTCGCTGCGGGAAGAGCTGCTGTCGCCGCGCGGCCAACGGGCGCTGCGCGGCATGATCGAGGGAACTTTGGACCGGACGGGCGGTCTGCTCGGCGTGCTGGCGGGCATTTTCGTCGATGAGGAGAAGGCGGCGGCGAAGCTGTCCGAGGTGCTGGTCGAACAGCTCCGCGGCGGCGCGGCACGCGGGATCGTGCAGACGTTCATCGCGAAGAAGCTGGCGGAAGCGGGAGAATGGACGCTCGGACAGGCGGCCTCCCGGCTGTCGGGCGAAGAAAACCCGCTCCTCTGGCTGAAGGAGCGGGTTGGGGATCTGCTGCGCCTCGAAGAGCGGATCGGCCGGCTGGAGCAGGCGGATCTCGGCGCCCTGCTGCTCCGCCACGAGGCCGCCTGGAGCGAGGCGCTGCGGACGATCGTCGGCGCCGCGTTCGACCTCTTGGACCGGCGGCTGGAATCGGTTGTCGCCGCGCTCGAACTGCCTCAGCTTGTGCGGAAGCAGGTCGAGAAATTCCCGGTCGAGCAGGTCGAGCGCATCATCCTGAGCCTGTCGGGCCGGGAATTCCGCGCGATCACCTGGCTGGGAGCGCTGCTCGGCGGACTCATCGGGCTGTTCCAGTCGATTTTTCTGCGGCTGGTCGGCTGAACCGGCTCCTCGCGGGTCTCCGGCGATTCCGGGCAGGCTTCCCGGCCGCGGCCGCATCCCGTGCGGAATCAGACGTGCCGCGCTTCCTGCCCGATCGGGATGCGGGCGGTGAACACGATGCCGCGCTCCGGCTGGAAGCCGACCTCGACGTCGCCGCCGTAATGCCGGACGCGCTCGACGACGATCGGCAGCCCGAGCCCTTCGTGCCCTTTCTTTTTCGTGCTGTAGCCGGGCGTGAAGATCCGCTTGCGCTCGTCCTCCGGCAGCGGATCGCCGGCGTTGCCGACGCTGATGCGCAGCTCGCCGTCCGCCTGGTCAATGTCCAGCGTCACGATCCGCGCATGTTCCCCCCGCTTCATCACTTCGTCGAAGGCATTGTCGACCAGATTGCCCACGATCCGGACCAGATCGATGCTCCGCACCGCCGACAGCCCCTGCGGAAGCTCCGTCAGCCGGTATTCGAACCGGATCTGCCGGGACTGGGCGATCGCCTGCTTCGCCATCAGCAGCGATTCGAGCGCCGTGGCCGGAATTTTGTCGGCGAGCCGGCTCACCGACTGGATCTCGCCGACCACTTCCTCCATGTACTGCTTGAGCTGCTCGTATTTCTTCATGGTGAGCATCGCGTACATCGTCTGCACTTGGTTGACAAAATCGTGCCGCTGCCCCCGGATCGTCGTGATCATCTGCATCAGGTCGCCGACGAACGCCTCCTGCGTCGTCCGGATCGCCTCGTCGCGCGCCTTCGCGATCAGCCGAACCGTCAGGTAGGAGAACACGATGACCGTGAAGATGGCGACATAAAACAGAAACCGCGTCTCTTCCACGCGCGCGTGGATGTAGCGGGAGACGAACAGGATCACCAGGACGAACAACTGGATGAAGATCAGGATGACATAGTGCCGGATGTAGCGGTTCCGTTCATTGACGAGAAAATGCAGCACGCGCCGCCCCGGGGCCAGTCCGGTGCGTTCAATCCGCCATGCCGCCGCCGCCGTCAGCAGCATGCCCGGCCAGTACATGAGGAAGAACTGATGCAACGGCCAGGTGTCCGGCGGGGTCACCGGGAGGCCGGCGACCGTCAGATAGATGATCGACGACAGCTCGATCAGGAACGCGATCAGGTTCATGACGAGCGAGAGGAACACGCGGACTTTCCATGACTGTTCCCGGAAAATCAGCGACAGCATCGCCAGATAGAGGGCGGTGCCCAGGAATGGCTGAACGATCGGCGAGACCAGCGCCAGACTGGTGTCGATGAGCGCAGCCGACGAGACGGAAAGCAACATCAGCCTGAGCGGGAAACGGTCCGGCCTGATCCCGAAAAACCGGAAGCAGAACCAGGAGGTCGCCAGCATCTCGGGCCATGTGACAAGCACGTAAATCTTCAAGTACAGGAGATCCATAATCACCTCGCGCGCGGGCCCCGATGTCGATTGCCGACGGTGTCGATCACAAGTTGTCTTCCGCAAGTCGGCTTTCTGGTAAAATGAGAATAACATTTCGGAGTTTCGGAGGGAAGATGGTTATGCCGGAAGTTCCGCGGGATGAGGCGGCAACGAAGCACGAACGCATTCTGGAATACATCAAGGGACTCAAGGTGGGCGCCCGCCTCTCGGTCCGTTCGCTCGCCCGCAAGCTCGGCGTCAGCGAAGGCACGGCTTACCGGGCGCTGAAGGAAGCGGAAAGCGCCGGATACGTCAGCACGCGGGAGCGCATCGGCACGGTGCGGATCGAGAAGAAGCAGAATCAGCGGGACGGCCGGCTGACCTTCGGCGACGTGGCCGGCATCGTCGAGGGCCAGGTGCTGGGCGGCGCGGCGGGGCTCGACAAGCCGCTGCACAAATTCGTCATCGGCGCGATGGAGCTCGACGCGATGGTCCGCTACATTGACGCCGGAAGCCTGCTGATCGTCGGCAACCGGGAGAACGCGCACCGGCGGGCGCTCGATCGGCAAGCGGGCGTGCTGATCACCGGCGGATTCGGCACCCGGGAGGACGTGATCCGGCTGGCCGACGAGAGGGGGCTGCCGATCATCTCGTCGAAGCACGACACGTTCACCGTCGCCTCGATGATCAACCGGGCGATGTACGACCGGCTCATCACGCGGAAAATCATGCTGCTGGAGGACATCGTCACGGCGGACAGCGCGCCGCTCACGCTGCGGATGGGCGAGACGATCGTCGATTACTACCGGCTGCGGGAGCGGACCGGGCACGCCCGTTTTCCCGTCGTCGACGATCGCGGCCGGATCGTCGGCATGATGACGGCGCGCGACGCCGAAGGCGCGGAGCCCGGGGAGACGGTGGAGAAGCGGATGACCCGCCCGCCGGTCACGGCGCATCCGTCGATGCCGGTCGCGGCCGCCGCTCACCGGATGACGAGCGAAGGGATCGACCTTCTGCCGATCGTCGACCGGCACCGCCGGCTGCTTGCGGTCGTCAGCCGGTCGGACATCACGCGGGCGATGCGGTTCGCCGGCAAGCAACAGCCGAGCGAGACGATCGATGATCTGATCTGGAGCGGGTTTTCGGAGGAGAAGCGCACGGAGGACGCGCTGCCGGTCTACGTCGGCAAAATGACGCCGCAGATGGCGGGGCCGGCCGGCACCGTGTCCGAGGGGACGCTGCTTTCGCTGCTCACGCTGGCGGCGAAGCAGACGATCCGCGAAGTCGCGCGGCGCGGCCACGTCGTGGAGAGCATCACGACCTATTTCGTCCGTCCGGTGCAGGTCGAAGCGGAGGTTCGGCTTATGCCCCGCCTGCTCGAGCTGAGCCGCATGTCGGCCAAGGTGGAGATGGAGCTGCACGACGAGCACGGACTCGCCGTCAAGGCGCTCGCCGCCGCGCAGATGATCGATCCGCTGTGACGGACCGATCGCGGCTTCCGGATGCCGTTGCCGGCCGGTGACCGTCATCCCGCGGCCGCCGGCCTTGACCGGCCGGTTATTTCATCGAACGATATACGCTGTGGTTGCGCAGTCCGGCGAACAGGTTGAACAGGCCGAGCAGCAGGAAGACGGCGCCCACGATGACCCGGATCGTCGATCCGGGGAACAGCAGCATCTGGATCAGCGCGAGCAGGATGAGCATGACGCCCATCGCCATGTTCATCCGCGCCGACAGCAGGCCGCGCGTCTTCGGATCGGCGCTGCGCCGGTACCGCAGGCTGTAGTAGACGGTCGCCGCCAGCGTGGCGAACACGCCGATGGACAGCAACCATTGCAGAATGACATGTTCGATCGGCATGGGGGTGTCGGCTCCTTTTTGCATGGCATGAGGCTGTCCGCGAAGGCCATCCATCCGTCCATCCGGATCATGGCCTGCGGGCAGCCTGTTTTTTGGCTCGGGTTGATCGGGAATCCCGCACCGCGACGGGATGAGCCTGTAACGTGTATGCCACGTTGCAGCGATCCATGACCCGCTCCGAACGGGTCTGCAGCGTGGATACCGCGTTACAGCGGTCCGTGGCGCCCGCCCGGCGCGTCTGTAGCGTGGATACCACGTTACAGCGGTCCGCGTCCCGCTCCGAACGGGTCTGTAGCGTGGATACCACGTTACAGCATCCCTCGGTCCGCTCCGAACGCATCTGTAACGTGGATACCACGTTACAGCGGTCCGCGTCCTGCTTCGAACGCATCTGTAGCGTGGATACCACGTTACAGCGGTCCGTGGCGCCCGCCCGGCGCGTCTGTAGCGTGGATACCACGTTACAGCGGTCCGCGTCCCGCTTCGAACGCATCTGTAACGTGGATACCACGTTACAACGGTCCGCGTCCTGCTTCGAACGCATCTGTAGCGTGGATACCACGCTGCAGTGTCCCGCTCTGAACGCGTCTATAACATGGATACCGCGTTACAGCATCCCACGGCGGCTTGTCCGGCTGCGGCGTATCCCGCGCAGACGCATCCATCTTCCGCCATTGTACGCCATTGTATCAGATCGGGCCAGGGCTTGTCACAACCCGCAACCCGCCAACCCGCAACCCGCGCCGCACCAGCCCCCAAACCCGCAACGCGCGATCCCGCAGGCCGTCCTCTTCCGTCTCCCGATGCTCACCCCGGCAGCCGCGGACGCGCCGTCACCCAGACGGTCATCGTGCCGTCCGCGACGAGCACGGTGCGGATCTCGACCACATATTCGGCATCCTTCAGCCCCTTGTACACCTTGCCCTCGAGCAGCAGCCGAGCCAGCCGCGCCTCCGAATCGATGTCGTACACGTTGCGCCCGAGGAACGCCGACAGATCGCGCCGGAGCTGCTGCTTGAGCCGCGTCTCGGTCACCGCGTCGAGCGGCTGCGGCGCGCCGTCCGGCCCGCGTCCGGTCTCGATGTGCGGGACGACCGAGCGGATCGTTCCATGCTGGTTCCGGTAATTCGTCAGCTTCCGGATCTCCAGCTCGTATTCCCCGAGCTTCTCCTCCGTCTCGTGCAGCCGTTCGACCAGCGCGTCGAACTTCGCGGCCAGCAGTCCGTTGTACACCGCGGCCCCCGCGACCATGCCGAGCACGAAGACGCCCAGCGCCGCGCTGAGCCTCCGGAACCGGTAGAAAGGCGGCACCCGCATCGTCACCAGCCTCCCCGGACGATCCAGCGCACCAGCTCGGTGCCGAGATGCGCCCCGAGAAACGCGCAGGCGATGAGCAGAATCTGCTGGACGGCCGGCGACAGATGCCCCTGGGTGACGTTCGCCTCGATGACGCGCACCGGATCGATCGTGCCGCCGATCGCGACGACGATCGCCCAGATTTTGAGCCGCATGGCCGTGTCGAGCATCGTCGAAGCCGGCGGATACGAGATGAACACCGCGCCGATCGCGGCGAGCAGCGAGCCGCCGATGACGACGCCGAAGGCGATGAAGAAGTCGATGACGGCCGTCGACAGGAAAACAATCATGCCGGCACCCCCACTATTTCCGCGTTGGACGGGCCTTCCCGCTTCCAGTCTATGAGATGGCGGGTCTTTTTTATGATAAAATGATGGCGTGATTACGATTGCGGAAGGGACAGGCGGCCATGATGCGACCGGATTCGTTCGTTCATCTCCACGTGCACAGCGAATACAGCCTGCTGGACGGCGCGGCGCGCATCCGCGGCCTCGTCGACCGGGCGGCCGGGCTCGGCATGAAGGCGCTCGCGCTGACCGACCACGGCGTCATGTACGGCGCGATTCCGTTCTACAACGCCTGTGTCGCCCGCGGCATCAAGCCGATCATCGGCTGCGAGGCGTACCTGACGCCCGGCTCCCGGCTCGAAAAAGGATCCCGCCGCGACACCCCGATCCACCACATCACCCTGCTTGCGAAAAATGCCGAAGGCTACCGCAACCTGATGCGGCTCGCCACGATCGCCCATCTCGAAGGCTTCCATTACAAGCCGCGCATCGACTACGAGGCGCTCGCCGCCCACCGGGACGGGCTGATCGTGCTGAGCGGCTGCCTGAACGGCGAGATTTCGCAGCATCTGTTGCACGGACGGGACGAGGAAGCGAAGCGGGTCGCGCTCCGGCTGCGGGACCTGTTCGGCGACGACTTCTACCTCGAGATTCAGGATCACGGCATGCCCGAGCAGAAAAAAGTGGCCGCCGGCATCGTCCGTTTGTCGGAGGAGACCGGCATCCCGCTTGTCGCCACCAATGACGTCCATTACCTGCAGCCGGAGGACGCGGCGCTGCAGGATGTGCTGATTTGCATCGGAACGGGCAAGACGATCGAAGACGAAGACCGGCTGAAGGTGGCGACGAACCAGAATTATTTGAAATCGGCGGAGGAGATGGCGGCGCTGTTCCCGCACCTGCCGGAGGCGCTGGAGAACACGGTGCGGATTGCGGACAAGTGCAACCTCGAGCTGACATTCGGCCGCGCGCATCTGCCCGCTTTCCGGCCGATTCCGGAGGGGATGACGTCCGCGGACTATTTGCGCGCGCTATGCCGCGACGGGCTGGTCGCGCGCTACGGCGGCACGGAGGCGTGGCGGAAGGATCCCGCCTTCCGCGCGCAGGCGGAGAACCGGCTCGCGTATGAGCTGGACGTCATCGAGCGGATGGGATACAGCGATTATTTTCTGATCGTGTGGGACTTCATCCGGTTCGCGCGCGAACGGGGCATCCGAACGGGGCCGGGGCGCGGCTCCTCGGCGGGCAGCCTCGCGGCCTATGCGCTGTTCATCACCGACGTCGACCCGCTCAAATACAAGCTGCTGTTCGAGCGCTTCCTCAATCCGGAGCGGGTGTCGATGCCGGACATCGACATCGACTTCGACGACGAGCGGCGCGACGAAGTGATCGCCTACGTGACCGCGAAATACGGCGAGGAGCATGTCGCGCAGATCATCACGTTCGGGACGCTCGCGGCCCGGGCCGCCGTGCGCGACGTCGGGCGGGCGCTCGCCGTGCCGTACGCCGAGGTGGACCGGACGGCGAAGCTCATCCCGAACCAGCCCGGCATGACGCTGGAGCGGGCGCTCGAGGCAAGCCCGGAGCTGCGCGAACTGTGCGCCAGGAACGAGCGGGTGGACCATCTGGTGAAGACCGCGCTCAAGGTCGAGGGGATGCCGCGCCACGCGTCGACCCACGCGGCCGGCGTCGTCATTTCGAGGGATCCGCTGACGGACCACGTGCCGCTGCAATCCGGCGGCGAAGGGACCGCGCTCACGCAGTACCCGATGGATGCGCTGGAAGCCGTCGGGCTGCTCAAAATGGACTTTCTCGGTCTGCGGACGCTTTCCATTCTCGAGCGGACGCTGGCCTGGATCCGCAAGCTGTACGGGAAGACGGTCGATTTCCGGCGGGTGCGGGACGACGATCCGAAGACGTACGAGATGCTCTCCCGGGGCGAGACGACCGGTATCTTCCAGCTCGAGTCTGCGGGCATGCGGCGCGTGCTGCGCGATCTCAAGCCGAGCGTGTTCGAGGACCTCGTGTCGGTGCTCGCGCTGTACCGGCCGGGGCCGATGGAATTCATTCCGCAATATATCGCGGCCAAGCACGGACGCATCCGGGTGACGTATCCGCATCCGTCGCTCGAGCCGATCCTTGCCGACACCTACGGCATCATCGTCTATCAGGAGCAGATCATGCAGATCGCGTCGAAAATGGCCGGCTTCTCGCTCGGCGAGGCGGATCTGCTCAGGCGGGCCGTGTCGAAGAAGAAGCGGGAGACGCTGGACAAGGAGCGGGAGCATTTTGTCGCGGGCAGCGTGAAGCAGGGGTACACCGAGGCGGAGGCGAACGCGGTGTACGACATGATCGTCCGGTTCGCGGACTACGGCTTCCCCCGGGCGCACGCCGCAGCCTACGCGGTGCTCGCGTTCCAGACCGCTTATCTGAAGGCGCACTATCCGATCCCGTTCATGGCGTCGATGCTCGCGTCCGTGACGGGGAATCAGCGGAAGACGGCGGAGTATGTCGACGAGTGCCGGCGGATGGGCATTCCGGTGCTGCCGCCGGACATCGGCGAGAGCGAGGAATCGTTCACGCCGACGGAGGGCGCGATCCGGTTCGGGCTCGGCGCCGTGAAGAACGTCGGCACGCAGGCGATCGAGGCGATCAAGGCGGCGCGGAGGGAGCGGCCGTTCGACAGTCTGCTCGATCTGTGCCGGCGCGTCGATCTGCGCGTCGTGAACAAAAGGGTGCTCGAATCGCTGATCCTCTCCGGCGCCTGCGACGGGCTGCCCGGACACCGCGCGCAGCTTCTCGCCGCGCTCGACGAGACGATCGAGTCGGTCGCGAAGTGGCGGAAGGAGCGGGAGGAGCTGCAGATCGAGCTGTTCGGCATCGAGGAAGTGAACAACTGGGATGTCGAGATGCCGGAGGTGCGCCCGTACACGCGCGGGCAGCAGCTCGAATTCGAGCGCGAGCTGCTCGGCCTGTACCTGTCGGGCCATCCGCTGGACGAGCGGGAGGAAGAGCTCGAGCGGCTCGGCGTCGACCGGCTGTACGAGCTGGCCGACGCGCCGGATGGCGCATCAGTCGTGACGGCGGCCTTGATCGTCTCGGTGAAGCCGTTTACGAGCCGCAGAGGGCAGCAGATGGGCTTCCTGGAGCTGGAGGACCGGATCGCGCGCGTCGAGGCGGTCGTGTTCCAGAGCGTGTGGAAGCGGAGCAGTTTCTGGCTCGAGAAGGGCAAGCTCGCGCTGGTGCAGGCGGTCGTGCAGCAGCAGGAGGAGGATTTCAAGCTGATCGTGGACGACATCGTGCCGATGGACGGGCCGAATCTGGCCCCGCACGTGCGGCGGATGCGCGCCCGCGCGAACGCGCGCGTCCGTAGGCCGGCGGCCGGCGAGTCCGGCGCGGCGCGGCTCGGCGGCAGTGTGCCGGGGCCCGCTGCGAATCGCGGCGGATTCGGCCGTCCGGATGCCGGCGCGGCCAGAGGATACGGCCGGATCGCCGTGCCGGGCGCTGCGAACGCCGTTCCGTCGGAATCGGACGGCATCGCGGGCGGCGCATCGACGATGCCCGGCGGCGTCG
>JGI25328J35697_1002377_pt1 | contig 11508 bp, 11 predicted proteins | sample HigsolmetaAR203D_FD_35697 | JGI IMG/M metagenome (IMG submission 35697)
GCTGATTCACTCCGCTATTTCCTTGCAACGGGAAGTTCTCCGGGACAAGATTTGCGTTTCAGTATTGAAAAAATTGAGTCTGTCTGGAATTTTGCCAATAAAATTTGGAACGCTTCCCGGTTTGCCATGATGAATATGAACGGGCTCACGTATGAAGAAATTGATTTAACCGGAGAGAAATCAGTGGCGGACAAATGGATTTTAACCCGCTTGAATGAAACCATCGAGCTTGTGACAAATCTTGCTGAACGCTATGAATTCGGGGAAGTCGGCCGGGTATTATATAATTTTATTTGGGATGACTTCTGCGATTGGTATATCGAAATGGCCAAATTGCCTCTTTATGGCGATGATGAAGTGTCCAAGAAAACGACTCGTTCCGTTTTAGCGTACGTATTGGATCAAACGATGCGGTTGCTGCATCCGTTCATGCCGTTTATTACCGAGGAAATATGGCAAAATCTTCCTCATAANGGAGAGTCGATTACCGTTGCGAGCTGGCCGGTCGTTCGTCCGGAACTTTCTGATCCGGAAGCCGCTGATGAAATGAAGCTTCTGGTGGAAATCATTCGTTCTGTCCGTAATATCCGNGCGGAAGTGAATACGCCTCTTAGCAAGCCGATTAAAATGGTGGTACAAGCAAAAGATGAACATATTTTGTCCGTTCTGGAAAAAAACCGTGTGTATCTTGAACGTTTTTGCAATCCAGAAACGTTGACGATTGNAACGGACATAGAGGCTCCGGAAAAAGCGATGACGGCGGTTGTAACGGGAGCGGAAATTTTCTTGCCGCTTGAAGGCTTAATCAACTTGGAAGAAGAGATTGCCCGATTGAAAAAAGAATGGGAAAAATGGAATAAAGAAGTGGAAAGAGTACAGAAAAAACTCAGCAATGAAAACTTCGTGAAAAAGGCGCCTCAAAAAGTGGTTGAGGAAGAGCGTCAAAAAGAAAAAGACTATCTCGAAAAACGAAAAGCTGTCGAAGAAAGAATTAACGAATTACAAAATTTATAATAGCCAGCAGAATGTGCTTTCCGTAAAAGAAAAAGGACTGGAAAATGAGGAGGAATGGATTTGCTTCTGCAAAGCCATTATTCCCCCTTCCTTCCAGTCTTTTTTTGTATTCTTTTTTGAAATCGTTTTTCTCAAGTAGTATTGTAATAAAGGGGGGATTGAAAAATGATTCATACATACGAAGAAGCGTTAGAATGGATTCATGGACGATTGAAGCTTGGAATAAAACCGGGTTTAAAGAGAATGGAATGGATGATGGAGAAGCTTGATCATCCGGAGCGCCGCTTGAAAGCCGTACATGTCGGAGGGACAAATGGCAAAGGGTCAACGGTTGAAATGATCCGCTCCATTTTGCAAGAAGCGGGCTATCATGTCGGAACTTTTACTTCCCCGTATATCGAACAATTTAACGAACGAATCAGCGTGAACGGCAAACCCATTAGCAATGAAGAGATTGTCCAGCTGACCAATGTGATTAAACCATGGCGGAAGAACTGGAAAATACAGAATGGGGTGGTCCATCAGAATTTGAAGTCATTACGGCGATGGCTATTTATTATTTTGCCAAAATCCGCCCGGTTCCTCTAGTCATTTTTGAGGTGGGAATGGGAGGACGATTTGATTCCACCAACGTGATTATTCCGATATTGACGGTGATTACGAATATTGGAATGGACCATATGGAGTATTTGGGGGATACTGTTGAAAAAATTGCATTTGAAAAGGCAGGAATCATTAAAAACGGAATCCCTGTGATCACGGCGGTCCATCAAGAGGATGCTCTTGCTGTCATTCAAAATAAAAGCAAGACAGGCCGTTCCAGCCTTTATCGATTGGGGAAAGAGTTCTCGGTCGAACATGTTGCTTCTGTTCCGGAGGGTGAAAAGATCAACCTCTCATCCGTTTTAGGAAGCTGGGACCATTTAATTGTCGGATTAAAAGGAGTCCATCAAGTCGAAAATGCTGCTCTTGCATTAATGGCGGCTTCCTACTTGAAAACGTTCTTTTCTTTCTTAATTGAAGAGGAGCATATTCGCGACGGATTAAAAAATGCGTTTTGGCCAGGAAGAATGGAAGTTTTGTCCGAGAAGCCTTTAGTCATGATGGACGGCGCTCATAATCCTGACGGGATCAAGGCGCTTACCGAAACGATAAGGCAGCGTTATTCGGAATATAAACTCACGATTCTTTTTGCGGCGCTGAAAACGAAAAAAATAGACGACATGGTGCGATCGCTTGAAGAAATCGCGGATGAACTTGTTTTTGCCACATTTGATTTTCCGAAAGCAGCCGGACNAGAAGAATTTTCAGGCTGCAACGGAACGTATATTGGAGAAGGGTGGCCGTCTTTCTTNAAGGAAAAAACAGCCTCTCTTCAAGAAAACGAAATGCTCATGATTACAGGCTCGCTGTATTTTCTTTCAGAAGTGAAAAAAGCATTCCAAAAAAACAAATAAAGTGACACTTCCATTCATGGAACATGAATGGTTAGTGGAACCAATCGGGCATTAGGGGCAGTTGTCCTCCAATTGGAGCTCTATTAGTCCTATATGTTCTGGAGAGGAAGGAACTTACTGCCCCTTCATGCGGGATAAAGTGACACTTCCATTCATGGAACATGAATGGTTAGTGGAACCAATCGGCATCGGGGACAGTTAGCTTTATTGAGAAGAGGTCTTACTGCCTTTTGCAGGAAAAACGATCAGGAAGACTCGTAGCGGGTCTTCTTTTTTTGCTCGAAATAGTTTTCTTGTTGTTGAATCAAAATTGTTATTCTNATATAAAAATCGACTGTCCGGGCGAAGGAGAAACTATTTTTTGATAGCTTTTTATCCAACGATTATTCTACCATTCGACACGTATTTTCTTGATTAAAGATTTGTCGTCATAACGAGCCAATAAATCCAGGTTGATGATGGAAAGGNAATCTACATATGCAGCCTTCCCGTGATGCAACAACTGCCCTTCAAAATAACGTTTATAAGTCAATGGCGATGCCAGAACTTAGAGACTTCATCGTCCATACATAAGAAAAAATTTTTGCTTGCTATTGAAATAAAGTTTTGTAATTCGCTTGAGAGAAAGATTCAGATCTTAACATTTTTGACGGAAATAAGGGATATTTCGAGTGGGCAAGCGAATATTTTAGAAAATTTACGACCGTTTTCTCATGCATGCCTTGCGAAAATAGAAAAGCAGTGAAAAAATTTGACGACAAACTGCCTTTAAAAGACGACAAAACTCTTGTTCTTTTTTTGATTGAGTGTGCTAGGATAAGGCAATAAGAATGCACGGGGAGGGCAGGCAAATTGGACGAGCAAAAAAATCGCACGATCAAAATTGTACTAGATGGGAAAGAACCNGAAAAGAAGAACTCAATCACTCATCGTTGGAATACCAGTCACAAGGAGACTGCTGCGGCGATTGAAAAAAACAGTGGCGAAGAAAATGAATCTTTTGCGTGGGTCCTTCCAGAAGAAGAAGTTCAAAAAATGGNAGAGGATCAAGGCTTTCATAAAATAGAATATGTTTCAACCTCTAAAGGAAAGAAAAAAAGCGGAAAAAGATCAGTGGGAGGAAAACAGGCTGCATCGCTTGCGTTATCCATAGTCAGCGCTATGATTGTCGGCATCATGCTCGGCTTTGTGATTGTTAAAGTTGTCACGAATGCGGATGCGGGGACACCGGTTAAGCAGGTTCGCTCTTCCCAGCAAGGAACTGTGCCGGCAAAAAGCAATAAGGAGGCAACGCTTGAACTTCCAGAACTTTCGGCGTCGATTGTTCAGGGAGGTATTTTCAGCAAAGAAGAAGCAGCGCAAGANGTGCTGAAAAAAGTGAAAGATAAAGGGGTCCCTGCCGAAACGTTCATGCAGGATGGACAATACGTTCTTCTATTGGGTACGGCTGGATCGATTGAAGATGCAAAGAAGTTAGGCAGTCTTTGGAAAGAAAAAAAAGTGGATGTTTATGCGAAAACTTTTACGATACCGGAAAGAAAGATCCAAGCTACTAAAAGCGACACTGGCTTGGTGGAGCAATACGTTTCTTTGTTTCAGCTGCTTTCGGCGGAGAGTGCCAATATTGTTCTGAACAAAGGAGCCGATTTAGCCAATCGAGACATCATTCAATCTGATTTGCAAAAAGTAGAAAAACAAACTCCTAAAACAACTGCTTTAAAAACCATGCAAAAATCACTATTAGAGGCTGGAAAGGATATCACTCATTTAAGCAAGCAAGCGGATCGACAAAAAGGCATTGATGCCCAAGAACAACTGTTGAAATTTATCGGCGCCTATTCCTCGGCAAAGTAGTTTTTGATTCTTTGCAGGGCGTCCGTCAAAACGGAAAGTCAGTTGGATGCAGTATTGAATTCGCTTCGATAAGGATCTGGTTTTTGATGTTCTGTCGCTTAAACGGTGAGTAAAATCAAGTAAATTAAAAGTAGATAACTCTGGGATTTTTTAGTGGTTAAGAGCAACAATTAAAGGAAAACATTGTATACTTCCATAAAATAAGGGAGGTACTGGAATGATCGTTTCAAGCATAGTATCTGTATTGTTTTTTGCAACGGCAGTGTTTGGGGTAGTCAAGTTTATTCAAATACTTAGCGGCAGGAAGAATTTAAAACATAACTAGCATTGTTTTTTTCTAGGGATTCCTAAAATAAAGGAATCCCTAAATTTTTGCTTTAATACTTATTATCACAACTTTAGTTTTACAGGTAAAGAAACCTTTTGCTTGCTGTTTGTCAACGGTAAATCGGACTGAGTGAGGGACGAACGAAGTAGAATTTAAGGAGTTGACAAACTAACTACACACGAACTCTCTTGGTATTGTCGGAATTTTTTTCTTTTATACTCTGTAAATTTGGGACTAAATTTTTTAAATGAAAGAATGACNAAACAGTTTCCTATGTTTACAAAAAACAAAGGATTGTCCCTACTTAAATCGTCAAAATTTAAAGTAAAAGATGAATGGTGAAAGGATTGAAGGATTTGTACTATAAGGTGAATATTGGTAAAATAGGCGTGTATCTCCCTGACANGAAAGGAACGTGAAGGTATGCAAAAATTGATTTTGGCTTCTAGTTCTCCACGCAGAAAAGCACTTCTTCAAAGACTGAATNTCCCCTTTACAGTTGAAATCAGCCATGTNGAAGAGAAGATCTCACCAGAAGCTCCCCCTGATGAAGCGGTAATGTCTCTTGCCCTTCAAAAAGCAAAAGCAGTAGCTTCTCGTGCACCGGAAGCTTTTGTTATTGGGGCTGATACAATGGTGTCTATTCACAATCAAATTTTAGGAAAACCGAAAAGCCGTGAGGAAGCTAAGAACATGTTGAAGATGCTGTCTGGACAAACCCACTCCGTTTATACCGGAACAGCCATTGTACATGGGGAGCAGCAACGCGTTTTCTATGAACGGACGGATGTTACCTTTTGGACATTGCCTGATGATGTAATAGATGACTATCTCAACAGCGGGGAACCGTTTGATAAAGCGGGTGCATACGGAATCCAAGGTCTGGGGTCAATATTCGTCAAAGAAATTCATGGCGACTTTTTTTCGGTGGTAGGACTGCCAATAGCAAGGGTATTCTGGACATTGAAAGAAATGGGATATCGGCCATTTGTTTCATGAGATGAAAGAGGAAGACAGAGCCTTTCATCTAAGCAAGTGGCATTGGAGCTGTTGTAAAAACGGATTGGCTTGTAAGGAACCGCTATTACACGCAAGTTTATTTCTATGCGAATCTCCCAAAAAGAAAAGACACCCCTGAAATTTTCCTTGTCATGGCTTGCCTGATCTTTTACCAAGGAAATGAAGGCATCGTATTGGAATCCCCTTTATTAGAACCTCTGATATAACGGGGGATGATCACGATCCCGTTCTATTCTTTCCTCCTCATTTTACAAATAGAAAAGTCCAGCGAACCAAAGCACAATTCCTTTTTTGACTCCGTTTTCATGAGTGAGCGAAGAACAGATGATAAACCAATATTGATACAAGGAGGATCAAATTTGTCAAAAGAATTGCTTAGTATCCATAACGTTCCACGTGAAGATCGGCCGCGGGAACGACTGATATTAAAAGGGGCGCGCAGCTTGTCCAACCATGAACTGATCGCCATTCTTCTTCAGTCGGGGACAAAAGAAGAGTCCGTCTTGCAGCTGGCAAATCGGCTATTAAATCAGTTCGAAGGATTACGAATGTTAAAAGATGCTACTTTAGAAGAAATTACCTCTATTAAAGGAATTGGCCGGGCGAAAGCTGTTCAAATCATGGCGGCGCTGGAACTGGGCAGACGCATCCACAGTCTTTCATTAGACGAACGGTATGTTATCCGCTCTCCCGAAGACGGTGCAAATTATGTCATGCAAGAAATGCGGTTTTTAACACAAGAACATTTCGTGTGCCTCTTCCTTAACACCAAAAATCAAGTTCTCCACAAACAAACCATTTTTATCGGAAGTTTGAATGCTTCGATTGTTCATCCTAGGGAAGTGTTTAAAGAAGCGCTTCGCCGCTCCGCTGCCTCCATTATTTGCTTTCACAACCACCCATCCGGTGATCCGACGCCTAGCCGAGAAGATATTGAGGTGACCAAACGTTTAGCTGAGTGTGGAAAAATCATCGGAATTGAAGTTCTCGATCATCTCATTATCGGCGACCAAAAATACATTAGTTTAAAAGAAAAAGGCTACTTATAATGCTATGATTTTTCTGGGGGTTACGCTATAATATAATTTATGATTTTTACAAGTTTTTTCGAATTCCAATGGAGAATAGGGCCATCAGAATCTAGAGGGTTAGGCGCGTTTTGAAAGCCTTGCCTTGGTTTTTTCTGCTCACATTGCCGCTGTGGGAGAAACGACAGTTTATCAAGTTGTGGCACTAAAGGGGCATCAGTTGGAATGAGAACCACAAAAAGGCAATTCAAGCATTCGAACTGGTTCGCTTCTTTAACAGTCTTTTTTTAAGCGGGAAATCCTATTAGGCGGCAAAAAAACGTGCTTACCTAATGGATGGCTTTTGCAGAGATCACAGTTTCAATTGCTATTTCGTATCAGTTAGAAAGGGAGATACAACAATGTTTGGAATTGGAGCAAGAGACTTAGGAATCGATTTGGGAACAGCCAATACACTTGTTTATGCGAAAGGGAAAGGAATTGTCGTACGGGAGCCTTCCGTGGTCGCCATTCAGACAGATACAAAACAAATTGTGGCAGTGGGAAATGATGCTAAAAATATGATCGGACGGACTCCTGGAAATGTGGTGGCTACTCGTCCAATGAAAGACGGAGTCATCGCGGATTACGAAACGACAGCTACCATGATGAAGTATTACATTTCTCAAGCAACCAAGAATAAAGGCTTTTTTACGCGAAAACCATATGTGATGGTATGCGTTCCTTCGGGGATTACGGCAGTGGAAGAAAGAGCCGTGATCGATGCCACTCGTCAAGCGGGTGCAAGGGATGCCTATACCATTGAAGAACCGTTTGCAGCGGCTATAGGCGCTAATTTGCCGGTATGGGAGCCGACGGGAAGCATGGTTGTGGATATTGGCGGAGGAACGACGGAAGTAGCGATTATTTCCTTGGGCGGCATCGTGACGAGCCAGTCATTAAGAGTGGCAGGTGATGAAATGGATGAAGCGATCATTGCGTACATTCGTAAGCAGTATAATTTATTAATTGGAGATAGAACAGCGGAAATTGTTAAAATGGAAATCGGATCGGCAGATGGTGAAGCGGAAGTCGAAAAAATGGATATTCGCGGCCGAGACCTGTTAACAGGATTGCCAAAAACGATTGAAATTTCCGCGAAGGAAATTGCCACTGCCTTAAAAGATACCGTCTATGCTATTGTGGATACCGTGAAAAGCACGTTGGAAAAGACTCCTCCGGAACTGGCTGCTGATATTATGGATAGAGGAATTGTATTGACTGGGGGAGGAGCTCTGCTTCGCAATTTAGACAAAGTGATTAGCCAAGAAACGAATATGCCTGTGATCATTGCCGAAAATCCTCTTGATTGTGTAGCCGTTGGAACGGGTAAAGCGCTCGATCATATTCATATGTTCAAAAATAAAGCAAGATAAGATTGATTTTTATCGCAAATAGGATTCCCTTCCGCCCGTGAAAATGGGGCGGCAAGCGGGAAAAGAGGCGGCTGGCGCACAGTAAATAAAAAAGTTTTCTCATTCTTGAAACCAGCTGCCCCTGTTTTTTTGCTGATTGGGAAGCCTATCTGCTGATGACTTTTGATTTCATCCGTCGATGAAAAAAGGATAAAATAGAGGTGTACTTCATGCCACAGTTTTTTTCGAATAAACGTCTTATAGTTCTTCTTGTCAGCATTATCGTTCTCGTGGCATTGATCGGATATTCCCTGCGCAATAAAGCAAATATCTCTTGGCCGGAACAATTTGTAAAAGATATTGTTGGTTTAGGACAATCCGTTGTTTCAAAGCCTGCTGGCGCTATAACGAATTTTTTTGAAGATATTCAGAATTTAAAAAATACATATCAAGAGAATGAAAAGTTAAAAGCCCATTTAGCACAATTGGGGCAAATTGAAAGTGAAGTTAATCGATTGAAAAAAGATAATCAAGAGTTGCGGGCAGTCTTGAAAAAACAAGAAAGCTTGTCAGATTATAGCGTTATACAAGCAACGGTCATTGCGCGAAATCCGGACCGGTGGTTTGATCTTGTCACGATCGATAAAGGAAAAGCGGCAGGGGTAAAACCCGGCATGGCAGTTCAAACGGCGAATGGATTGATCGGCAAAGTAAAAAGTGCGGCAAAGTTTACGGCTTCGGTTGAATTGTTGAGTGCGCAAGATCCAAAAAACAGAATTTCAGCGGTGATTCAATCGAAGAAAAACGTTTACGGCCTCATTGAAGGTTACGATCAAGATAAAGGATATTTGCTGTTAAAGGATATCCCGTTCAATGCGAAAATTAAAAAAGGAGATAGCGTCATCACTTCTGGACTTGGCGGTGTTTTCCCGAAAGGGCTTTTAATTGGCAAAGTGAAAAAATTGGTGCCGGACCAATTCGGTCTGACGCAAACAGCTTATATCAAACCGGCAGCAGATATGTATGATCTTGAACACGTGATGGTTGTCAAACGGAAAATGAGAACCGCGAGCATGACTTCAGATAATTCACAACAGCAGCAAAGCACAGTTGATGGGGAGGGGGAAATGTGAAACAGTTTCTTCTTCCTCTTATTATGGTTGCATGTTTCCTGAGTGAAAATGTGTTTTTTAACTGGACCCCGGAATCTGTGCTGGATGGCAGGTGGATATTAGCTCCTCGTTTTTTTGCGGTGGCTCTTATTTTAATGACGATTTTTTACAATCGATCCACAGCCATAAAATATGGATTTATATTTGGTCTGCTATTTGATGTGTTCTATACCGAAATGTTAGGTGTCTATATGTTTGTTTTCCCGTTTATTGTTTATATTACATCCAAATTGATGAAGGTCTTGCAAAGTGATTTTTTGATCGTTGCTTTGGTTGTGGTGATCGATCTTTCCGTTTTAGAATCCATGCTTTATGCTTTAAATTTATTAATCCAGCGCACGGATCTTACATTTGGACAATTTTTGTCTGATCGGCTATGGGCGACTCTCATTTTGAATCTTGCTTTTTATCTAGTATTCGGAGGACTGTTAAAAAATGTATTCATTCGCTTGAGACGAGAGATTTTGGATGCGTAAAGCAATGTTTCATTTTTAGTGGGAATGGACGATATGGTAAAGCCCTGTATCAAAAAGCACGTTGGAACCAACGCAACAAAGAATGCGAAACGAATCGTTCTCTTTTATATGGAATTCACATAATCGGAACATGACTATAAAAAAGGAAAACGCCGAATGGATGTCGAATTACTGGACGACAGAGGTGAATAGTGCGCCATGAAGAAAAGCCAAAATGTTGTGATGAAAGGAACAAAGGACGGATTGACCCTTCATTTAAATGATCGTTGTTCCTATGAAGAACTGCTTGAAGAATTGCAGGAAAAAATATTGTTGGATCATCAAGACGACGATTCACCGCTTATCTCCGTGAAAATCCAAACAGGCAATCGTTATTTGACAGACCAACAAATTAATCAAATTAAAGAGTTGATCGGTTCAAAAAAGAATTTAATTGTAGAAGATGTTTCCATGAATGTAGTCTCAATAGAGGAGGCTATGCGATGGAAACAAGAAAGCGAAATTATCACCATCGCCAGCATTGTTCGTTCAGGTCAAGTGATCGAAGTTCCGGGTGATTTGCTGTTGGTTGGAGACGTCAATCCTGGCGGTATGGTGATGGCGGGCGGCAATATTTTTATTATGGGATCCTTAAAAGGGATTGCTCACGCCGGATGCTATGGCAATGATGAAGCGGTTATTGTCGCTTCAAAAATGGTTCCAACACAGTTAAGGATTAGCAACTGTTTAAATAGAGCTCCTGATGAATATAGCGAAGATGAGAGTCATGAAATGGAGTGTGCCTACATAAATGAATCCAACCAAATTGTCGTCGATCGTTTGCAAGTTTTAAAACATCTTAGACCAAATATTACGAGATTTAAAGGGGGACAATAAAGTGGGTGAGGCGATCGTCATAACATCTGGAAAAGGCGGAGTCGGAAAAACAACCACTTCTGCCAATTTAGGGACAGCTCTTGCTCTATTAGATAAAAAAGTATGTTTAGTAGATACAGATATTGGACTACGAAATTTAGACGTGGTATTGGGATTGGAAAATAGAATTATTTACGATTTGGTGGATGTTGCAGAAGGGCGATGTAAAATTCATCAGGCGCTCGTAAAAGACAAGCGGTTTAATGATCTGCTTTTTCTGCTTCCGGCTGCGCAAACGAGCGACAAATCGGCTGTTTCTCCGGAACAAATAAAAAAGCTGGTTGAAGAATTGAAACAGGATTTTGATTATATCTTAATCGATTGTCCTGCAGGCATTGAGCAAGGCTATCGAAATGCAGTGGCAGGAGCGGATAAGGCCATAGTGGTTACCACTCCCGAAAAATCGGCGGTACGGGATGCTGATCGGATCATCGGTCTTTTGGAAAAAGAAAGTCATATTGAGCCACCTAAGCTTGTGATCAATCGCATTCGCAGCCATATGGTGGAAAATGGTGAAATGTTGGATGTCGATGAAATTACAACCCATTTGTCCATCGATTTGCTCGGAATCGTGGTAGATGACGATGAAGTGATTAAATCTTCGAATGCAGGAGAACCGATTGCACATGATCCGAATAATCGGGCGTCTATTGCTTTTCGGAATATTGCCCGGCGAATCCTCGGTGAATCCATCCCTCTTCAACCGCTTGAAACAGAAAAAGAAGGAGTTTTTTCGCGAATTAAAAAGTTTTTTGGCATTCGGAGCAAATAAATTTTGAAAGAACATTTTCAGGAAACGATTCGGCTTTGCTTTGGGATATTCTGACCAAAGAAGAGGCCGATTTTTTTT
>JGI25328J35697_1002384_pt1 | contig 11498 bp, 7 predicted proteins | sample HigsolmetaAR203D_FD_35697 | JGI IMG/M metagenome (IMG submission 35697)
GGCCCGGTCATCGGGATCGCTGGTGCTTCGCCAGTCCCTTCGCTGTCGAGGACGAGCGTCCCGCCGACGGCTAACCGTGATCGGGCCATGCGGCCTCGGCCTCCGCCAGCAGGTCCTCCGGGACCGGGCCGTGCTCGGCCTCGAGCAGTTCGGCGAGCTCGGCGAGCAGGCCCGACGTCTCGTCTTCTCTATCGCCGACCGGTTCGGATGGGAGCGCCGCCATACCGTCACGCTACCGCCGGTGGCAACGCATGTCGCCTCTGGGCGACGACGGCTCTTGCCGTATCGCAGGCCACGCGGAGCGGTGGCCGAGGCGATCGCGACGAGACCGCCTCGGCCAGCGCCTCGATCAGCTGCAGCCGCTCGTGCTGCCGCAGCCCTCGCAGACGTAGCAGCTACCGGCCGGGCGCATCTTGGTCCCGCAGGTCATGCAGAGCGGAGCGTCGGCGGTGCGGCCCATGTGGCTCTCCAGGGCCTCGATCGTGCTGTGCGGCTCCGGCTTCGCGGCGGGCTTCGGCGCGGCCGGCTTGGGCACCTCCTCGATCGGCGCCGACTGGGCGAGCACCTCGGGGTCGACCTCGTGCAGCGCCGCCGGGTCCTCGCCGCGGGCCTGGGCGGCGCGCTCCGCGGCGCTGAAGATGCCGAGCGCGGCCCGCTCCTCGTACGGCAGGTAGTCGAGGGCGAGGCGGCGGAAGATGTAGTCCATCACCGAGGCGGCCATGCGGATGTCCGGGTCGTCGGTCATGCCNGCCGGCTCGAACCGCATGTTCACGAACTTGCTCACGAACACCTCGAGCGGCACGCCGTACTGCAGGCCGATCGAGATCGCGATGGAGAACGCGTCCATCACGCCCGCGAGCGTGGAGCCCTGCTTGGACATCTTGAGGAAGACCTCGCCGACCCCGTCGCCCGGGTAGCACGAGGCGGTCATGTAGCCCTTGGCCCCGCCCACGGTGAACCGGGTGGTGGTGCTCGGCCGCTTGTGCGGCAGGCGGCGGCGCCGCGGCCGCTCCACCTCGACCACCTTCTCGATCACCTTGACGGCCTGTTCCTCGGCCTTGCTCTCCTTGTCCTTGTCGGAGCCCTTCGCGGCGGAGAGCGGCTGGCCGACCTTGCAGTTGTCGCGGTAGACGGCGAGCGCCTTGAGGCCGAGCTTCCAGCCCTGCAGGTAGACCTGCTCGATGTCCTCCACCGTGGCCGACTCGGGCAGGTTCACCGTCTTGCTGATGCCGCCGGACAGGAACGGCTGGACCGCGGCCATCATGCGCACGTGGCCCATCGGCGAGATGGCCCGCTCGCCCATGGCGCAGTCGAACACCTCGTAGTGCTCGGTCTTCAGGCCGGGCGCGCCGACCACGTGGCCGTGCTCGGCGATGTACTCGACGATCGCCTCGATCTGCTCCGGCTGGTAGCCGAGCTTCTTCAGGGCGCGCGGGACCGTCTGGTTGACGATCTGCATCGACCCGCCGCCGACGAGCTTCTTGAACTTCACCAGGGCGAGGTCCGGCTCGATGCCCGTGGTGTCGCAGTCCATCATCAGGCCGATCGTGCCGGTGGGCGCGAGCAGGCTCGCCTGCGCGTTGCGGTAGCCGTTCCGCTCGCCCAGGCCCAGGCACTCCTCCCACTGGCGGGTCGCCTCGGCGTGGATCGCCTGCGCCATCGGCTCGAAGGTGTGCAGCTTGGCGTTGGCGTCCGCGTGCTTGCGCATCACCCGCTTGTGCGCGTCGGCGTTGCGCGCGTAGCCGTCGTACGGCCCGACGATGCCGGCGAGCTCGGCGCTGCGCCGGTACGCGGTGGCGGTCATGAGCGAGGTGATCGCGCCGGCGAGCGCGCGGCCGCCCTCGGAGTCGTAGGCGTGGCCGGTCGCCATGAGCAGCGCGCCGAGGTTGGCGTACCCGATGCCGAGCTGGCGGTAGGCGCGGGTCACGTCGCGGATCTTCTCGGTCGGGAAGTCCGCGAACGTGATGGAGATGTCCATCGCGGTGATGACCAGCTCGACGAGCTTCACGAACCGCTCGACGTCGAAGGTGTCGTCGTCCCGCAGGAACTTGAGCAGGTTGATCGACGCGAGGTTGCAGGACGAGTTGTCCAGGTGCAGGTACTCGCTGCACGGGTTGCTCGCGGTGATCCGGCCGGTCTCCGGCGCGGTGTGCCAGTCGTTGATCGTGTCGTCGTACTGGATGCCCGGGTCGGCGCACTCCCAGGCGGCCTGGGCCATCTTGCGGAACAGCTCCCGGGCGTCGACCTCCTCGATCACCTCGCCGGTGAGCCGGGCGCGCAGGCCGAACCTGCCGCCGCTCTCCACCGCGCGCATGAACTCGTCGGAGACCCGCACCGAGTTGTTCGCGTTCTGGTACTGGACGGACACGATGTCCTTGCCGCCGAGGTCCATGTCGAACCCGGCGTCGCGCAGCACGCGGATCTTACGCTCCTCGCGCGCCTTGCACTCGATGAACTCCTCGATGTCCGGGTGGTCGACGTCGAGCACGACCATCTTCGCCGCGCGCCGGGTGGCGCCGCCCGACTTGATCGTGCCGGCCGAGGCGTCGGCGCCGCGCATGAACGACACCGGGCCGCTCGCCGTACCGCCGCTCGACAGCAGCTCCTTGCTCGACCGGATGCGGGAGAGGTTCACGCCGGCGCCGGAGCCGCCCTTGAAGATGATCCCCTCCTCCTTGTACCACTCGAGGATCGACTCCATGGTGTCGTCCACCGACAGGATGAAGCAGGCGGACACCTGCTGCGGGGACTTGGTGCCGACGTTGAACCAGACCGGCGAGTTGAACGAGAAGATCTGGTGGATCAGGGCGTACTTCAGCTCGTGCTCGAAGATCTCGGCGTCCTCGTCCGTGGCGAAGTAGCCGTGCTCCCGACCGGTCTTCACGTACACGCCGACCACGCGGTCGACGAGCTGCTTGAGGCTCCACTCCCGCTGCGGGGTGCCGACCGCGCCGCGGAAGTACTTGGACGTCACGATGTTGGTGGCGTTGACCGACCAGAAGGAGGGGAACTCCACACCCCGCTGCTCGAAGCTGACCGATCCGTCGCGCCAATTGGTCATGACGACGTCCCGGCGCTCCCACTCCACCTCGTCGTAGGGGTGGACACCCGGGGTGGTGAAAATCCGCGTCATCTTCAGACCGCCCTTGCGCCCCCGCTTGCCTCCGCGCGGCGCCGCGCCGCCGGTGGCCTCTGCGGTCTCGGTCATGACACTTCCCCCTTCCGGGCTCATCCGGAGCCCGATATCGGACTTGCCGGTCCGGGTGCGCCCCGGCACCGAACCACCTGACATCGTCGTGCGCGCGACGGGGCGGGCCCCGGCGCGTTCACTTCCCTCGCCTTGCCGGTTCGCGCGAGCTCACGCCTGCTGGCCGTCGCGAGCCGCACGNAGTTGCTTGATCTCGGCCTCGAAGTCCTCGAGCGTCTCGAAGCCGCGGTAGACCGACGCGAATCTGAGGTACGCCACCTCGTCCAGCTCGCGCAGCGGGCCCAGGATCGCGAGCCCCACCTCGTGCGAAGGGATCTCGGCGACGCCGGTCGCGCGGATCGCCTCCTCCACCTGTTGACCGAGCCGGGCGAGCGAGTCCTCGCTCACCGGCCGCCCCTGGCAGGCCCGCCGTACGCCGGCGATGACCTTGTCCCGGGAGAACGGCTCGGTCACCCCGCTGCGCTTGCTCACCATGAGCAGCACGGTCTCCTGGGTGGTGAACCTGCGCCCGCAGGAGGGGCAGCTCCGCCGCCGGCGGATCGCCGCGCCGTCCTCGGTGGAACGGCTGTCGATGACCCTGGTGTCCGGGTGACGGCAGAATGGGCAGTGCATCGCGCCGTTCCCCCTTACTCCAAGGACCGCCCGACTCCACGGGTAGGCTCACGCACGCCCTGCGGAAATACCACAGAGCACCAAAGAAACCACAAGTTGTTGTGAAGTACAGCGGTGTAACTACTACATCTTGTGGCTCAACCCTAGGAGTGCCCAACCGCTAGCGCAAGTCGGCGAGAGCGTCCGACCGCGAAGAGACTGCTCAACGGCCGGTGTGGCAGGGGTTCCCGGCGTGTCGCACGATGCCGCAGGGACGGCGGTGAGAAGACGTGCCGGCGATGCAAGGGGGCATTTCGGGACGGACCGGGACACGCCCGCAGCGCCCGGTGGGGCACGGCCGGGACGGCCCGTACGCGCCGGTCGGCGCGGGCCCAGGAGGGCCGGGCCACCGGGCGGCGGCGCGAACCGGTGTAGAGTGTCGGACGCTCACGGGCGGCGGGCGTCGGCGCACGCCCGCTTCCGGCGTCGCCGCCGCACCGTGACCGTGTCGCCGTTGCGCCGGCCCCGCCGCGGGGTCTACCGGCCCGGTACGGCGAGTCGTGGCGCGTGCAGGTCCGCCACGGCGGCGACCTCGCCACAGGCCGGGACGGCGATCGCCGCGACCCGGGTACCCAGCCACAATGCGCCGAGGAGCAGCGCCAGCACCGTGGTGACCAGCACGACCCTGCCTCGCCGGGTGAGCCGCATCGGAGGCGTGCGCGGCCGCTCGCCGCGCCGCGGACCGCGCCTCCGCGGCCGCATCGCCCGGCCGCCCGCCGCGAGCCGTACCGGACGGCGTGGCACGGTCTTCCGCACCGGCCCGCCGGGCGTCCGCCCGCCCGCGGCCCGGTGACGCCTCGCGGGCGTCGCGCCGACGGCCGCCGTCTCACCGGTGGCCTCGGGACGCACGCCGCGCCGTACCCGGATCCGGAGGTCGGGGCGCCGCGCGGGGGACGCCGCGACGGCCCGTGTCACACGAGGGGCCGCGCCACGGGCCGGGACCGACGCGGGCTCACGCGCCGCCGTGACGGGCACGGCGGCGGCCCGGGACGCGCGCGGGCCGAGGGGCCGTGGGCCGGCGGCCGCCGAGGCCCTGCGGGCGGCTCCGCGCCTCCTGGCGGTGGAGATCGGGATGACCGGGGCGAGGTGCTCGCCGTGCGGGAGGCCGCCGCGAGCGGCCGGATCGCCGGGCGGCTCGGAGCCCCCGCCCGAGGACCCGCCGGAGGACCCGTCCGCGGACGTCGGCACGTCGATCCGCATCGCCGCCTCCCTTGAAATCGCGAAAAAACGGATCAGTAAGANCGCGAATCGAACACCATATCGATCGAACTCCCGTACGATGTTGTACACCACGCGACCGTCGATTTCGAGACACTATCGAACAATTGTTTGATGATGATCTTGAATAGAGGTACGGTCGCGATGTGCGACAGGAAGAACACGGATCGGAAGACCGGCTCGTGACCGGGTTCGACGGGCCGCGCCGCGAGGAGGATTCATGAGCGAAAAGGAAGAGGCGGGCACCCCCGTCGATTTGGCGGTACGCCGGCGCGACGCCCTCGGGCTCACGCCCCGGCAGCGCAGAATTCTCGAGGTGATCCGGGAGTCGGTGCAGCGGCGCGGNTACCCGCCGTCGATGCGGGAGATCGGCGAGGCGGTCCAGCTCACCAGCACCTCCAGCGTGTCGCACCAGCTCACCGCGCTGCAGCGCAAGGGGTACCTGCGCCGGGACCCGCATCGCCCGCGGGCGCTGGAGGTCCGCCTGCCGGGTGAGCCGGCGCTGTGGGTCGATCCGGACGCGGGTTCCGAGGAGCAGCAGGGCGTGAACCGCCCGGCCGCCGCCTACGTGCCGCTCGTCGGCCGCATCGCCGCCGGTGGCCCGATCCTCGCCGAGGAGCGGGTCGAGGACGTCTTCGCGCTGCCCAAGCAGCTCGTCGGCGAGGGCACGCTCTTCCTGCTCCAGGTCACCGGTGACTCGATGATCGATGCGGCGATCATGGACGGCGACTGGGTGGTGGTGCGCCAGCAGCCCGTCGCGGAGAACGGCGACATCGTCGCGGCCATGATCGACGGCGAGGCGACGGTCAAAACGTTCAAGCGCAAGGACGGCCACGTCTGGCTCGTGCCGCAGAACCCCGCCTACGACCCGATCCCCGGCGACGAGGCGACCCTGCTCGGCCGCGTGGTGGCCGTGCTGCGCAAGCTCTGAGCCCGACGACCGGCCGGCTCGGCCCCGGCCGGATCATCGCCGCCCGGACGGCCAGGTGACCGTGCCGGGCCACACGCGTGCGGGCGGCGGGTCTCCCCCGCCGCCCCCGTGAGAAACGCCGTACGGCCCGCGAGCGCGTCGCGGGCCGTACGTTCGTCGGGTCCGTCAGGGAACGATGTTCACCAGCTTGGGCGCGCGGACGATCACCTTGCGCGGCTCACCGGACANNTATGCCTGCACCTTCTGGGAGGCGAGCGCCAGGGCCTGCAGCTCGGACTCGGAGATGTCCGGGGAGACCTCCAGGCGGTCGCGCACCTTGCCCGCGACCTGGACGACGCAGGTGACCGACTCGACCACGAGCAGCGCCGGGTCGGCCTCCGGCCAGGGCACGCGGGTGATCGTCGGCCCGTGGCCCAGCCGCTCCCAGCCCTCCTCCGCGACGTACGGCGCGACCAGGGAGAGCATGATCGCCAGCGCCTCGGCGGCCTCGCGNACCGCCGGGTCGGCCGCGCCCGGGCCGCTGTCGATCGCCTTGCGGATCGCGGAGGTGAGCTCCATCATCCGCGCCACGGCGACGTTGAACCGGTAGGACTCCACCAGCCGGGTGACCTCGTCGATGGTCCGGTGGGTGGCGCGGCGCAGCTCCAGGTCGCCGTTCTCGAACGAGANGCCNGGCTNGCTCGCCGCACCGGCCTCGGTCATCACCCGCAGCGCGCGGGCGAGGAACTTCTGCGACGCGCCCGGGGANACGTCGGCCCAGTCGATGTCGTCCTCCGGCGGGCCGGCGAAGACCATGGTGAGCCGCACCGCGTCGACGCCGTACTTGTCGATCTGCTCACCGAGGTCGACGCCGTTGCCGAGCGACTTCGACATCGCCTTGCCCTGGTTGATCACCTGGCCCTGGTTGAGCAGCCGGGTGAACGGCTCGGTGAAGTCGACCAGGCCCATGTCGTACAGGACCTTGGTGAAGAACCGGGAGTACAGCAGGTGCAGCACGGCGTGCTCGACGCCGCCGACGTACTGGTCGACCGGCAGCCACCTGCGCACCCGCTCGACGTCGAACGGCCCCTCCTCGTGATGCGGCGAGATGTACCGCAGGAAGTACCACGAGGAGTCGACGAAGGTGTCCATCGTGTCGGTGTCCCGCTTGGCGGGGTTGCCGCACTTGGGGCAGTCGACGTTCACCCAGTCGGTGGCGCCGGCGAGCGGCGAGATGCCCTTCGGCGCGAGCGCCTCGCCGCGCAGGTCGGGCAGGGTGACCGGAAGCTGGTCGTCCGGCACCGGGACCTCGCCGCAGTCCGGGCAGTGGATGATCGGGATCGGCGTGCCCCAGAACCGCTGGCGGGAGACGAGCCAGTCGCGCAGCCGGAAGTTGACCGCGGCCTTGCCGGTGCCCTGCTCCTCGAGGATCTCGATGATCTTGGCGATCGCCTCGCTCTTGCTCAGGCCGTTCAGCGGGCCGGAGTTGACCAGCGTGCCCTCGCCCGGGGTGGCGATGCCGGTCTCGGCCGGGTCGGGCTCGCCGGTGTCGACCACGACCCGCACCGGCAGCCCGAATTTGCGCGCGAAGTCGAGGTCGCGCTGGTCGTGCGCGGGCACCGCCATGATCGCGCCGTGGCCGTAGTCGGCGAGCACGTAGTCGGCCGCCCACACCGGGAGGCGCTCGCCGTTCACCGGGTTGATCGCGTACGTGCCGAGGAAGACGCCGGTCTTCTCCTTCTCGGTGGACAGCCGCTCGATGTCGGAGAGCTTCGCCACCTCGGCCCGGTACGCCTCCAGGTCGGCCCGCCGGTCCGGGGCGCACACCTCCTCGGCGAGCGGCGAGTCCGCGGCGATCACGAAGAACGTCGCGCCGTACAGGGTGTCCGGGCGCGTGGTGAAGACGGTGACCGGCTCCTCGCGGCCCTCGATGCGGAACTGCACGTCCGCGCCGGTGGACCGGCCGATCCAGTTGCGCTGCATGGTGAGCACACGCTCCGGCCAGCCGCCCTCGAGCTGGGCCATGTCGTCGAGCAGCCGCTGCGCGTACTCAGTGATCTTGAAGTACCACTGGGTGAGCTTGCGGCGGACCACCTCGGTGCCGCAGCGCTCGCAGCGGCCGTTCACCACCTGCTCGTTGGCGAGCACGGTCTGGTCCTGCGGGCACCAGTTGACCAGGCCGTCCTTGCGGTAGGCGAGGCCGCGCTCGTAGAAGCGCAGGAACAGCCACTGGTTCCAGCGGTAGTACTCGGGGTCGCTGGTGTGCAGGCGCCGGGACCAGTCGAAGGAGATGCCGTAGCGGCGGAACGAGGCGGCCTGCGTGTCGATGTTGGAGTACGTCCACTCGGCCGGGTGCGCGTTCCGTTTGATCGCGGCGTTCTCGGCCGGCAGCCCGAAGGAGTCCCACCCGATCGGGTGCAGCACGTTGTAGCCCTTGTGGAACCAGTACCGGGCCAGCACGTCGGCGATGGCGAACGCCTCGCCGTGACCCATGTGAAGGTCACCCGATGGGTAGGGGAACATGTCGAGCAGGTACTTGCGGGGGCGCGGGTCGTCCGCGCTCTCCTCGGCGCGGAATGGGTCCAGCTCCTCCCAGCGTGGCTGCCACTTCTCCTGCAGCGCCTTCGGGTCGTACTGCTCGCTCATGAGGTCGTTCCCTTTTTTCACGTCCGTGCCGGCGACCGACCGATCCAGCCCACAAAGAAACCCCCCGGATCACACGAGGGGCAGCCGCATCGACCGGTCACTCCATCACCTTGGTCGATGCGGCCTGCTAAGGGTCGCGGAACGCATACTGCAAGACTAGCGCAGGTTGCAAGGGGCATTCATCGCCTTCGCCCGCCGTCGCCGCCGGAGATCACGCCAATGAAACGGCCGGGAAGGCGATACCCGATGGTGATAGATCCGTTGTGACCTCCTATGTCCCATTAGACTACTCTCGTCGCGTGGCCAACTCAGTCCAGCCGGGACCGGAGCACAATTCAGCGGAATGGGACCTGCCGATGCAGGACCCTCCGACGGAACCCTCTGGACAGCGGTTCAGGGACGCGTTCTTCGGTTCGCCTGCGGAACACCCGGGCGCGCATGAGATCATGCCGACGCCTTCAAGACCGGGCATGACCGCGGGAGGAACGCCAGCCATGGCTACGGAGCACAGCGACCGGCCTCCGACGCCGTCCTGGCCGCAGACGCCTTCGGGGCAGGAGTCCGGGCACCGTGCCCCCGGCGCGCCGGGCGGCCCGCGTCCCGGCCCGCAGCCTCAGGGCCCGTACGGCGGCGGCCACCCCTCGGCGCCGCACTCCTCCGGCCCCGCGCCGCAGCCGTTCTCCGCCCCGGTGGCCGGTGACGCCGGGACGCGGCAGGGCGAGGCCGAGCGCGGCCGTGGGCCGCATCCCGAAGGCCGTCCCGGACCCCGGCCGCAGCAGCCGCCGCCCGGCCGCCCGCCGCAGGGTCCCCCGCAGCAGCACGGTGGCCCGCACCAGCAGGGTCGGCCGCAGCCCGGTCCGCATCAGCAGCACGGCCCGCAGCCGCCCGGCCCGCGGCCGCAGGGCGGGCCGCAGCCCCACCAGGGACCGCCGCCGCAGGGCCGTCCGCCCCAGGGGCAAGGCCCCGGTGGCCCGCATGGACAGCCGCACGGCCGCCCGCCGGAGCAGCAGGGCCACGGCGGACCCCAGGGCCGGCCGCAGGGTGGTCCGCAGGGCCAGGCACCGGGCGGGCCGCAGGGCGGACCCCAGGGTCCCCAGCCGCAGGGCCACCCCCAGGGGCCCGCGCAGGGCCGTCCCCAGCAGGGTCCCGGCGGACCGCAGGGTGGTCCGCAGGGCAACGCGCCGGACGACGACCCCTACCGGCCGTTCGTCACCGCCGGTCAGATCAGCGGCCCGAAGACACCGCCGCCGGAGCGCCAGCAGGAGCTGTGGAACACCGTCTTCGGCGAGAACTACCAGGCGCTCGGCGACGAGGAGGAGCTCGCCAAGGAGGGCCGTCCCTTCTGGCTGTACGCGTTCGCGGGCACGGTGGCCGTCGCGCTCGTCGGCGTGATCGTCTGGGCGTTCGTCGGCGGTCCGCTGTCCGGCGGCGACGAGGAGGCGGCGGCCGCCCAGAGCACGCCGTCGGCGAACGCCACGGCGTCCACCAAGCCGGCCCCGACCCGTACCCGGCTGCCCAGGTACACCGGGCAGGCCTCCCCGGTGAACGGCACGATCACCGACCCGACGGCGGGGATCAGCGTGCCGCGGCTCGGCGGCCTGTGGCGGGAGGACCCGCGCGGCGAGAGGATCCGCACCGCCTACGGCTACACCACCCGGCAGTACGTCGCGGCGGGCAAGGACCCGACCGGCAAGCCGCAGTACGCCCAGCTCATGACCGGCCCGCTGCCGGAGCGGCTCACCTCGAAGTACACCTCGCCGGACAAGCTCACCCCGGTGGTGAGCGCGGTCGCCTACCACGCCCGGCTGAAGTTCTTCCCCAAGGGCAACACGGTCGTGAAGACCGTCCAGCAGAAGCTCACGATCGGCGGCAGGAACGGCCAGCTCATGGCGTACCAGGTCACCGCCGGCGAGAGTAAGACCACGATGGTGGTGGCGGCGATCGACACCGGCCGGAAGGTGCCGTCGATCGTCTACATGTCGGTGCCGGACACCCGGCGCGAGCTGCGCCCGGACATCAACACGGTGTTCAGCTCGGTGCGCATCACCGGCTCCTGACCTCCGGCCCGCCGNGGTCCGCCCGCCACCGCGGCGGGCCGCGACGCGACCGGGTACGGCACGGCCCGCCGCCTCGCCGTACCCGGCGATCCGGGCCATCCCGCCATGCCCGTCCTCCGCAGGCCGCGCCGGGCCGCCCTCCCCCGCCCCGGTTCGCCGCACCGCGCCCCGGCACGCCCGGACGCGCGCCGACCGGCCACGTCACGCACGATCACGCACGCGGCTCGGAGCGTCACATCCCGTCCCGGCCCCCAACCGGCGTCCCATCGGCATCCGCGTGGCGTCGCACGTCCTCCCGTACCCCGTCCCGATCCGACCACCCGGCGATTGCGCTGATCAGTGCCCGGGTAAGGAGCAGCTCGTCGCAGGTTCGCGGTCCTATATCGCTCCTGTACCAATCTGTAATCAACAGCTACGTACCGGTAGGTATGTCGGAATGCGAATATGGCGCCAGCCGTACGTGGCGAACCAAGGAGAGTTCGATGCTGAACCTTTCGATCGTCCTGGAGGACAGCGCCCGGGTCACCCCCGACAGGACCGCGATCGTCTTCGGCGACATGCGTCTCCCCTACTCGATGATCAACACGGTGGCGAACCAGGTGGCGAACCTGCTCGCCTCCCGCGGCATCGGCAGAGGGGACAAGGTCGCGATCGCCTGCCCGAACCTGCCCTACTTCCCGTTCGTCTACTACGGCATCCTCAAGGCCGGCGCCACGGTGGTCCCGCTCAACGTGCTGCTGCAGGCGCGTGAGATTCAGTACCACCTCGACGACTCCGACTCCAAGGTGTTCTTCTGCTTCGAGGGCAC
>JGI25328J35697_1002389_pt1 | contig 11475 bp, 8 predicted proteins | sample HigsolmetaAR203D_FD_35697 | JGI IMG/M metagenome (IMG submission 35697)
GGTCAGATTCCGTTGACGCCTGAGGGAGTATTGGTGGAAGGAAGCATTGAAGAACAGACAAGGCAAGTGTTCCGCAATCTGCAAGCTGTATTGCAAGAGGCGGGAGCGTCGCTGGAAACCGTTGTAAAAGCAACGGTATTTTTAAAGGATATGAATGATTTTTCCGTTGTAAACGACATTTATGCGGAGTTTTTCGGGGACCATAAACCGGCTCGATCTTGTGTGGAAGTGGCTCGGCTGCCAAAAGACGCAAAAATTGAAATAGAAGTGGTTGCACTCGTGAAATCATGATGGATAAAAAACTGTCGACATCGTCGGCAGTTTTTTTTTCATTGGACTCCTTACACATAATGNTTCAGCTTCTTTGATGGTTGGAAATAGAGATGGGTTCATCCATCATCCNCATTTTTTTTACCGGCTGTTTTACAAAATTATTTTGGAGACGTTAAGAGAAAAGGAGTGACTACTAAAAATTTTTAAAAAATTTTCCTATTAAAAGAAGGAAAATTAGAAATACTGTTGAATATATTTATTAGATTTTCACAAAGGAAGGGTGGTGAACAGAGTGGAAGTAACAGATGTTAGACTCCGCCGTGTCAACACAGACGGTCGTATGAGAGCAATCGCTTCCATCACTCTGGACAACGAATTTGTTATTCATGATATTCGAGTAATTGATGGCAATAATGGCTTATTTGTTGCCATGCCGAGCAAACGGACACCGGATGGTGAGTTCCGTGATATTGCTCATCCAATTAACTCCAATACTCGCGGTAAAATTCAAGACGCAGTATTGAGCGAATATCATCGGTTAGGAGAGTTAGAAGAAATAGAATTAGAAGAAGCCGGAGCTTCCTAATCACATATGAAACAGCATGAGCCTACTTCATAAGTAAGGCTCTTTTTTTGCGCTTCTCNCCCCCCATCATTTACCATCCTTTTCTTTCCCACGCTGAAAGCATGAGTTTCCCAAGCAACCTTGAAAAGATTGTGTATTTAGGATATCATTCAATATGGATAAAAAGGTTATTGGGGGACCCTGTATGACAAATATATATGCCATTGTTTTGGCTGCCGGCCAAGGCACAAGAATGAAGTCTAAGCTTTATAAAGTATTGCATCCTGTATGCGGCAAACCAATGGTAGAGCATGTAATCGATCAAGTTTCGACTTTGAATACAGATAAGATTGTTACTATTGTAGGCCACGGCGCGGAAGCAGTAAAAGCGCAGTTGGATGGAAAAACGGAGTTTGCAGTACAGGAAGAACAATTAGGTACAGCTCATGCCGTTATGCAAGCGGAAGGGCTTTTAGGTGATAAAGAAGGAATNACATTAGTGATTTGCGGTGATACGCCGCTTATTCAGGCTGATACAATGAAAGCGCTTATCGAACACCATCAACAGCATCAATCAAGCGCTACGATCTTAACGGTTCATATGGATCAGCCGGATGGATACGGCAGGATAATCCGCAATCAGGAAGGCTTTGTTGAGCGGATTGTTGAACATAAAGACGCAACGGAAGAAGAGAGAAAAGTACAAGAAATTAATACTGGCACTTACTGTTTTGACAATAAAGCTCTTTTTGAAGCATTAAAGAAAGTAAGCAACGATAACGCTCAAGGAGAATATTATTTGCCGGATGTCATTGAAATTATGAAATCGGAAGGAAAAACCNTTGCCGCTTATCAAATCGATGATTTTGAAGAAACGCTCGGAGTCAATGATCGAGCTGCTTTAAGCCAAGCAGAGAAAATTATGAGAAGAAGAATCAACCTTCGTCATATGAAAAATGGTGTCACTATCGTTGATCCCGACCACACCTATATCGGAACGGACGTAGTGATCGGACAAGATACGATCATTTACCCNGGNACNATGATCACAGGTCACACTGTAATTGGAGAAGATTGTGAAATTGGGCCTAATAGTGAGATAAAAGATTGCACCGTAGGGGATCGAACATCGATTCGCCAATCGGTTGCATACGATAGTGCCATTGGCAGTGATGTGAAGATTGGCCCGTTCGCGCATATCCGCCCAGATTCCCAAATTGAAGATGAAGTAAGGATCGGGAATTTTGTTGAAATTAAAAAGACGGTATTTGGCCGCGGAAGCAAAGCTTCACATTTAAGTTATATAGGAGATGCAGAAGTGGGCAAAGGAGTGAACATCGGCTGCGGCTCCATTACCGTAAATTATGATGGTAAGAATAAACATAAGACGAAAATAGAAGACGGGGTTTTTGTCGGCTGTAACTCAAATCTAGTTGCTCCTGTGACAATCGGCAAAGGCGCCTATATAGCTGCAGGCTCCACGATTACGGAAGATGTCCCTGGGGATGCTTTAGCGATAGCGCGCGCCCGCCAAATCAATAAGGATGGCTATGTTCAAAAATTAAACCATAACAAATAATTTCGGAGGTCCATCATGTATAACCAGTATTTAGATCCAAATTTGAAAATCTTTGCCCTCAATTCCAACAGGGCATTGGCAGAAGAAATTGCCAATTTTGTCGGAGTGGAGCTTGGAAAGTGTTCTGTTAAACGTTTCAGCGACGGAGAAATCCAAATTAATATTGAGGAAAGTATTCGTGGATGCGATGTCTATGTCATTCAGTCAACCAGTTCTCCGGTGAATGATAATCTGATGGAACTGTTAATTATGATCGATGCCTTAAAACGGGCTTCTGCCAGAACGGTGAATCTTGTGATTCCTTATTACGGTTATGCACGACAAGATCGAAAAGCGCGCGCTCGNGAACCGATTACAGCAAAATTAGTGGCAAATTTATTGGAAAAAGCCGGTGCGACCCGTGTCATCACATTGGATTTGCATGCCCCGCAAATTCAAGGATTCTTTGACATTCCTATCGATCATTTAATGGGAGTTAAAATTTTAGCCGATTATTTCAAAAAGAAACAGTTCGACGACGATATTGTGATTGTTTCCCCTGACCATGGCGGTGTTACACGCGCTCGAAAAATGGCGGAACGCATGAAAGCACCGATTGCCATTATTGACAAACGTCGTCCAAAACCAAATGTTGCTGAAGTCATGAATATCGTGGGAAATATTGAAGGGAAAATTGCTATTTTAATAGATGACATCATTGATACAGCTGGTACAATTACATTAGGAGCAAANGCCCTTGTAGAAAACGGGGCTAAAGAAGTGTATGCATGCTGTACACATCCGGTATTATCCGGGCCGGCGATTGATCGGATTCAAAATTCCAATATCCGGGAACTTGTTGTAACCAACTCTATTGCTCTTCCCGAGGAAAAGAAAATCGATAAAATCGTGGAACTTTCCGTTGCACCATTAATGGGTGAGGCCATTATTCGTGTTCATGAAGATCAATCTGTCAGCATGCTGTTTGATTAATCCATCATCGAAAATAGGTCTTGCGGATGGTATGGATTCCAAAAATAAGGAGCAAAAGAATGAAGGGTGCGTTCGAAGCAATAATGGGCGGCTTTCCATACAGAATATATAGGCACCTTCTAGTCGCCCCATTCAAGTCTTTTCGAAGCTGGATTCTGGCTTTCGGCTCCGTACTTTTCAACTAGCTACCAAGCCGATTGACTATCACCATTCTTGTTTTTCATGTAATGACCATGTTTAAAGATTGCCTGTTTAGGCAATTCATATAAAAGGGTTTTTACATTAAAAAACTAGAACGGGAGGATGTCTAATATGAGTGCAGTACTAGAAGTGAAAAGACGGAATGACTTGAGAAAATCGACATTAAATAAACTTCGGCGTGAAGGAAACATACCGGCCGTTATATATGGAAAGGGATTAGAAAATCAAGCGGTTTACGTAAGCAGAACAGATTTGCTAAAAACGATTAAAGAAGTGGGAAGGAATGGCATAATCACCTTAAATATTGATGATCGTGAGCAGAGCGCTGTTTTACACGACTATCAAGAAGATACGCTCACAGGCGAAATGATTCATGCTGACTTTTTTGCTGTCGATCCTTCCACGGAAATCTCCGCTGAAGTTGTGGTGGAATTAAAAGGGGAAGCTCCAGGTGTAAAAGATGGCGGTGTTTTGCAGCAGCCGTTATTTGAATTGACTGTAAAAGGCAAAGTGACCGATATACCGGATGCCATTCAAGTGGACGTTTCCCAATTGCAAGTCGGTGATACGATTACCGTAGGAGATATAAAAGAACATTATCCATTTGAGATTCAGCACGGCGATGAAGAGACGATTGTCTCTATCTTGGCTCCGCGTCAAGAAGAAGAAATCAGCACCGGCGAACAACAAGAGCCTGGCATACCGGAAAATGAAGAAGGAAGGGAAACACCGGCAAGCAAAGAAAGCGAAGGTTAATAGGTGNAAGGGCACAGCATGAAAGGCTGTGTCTTTCTTTCTTAGNTGTGTTTATTACTGAAATATAACTGTGTTGGCAAAAATTTTTTACGATGAAATCATAAGGGGTTCTATGCTTTTATCCGCTTCCCATTTCAAACATCTATTTTGACTGAATAGAGAATCTTCAGTTTAAGATAAGAAAAAGAGATTTTTACGAAAAATGTTATTTTTTTCAAGCAGGGCGGTTGCCTCGCTTTTTTTGTACATACCGCATAATATGTTAGAATGTAAAGAAGAAACTTGAGGTGTTTTTGGATGATAAAATTAATAGCGGGGCTTGGAAATCCCGGTGAAAAGTATAGAGGAACAAGACATAATATTGGATTTGATGTGATAGACGAGCTTGCGCATCGATTGCAATCTCCATTGACAACTGCGAAGCACAAAGGAATTTATACGATTGTACGGTCAGGCGGGCATCAATTGTTGCTGCTCAAACCTCTTACTTATATGAATTTGTCAGGGGAAAGCATTGCTGAAGTCATGCGTTACTATAAGATAGATATCGAGAATTTATTGGTTGTGTATGATGATTTAGATCTTCCGCCCGGAAAAATTCGCTTGCGCCAAAAAGGGAGCGCAGGAGGGCATAATGGCATAAAATCGGTCATACAACATACAGGTACAGAACAATTTAAAAGGATTCGGATTGGCATTGGACGCCCTGACGGAAATAATACGGTTATNGATTATGTATTAGGAAAGTTTGACAAAGAGCAGCGGTTGATCATGAATGAAGCTGTTAAAAAGAGTGCNGATGCTTGCCTTGAATGGTTAGAGAAGCCATTTCCTGAAGTCATGAACCAATTTAATTCCTGAAGAATGAATATCCTCGTTTTGACGTGTACATACTAANAACAAGATGTGTACACGGAGGAGGACGTAATGGCTATTCATTATTATTGCCGGCATTGCGGCATTAAACTAGGNAGNTTGGAAAANCATATTATTAGCAGTGAAAAGCTAGGTCTTCATAAACTTGCGGACCATGAACGAAAAGAGATGGTTCAATATGAAAGTAATGGCGATATTTCTATAAAATCTATTTGTGAAGATTGCCAGGAATCGCTTGAACGATATCCGGATTTTCACCAAAATGATTATCTTATACACTGATTGAACAAGCTTTGGATGCGGTCCAAAGCATTTTTCTGTTTTTTTGTTTGGACGCCAGGAGGGGAGAATAATGTTAAAAAATTTAGAAAATTTACTTCTTACTAATGATGAAATTCAATCCATCACTCAAGGTGTAGAAATAGGGCTTTCAGAGCAGCTTATTGCCGGATTATCAGGCTCTGCACGCTCTTTGCTCATCTCTTCCGTATATCACAAGACGAACCGTCCGACATTGGTCGTGACCCATAATTTGCTGCAAGCGCAAAAACTGTATGACGATCTTATTCAAAGCATCCCTGAAAACGAAGTGTATTTATATGCAGCCAATGAACTGATTGCGGCGGAAATCTCTATTGCGAGTCCGGAGTTAAAAGCCCAAAGGATTGAAATGTTGAATCATTTAACGACAAGCACTAAAGGAGTGTATATCGTACCGGTAGCCGGTTTGCGAAAGATCTTGCCTCCAAAAGATGTTTGGAAGAAATTTCAAAAGATGCTTTCTGTCGGGGATGAAGTGGATTTAGACAGCTTTTTGCAAGAATTGGTCGTAATGGGTTATGAACGAGCNGATATGGTGAACACCCCAGGCGAGTTTAGTTTAAGGGGAGGCATATTAGATATCTANCCGTTGACAACCCCTGATCCCATNAGGATNGAATTTTTTGACACGGAAATTGATTCNATTCGCACGTTTTCCATTGAAGACCAACGTTCCATAGAAAATTTAAAGGAAGTCAGCATTGGCCCGTTTTCCGAAATGCCGCTCGATCGTGATCAATTGGTGATAGTGGGCGATAGGCTTCAAACAGCGCTGGCAAACAGCTTGAAAAAGGTGAAGAATGAAAAAACAAAAGAACTTCTCACTCAAAATATTGGAAATGATATTGAGAGATTAAAAACAGGCAGCCTTCCAGATCAAATGGCCAAATATATAGCGATTGCTTATGAACATCCTGCAAGTTTAGTAGATTATCTTTCGGACAGAGGAATCGTGTTTTTTGATGAGTTAAGCCGAATTAATGAAATGAATGACTCGCTGGAAAAAGAGGAAGCAGAATGGTATACGTCTCTCATTGAAGAAGGTCAAATGGTACATGACTTGCAAGTGTCCCATTCGCTAGCGGATCTCCTGTCATCGATAAAGATGCCACGGCTCTATTTTTCTTTGTTTTTAAGGCATATTCCTCATACCAATCCGCAAAATATTGTGAATTTGTCTTGCAAACCAATGCAAAACTTTCATGGCCAAATGAATGTCTTAAAGGCGGAAACGGAACGATGGAAACATGGAAAATATACAGTTGTCTTTTTGTGTTCCAGCAAAGAACGAATGAAAAAATTCCAAAGTGATTTAGAAGAGTATGAGATTGAAGCTTCATTGCTGGAGGAAGAAGATAATCTGTTTATCGGCAATCATCAAATTCTATATGGGAATTTGCAAACGGGGTTTGAACTTCCTTCTTTGCGGCTTGCCGTGATTACAGAAGAAGAATTATTTAATAAAAAGGTAAAACAGTCCAAGAGAAGGCAAAAACTTTCGAATGCCGAGAGGATAAAAAGCTATTCGGAATTAAACGTCGGGGATTATGTGGTCCATGTGAATCATGGGATCGGAAAATATTTGGGGATTAAAACATTGGAGATCAACGGAGTCCATAAAGATTATCTCCATATTAAGTATCAGGGAACGGATCAATTATATGTACCGGTTGATCAAATTGACTTAGTTCAAAAGTATATTGCTTCCGAAGGAAAAGAACCGAAGATTTACAAGCTAGGAGGCAGTGAGTGGAAGCGGGTTAAAAAGAAAGTACAATCGTCTGTTCAAGATATAGCCGACGATTTGATCAAGCTTTATGCAGAAAGAGAAGCATCAAAAGGATATGCTTTTTCTCCTGATGGCGACTTGCAGCGGGAGTTTGAAGCGGCTTTCCCTTATCAGGAGACGGAGGATCAATTGCGCTCTATTCAAGAAATTAAACGGGATATGGAAAGAGAACGGCCGATGGATCGATTGTTGTGCGGAGACGTTGGATATGGAAAAACGGAGGTAGCTCTAAGAGCGGCTTTCAAAGCAATTATGGACGGAAAACAGGTGGCTATGCTTGTTCCCACCACGATATTAGCGCAGCAGCATTATGAAACGATGAAAGAGCGCTTTCAAGGATATCCGATCAATATTGGAATGTTAAGCCGTTTTCGAACACGAAAACAAATTCAAGAAACCATTAAAGGAATTAAAAATGGAACGATTGATATTGTAGTCGGCACGCATCGGCTATTGTCCAAGGATGTTCAATACCACGATCTAGGCTTGCTGATTGTCGATGAAGAACAACGTTTCGGAGTGACGCATAAAGAGCGGATCAAGCAATTAAAAACGAATGTAGATGTATTAACGCTAACGGCTACCCCTATTCCTAGAACTCTGCATATGTCGATGTTAGGCGTAAGAGATTTATCGATCATCGAGACTCCTCCGGAAAACCGGTTCCCGGTTCAAACGTACGTGATGGAGTATAACGGAACGGTTGTCAGAGAAGCGATTGAAAGAGAATTGGCGCGGGACGGACAAGTTTTCTTCCTTTATAACCGAGTAGAAGATATTGAGCGGAAAGCGGAGGAAATATCTTTACTTGTGCCGGATGCGCGCGTTACGTATGCCCACGGACAAATGACCGAGTCTGAGCTGGAAGATGTCATTTTAAGCTTTCTGGAAGGCGAATACGATGTGTTGGTGACAACAACCATTATTGAGACGGGAGTCGATGTCCCAAATGTCAATACACTGATTGTATATGATGCTGACCGGATGGGGTTATCGCAGCTATACCAATTAAGAGGCCGAGTGGGCCGATCCAACCGAATCGCTTATGCTTATTTTATGTATAGAAAAGATAAAGTTCTTTCTGAAACGGCAGAAAAGCGTCTGCAATCGATCAAAGAGTTTACGGAATTGGGGTCGGGATTTAAAATCGCGATGCGCGATTTGTCGATTCGGGGAGCAGGAAATTTATTAGGTCCTCAGCAACATGGATTCATTGATTCAGTGGGATTCGATCTATATTCGCAAATGTTGAAAGAAGCGATTGAAGAAAGAAAAGGAATCACTGTGGAAGAAAAACCGCCTGTTTTTGAAGTGGAACTGGATATCGATGCTTATATTCCGGATGCTTATATTCCAGACGGACAGCAAAAAATTGAAATGTACAAACGGTTCCGTGCTCTTGAAACGTTGGAAGAAGTGGCCGAATTGCAAGAAGAAATGGTCGATCGTTTTGGTGAATATCCGAAAGAAGTAGAATATTTATTCCGAGTGGCGGAAATGAAAATCTTTGCGAAAGACGTTCATTTAGAGTCCATTAAGCAGACAAAAAATGAAGTGACGATTTTAGTCAGTGAAAAAGGGACACCGCTTTTAGACGGATCAAAAGTAGTAGAATTATGCCAAACATACGGTCGGATGATGGGATATGGAATGGACGGGTATAAATTAAAAATTACGATGAATATTAAAAATGTTCCTGTAGAAAAATGGTTTTCTATTGCTTACAACATTATTCAAAATTTAAAAGAAGCAAAAAAGAAAGCCTCTTGAATAAGTCGGCACCCGAAAGGAGCCATTGACCTGTTTGCCATTCCTCTTGTGCAAAATGATGAAAAAGCAATTTGGATGGAAATGTTGAAAAGAGTATGAACTGGAAAATAATGCCTCGCTTGAAATATTTTTTNTCAATAGAAAATTCTCACTGAAAGTGAATAGAACTTCTAAGTTGTTAGATACTAACATCAACAAAANGAATGANTGTAAAACTGGCAAGCAAATAATGGATTGCCAAAANATCATCTGATGAAAGCGAGGCAGCAAAGATGAAAGCAACAGGTATTGTTCGTCGTATTGATGATTTAGGACGTGTAGTCATTCCNAAAGAAATTCGCAGAACTCTTAGAATCCGCGAAGGAGACCCGCTTGAAATTTTTGTGGANCGGGATGGTGAAGTCATATTAAAAAAATATTCCCCGATAAGTGAATTGGGTGATTTTGCTAAAGAATACGGAGAAGCATTATATGACAGCCTAGGATGTTCGATCCTCATTTGTGACAGGGACGCAGTAATTTCTGTGGCNGGGGTGTCGAAAAAAGAATATTTAAATAAAAACATTAGTGATTTGATTGAAAACGCTATGGAAGAACGACAGTCCGTGATCCAAACAAACCAAGGCGAGGTCTCTTTTGTTGATGGCCANGAGGAAACAGTCCAGTCATATACCATTGCCCCTATTATCGCTAATGGCGATCCAATTGGAGCNGTTATCGTCTTTTCCANTGATCGAACGATAGGCGAAGTGGAGAAAAAAGTGGCAGAAACTGCTTCAGGATTTCTTGCACGGCAAATGGAACAATAAGAACGGGAAGAGCAGCTTGANAAAGCTGTTCTTTTTTCATAAGCAGGAGAAAACATACGAATTTGACGCATCGTGAATNAGGAACGCCGCCGCTTTACTTAGATGAAAAGAAAAGAGAATTATTGGTATTCTGCTAACCCCTCATTTTGGTATAATACATTCGACTATAGATGATTATTATATGGAAGGAAGGCGGCGTTCTTTTTGTCGAATCAATCATCGCAGAAATTTATGAAAGGAGCGCTAACGCTTACCGTTGCAGCACTNGCTGTCAAAGTGCTCAGTGCAGTTTATAGAATTCCTTTTCAAAACATTGTCGGGGATGTAGGCTTTTACATATATCAACAAGTATATCCGATTTATGGAATTGCGGTTGCCTTTTCTACTTATGGTTTTCCTGTGGCTGTTTCAAAATTGATAGCGCAAGGAGAAGAAAAGGACAAAAGCAGAATATTAACTGCTTCTTTTGTATTTTTGTCACTGCTGGGAGTGCTATTGTTTTTAGCACTTTATTTTCAAGCAAAAACGATCGCAGCGGTAATGGGCGATCCGAAATTGGCAAGGCTCATTCAAATCATTTCACTATCCTTTTTACTGATGCCGTTTTTATCCGTTGCAAGAGGACTTTTTCAAGGAAAAGGCGATATGGTGCCGACTGCCGTTTCCCAAGTGACTGAGCAATTGATAAGAGTCGGGGCGATATTAGGTTTTTCTTATTGGTTTATCCATTTAGGCAGTAATTTGTATACGGTCGGCGGGGCTGTCCTTTTTGGATCGATTATGGGCGGATTGGCTTCCTCTATCGTGTTGGTTTTTTTCTTAAAGCATCGGAGAGAGTCCATTTTTTATGTTCACCGCTTTTCTTTTGGCGAAATAGAAAGACGGTTGATCCAAACTTTAGTGCTGGAAGGCGTTGCAATTTGCTTATCTAGCATGATGCTGGTTCTCTTTCAATTTGTGGATGCTTTAAGTTTATATTCGTCGCTAGTTGATTCAGGGATATCGAAATCGGCTGCAAAAGTTGCGAAAGGCNTCTATGACCGAGGACAGCCGCTTTTGCAATTGGGAACGGTGGTCGCCACCTCTTTTTCATTGACGCTTGTGCCGCTTATTAGCGCCAGCTATCAAGAAAACGATTATGAGTCTGTTCACAAGAGCGTTCGCATTGCCGTAAAAATCAGCTTTGTCATAGGCCTTGCTGCCATGGTTGGGTTGTTAAATATTCTTGTTCCAACCAATATTATGCTGTTTGAGAATGGATCTGGGTCCAATATTTTGGCGTTTTTTAGCGCCGGCATATTGCTTAGCTCAATGGCGCTTACCTTTTCGGGAATTTTGCAAGGGGTAGGATCGCCATATTTTCCTGCTATCGTTCTTTTCATCGGTCTTGTCGTTAAATTTGTCGGGAACTTATATCTTGTCCGTATGTGTGGAGCAGTGGGAGCAGCTTTTTCCACGGTTCTTTCATTGCTGTTGACATCCTTGATTTTGTTTTTGAAAATCAAAACATTAATGCGCATTCAAGTGCTGACATGGTCATCCGTTGGTCAAAGTCTTCTAGCGG
>JGI25328J35697_1002398_pt1 | contig 11452 bp, 7 predicted proteins | sample HigsolmetaAR203D_FD_35697 | JGI IMG/M metagenome (IMG submission 35697)
AGCAGGGACCGTACCGCGGTCAACAGGTTGATCCCCGGCTTCCATGCCGAGACGACGACCGTCACCTTCGCGGCACTGGAATCCACCGGCGGCACGCTTGCGCAGAGGCGGTCGAACCTCACGCCGGGCCCATCCATGAGCGACAGCGGCTCCAGCCCGTGCCTCTCGAATTCCCTGTTGAAGGCTTCCAGCCATCGACTTTCGTCCCGTCCCCCCAGGGCTGGATGCAACAGATCAATCCTGATCCGGCGCCTGTCAGTAGCAGTTAACGCGAGATTTGCGGCGAAGAGCCTGGCGATGGAAGCACGGCGCATGCGGATAGCGGTGTCTATGAACACCGCGGACATCTGCTTGTTGAAAACCTTGCCGCCGTGGATGTCGAACATGGCCATGGCGAGCGAAAGGGCATTTTCCTGATCGTCCGGCAGCCAGGTCTGCAATGCCAGCGTGCGCGCAAGGCGCAGTGTCCACGATGGATCCAGTGCGGCCAGCTGCGCCATGACCAGGTGGCGCCGATGCGGACTGCGGTAGGACTCCGCCAGGTGCATGACCCCCTGCAACGAGAGCCTGCCGCGGGACGCCGCATACGCCAGCAGCTCGCGTCCGTTGACCGAGGCCGTCCGCCGGATGGTGTCGTCAAGGCACGTGGAATCCTTCCGGGCCAGGGCCCGGTCCAGATACTGTTGGAAGATGTTCCCAGCGCCTCTTTTTTCTGTCCCGTCCGTCGCCCGGGATTCCTTATCCCCGCCCCTGCCATCCAGTCCCAGCCATTCGGCGAGGTGTTTCCCGGCATACCTGGACTTCAGGTAGTCCAACCCGGACTCGACCTGGCGGCGGAAGGCTTCGGGGTCATTGGCCAACCGCCGGATGACCCCAAGGACTTCCACCTCATCGGCCCCGATCACGGCATTGCCGAAGCCGGACGCCAGTTTCTTCGACGTGATGACGACGCAGCCGGAGGCCAGCGCCTGGGCAACGATGCGCTCTGGAATCGGGCCGCGCCCGGAATCGAAGTGGACATAGAAATCACACGACGCAAGAAGGGTCGCGTAATTGCCCCATTCGGCCGGGAGCTGTGACCAGTTCCCGGGCCAGGGATGATTCGCCAGGGCGGATTTCAGCCTGGCCGTGCTTCCAAGGAAACAAACAGCAACTTCATCTGTAGCCGGGTATGCCTGCAGGAGGCGTGTCGAGGGACGGGGCACCTCGCCCGGCAGGTTTTCCAGCACGCGCCCGATTACCGGCCGGCGTCCATTGAAATTGCGCATCGGCACGCGCCAATGCGCAGGCTCCACGACCACGGGATACGGCCTGGACGCAAGCCTGCCCACCTGCTCCTTGAGTGCCTCGACCACAGTCCGTCGGGCAGCCCATTCCACCGGGCCCTGTATCAAACGGGCCGCTGTCCTTTCACAGGCTTCCGGGCAGTACCACGTCCTCCCACGCGCGTCCTGCATGGGTTCGTCGGCGACGATCACCACGCGCCGGGCACGCAACGCGCACTCCAGTCCGTCGGCGAACATCAGCACCTCGGGACTGCGGACGACCACGACGTCCGCCTCCGACTCCTCGCCCGGCACGACTTCGTGCACTTCCCCCTTGTGGATCATCGCCTGGAATGGCTGCCACAGGGGCTNGACCTTCCTCAACGCCAGGGCGCGGAAGGAGCGGACATGGACGATGCCCACCTTCAGCCCCAAGGACAGGCAGGCATGGATCTCGTCGCGAAGCGAAGCCAAACGTGTTTTGTCTCCCCGTGGGCACAGGTCATCCATGAAAACCACGTCGAACCTGCCAACCGGGGTTGCATTGCCAAGGATGCTGCCGGGAGCCGGGAATGACCGCGGAGCATCCGGCCGTTCTTCCAGGCGCAAGCCGCCCCCTGAGGCCGCCAGTCCATGCCAGTATCCAAAGTTGCGCCGGTATGCCCTCATGGCCTCGTCATTGCGCCATGCAACGGCATCACCAACGGGATCGACCACCCCATCACGGCGCTTGATGACAACAGGCATGTCCATGTGGCAATGCGCCTTGTCATCGAAGGCGCGCAGCATGCGCTGCAGGTATTCGACCTCGGCCCCGTCACGCACGGAATCATAGAACCCGATCCGCTCCAGGACCGGCCCGCGCCGGAACACCGTGGAACAGGGGTCTTCCTGCGGCCCGATCGGACCGATCCTGTTGAAGACGAGATTGACGTCGCAATGCAGGGCTTTGCCAGTCACGCCCACCAGATCCGGGCGTTCAAGCAGGCTCGCGACCTGCATTTCGATGCGCTGCGGATGGGACCAGCTCTCCGGGTCATGACTGGTGACGAATTCACCGGAAGCAAGGGTAAGCGCAGCGTTCCTTGCGTGGACCTCCGCCGCACCGCCTGGCACTTCAACCAGCCGGATCCGCGGGTCCATGGCTGCCAGCTCCCGCAGGGCCGGGGCACTGGCGCCCGTCGCATCGGCATCGACCAGCAGGATCTCCAGGTTGCGCCAGGACTGGGCGAGCAACGAGCCGACGCCCGTACGCAGAGAAGGACCCGCCTGCCGGCACTCCGCGATGACCGACACCAACGGGCCGTCGTTGATGGCATGTGGCGCTTCCGCATGCAGGCGGTCAAATGGCGCTGCCGCCTGCACCGTGCTCCCCGCCAGCTTCAGTCCAGCCAGCCGGTTGCCAAGCAGCCCGAATAGACGCTGCTCCCACGTCGTTGCGTCGGAAAACGGGGTCTGGCGCCGTGGATTCAACAGGTCGCAGCTGCGGATGCGAACCTGCAATCCAGTGCCGACAGCCTTGTATGCTTCGAACAGCCTGTGGGCCAAGCGGTATTCGCCAAGGTCGTAGGCCAGGCTCTGGTAGATGCCCAGGCTCCGGGCGTCGAAATCCGCCAAACCACGCGCGCGGCGCGCCCATTCGAACAACGCAAGGGCCCGCTCCAGATCCCGACGTTCGCGGCTTGTCCGCGCGGACGCCCGGGCCAGCGCAAGAAAGTCGCCCACGGAAACGTCACCCGCCCGCAGGCGCCCTGGACTGGAATCGGCCTTCCGGTTGTCGTGACCCAGTGCGCCAGCCAGTTCCTCCAGGACCATGCGCCCGCCTGTAGCACGCAAGGCCAAAACGTCCAAGGCCCTGCGCGAAGCCGTGCGCAGGGCCAGGATCTCGGCCGCATGGGGATCGGGATGCCGCCTGGTCCATGCGAGGTAATGCCGGAGCGATTGCCGCAGCAGACCTTCGCCNATCCCGGCCGTCACCCGGGCGGGTCCCTTCCCGGCCATGCCATCCCGCTCAAGACCTTCCATGCTCATCGGATGAAACAGCTCCCCACTCCATCAATACGGTCCTGTCTCCGATGGCCACCGGTTTGCCCAGTTTCGGGTATGCCTCAAGCCACGAATCCAGGATCTCTTTTTCGTCCTTGCGATTGATGTCATCGAACACGACGACGCAGCCATTGGAGAGACTGCTCCCAAGGGCCGGAAGCGCCGGATAGCGGGCGCGCGGCCCGGTGGCCTTGGGTGGCCCATCAACCAGGAGCATGTCGATCCCGGACAGGTCGCGCCAGGCTTCCTTGCAATACCAGGGAAACACCTGGCCATCGAACTCGATGTCTTCCAATGGAGCCAGCCGCACGTCGGCTACGTCCAGCAGCCCGTGCCGGCGCAGGTCGTCCCGTGTTTGCTCCGCGAACTTTTCCTTGTGCTCCAGCGCGACCACCTTGCCGCCGAATTCGCGGGCGGCATAGGCCAGCCAGACCGTGGAAACACCACTCCCGCATTCCACGATGGTCCGCGGCCGATGCTCCAGGACAGCCTCGATCAGCCTTTCCAACGAGACGGCATCGAGTGCCCAGCCGCTCATCATCGGCAGTGATGCCGGGGGAGAGAACCGCTGCTGCAGCCGGTTCATGGCATTGATGTCGTTCAGCAGCGGGAACCGCAGATCCCCATTGTCGATGGCGTGGGTCACCTTGTCGATCTTCGCTGCCAGCCGGGCCTCGATGTTCCGGTCGATTTTTTCCAGGAGCCCCTGCATGGCTTCGCTGCGCGCCGACACCACCTCCCTGGCCGTCTTCAACTCGGACAGGGCCCGCTTCACATGCTGGTCGACACTTCCCGACTGGCGGCTGATTTCGGCCAGCATGTCCGCCACCTGGTCGAGGGATTGCCTGAACCGCTCGATGGCCTGGACAGTCTGGCCGGTGCCTTCTTCCTGGGACGCCAGCCTGTCCTCGACGCTGCCAAGCAGATCGGCCATCTGGCCACCCTGGCGGAGAAGCTCCGCCAGTTGTTCCAGCAGCCATTTTTCAAGCTGCGCGTGCCGGGAAACCGCCTTCTGCTCGTTCTGATCCAGGGCTTCCTGCAGGCTGCGATCCAATTTCGCCAAAGTGCGGGACAACCCTTCTTCCTGCCCAGCCAAACGCATGTTCAACGCCGGCAGTGTTTCGTCGAGGGATCGGGAAAGCACACCCATATCCGCTTGGAGCCTGTCAATCCGCTGTTGCACCTGCGCCAGCTGGTCCTTTGCCTTCGAAACAGCCTCCCCGATGGATTCCTGTGATTGGGCATGCTCCCGGTATGCGCCGAGCAGCAATTCCCGATAACCAGGCAATCCCCACCGCACGAGGTCTTCAGCCAGACGTTGCTGGGCACGGGACAGGTGGTTCACGCTGTCCTCCAGCCGTCCCTGCATGCCGGACAGCCGGTCCAGGCCATCCTTCAGCCGCATCTGCTCTTCGGCCAGCTGGGCATGCTCCCGGTATGCGCCGAGCAGCAATTCCCGATAACCAGGCAATCCCCACCGCACGAGGTCTCCAGCCAGACGTTGCTGGGCACGGGACAGGTGGTTCACGCTGTCCTCCAGCCGTCCCTGCCTGCCGGACAGCCGGTCCAGGCCATCCTTCAGCCGCATCTGCTCTTCGGCCAGCAGGGACAGCCCCTGCCCGGTCGCCCGATGCAGGACGATCAGGTAGCCCACGCGCCGGAACACCAGGAGCAACAGGAGGGCAAATGCGCCACCACCAGTGGCCACGGCTCCAGCCACAAGCCATTTCGATTCGAGCCAGAGGCCAAGCAACAGCATGGCCGCACAGGCAGCTCCCGTAACAAAAACCGCCACCCTCTTGCCCCATGGGTTGGACGACAACCACGTCACCCTTCTCTGCGGACTCATGATCCAACCTTCGCCTTATCCGGAAGAAAACCGCCTGCCATGATCATCGGCTGTTTCGTCCCGGAGCCGGCCGGGTAGTACGCCATACCTTCACGTTAACGGACGTCGGCATGCACCCGGCAGCCTCCGCCACGCCTCCGAAAAACAAGTGAAAAAAACAATGCCATGTTATTGGAAGATCCGGTTGCGCCTGCACGTCAAACGACATGCCTACGCACCCTCCCGCAGGGCCCCGTCCAGGTCCGCGCGCAGGTCATCCACGTCCTCCACACCCACGCTCAGCCTGACCAGGCTGTCGGTGATGCCCAGCCGCTGGCGCTTCTCCGGCGGGACCGAGGCGTGGGTCATGATCGCAGGGTGGTTGACCAGGCTTTCGACGCCGCCCAGCGATTCGGCCAGGGTGAAGATCCGGGTGCGTTCACAGAACCGCTTCGCCGCCTCGGGGCCACCCCTGAGTGTGAAGGAGATGATGCCGCCGAAGCCGGACATCTGGCTGCGGGCCAGCTCGTGCTGCGGGTGCGACGGCAGGCCCGGATAGATCACCTGCTCCACGGCCGGGTGGCCTTCGAGGAATTCCGCCAGTGCCTGCGCGTTTTCGCAGTGCGCGCGCATGCGCAGGTGCAGCGTCTTCAGGCCACGCAGGCCGAGGAAGCTGTCGAACGGCCCCTGCACCGCGCCGCATGAGTTCTGCAGGAAGGCCATGCGTTCGGCCAGTTCGGCGTTGTCGCCGACCACCACCATGCCGCCGACCATGTCGGAATGCCCGTTGAGGTACTTGGTGGCCGAATGCACAACGATGTCGGCGCCCAGCTCGAGCGGGCGCTGCAGGATCGGCGAGGCGAAGGTGTTGTCCACCGCGACCAGCAGCCCGTGCCCATGGGCGATCTCGGTGATCGCGCGGATGTCCACGATCTTGAGCATCGGGTTGGTCGGGGTCTCGATCCAGACCAGCCGGGTCTTTGGCGTGATCGCGGCCTCGAAGGCCGCCGGGTCGGTCAGGTCGACGAAGCTGAAGTCCAGGCCCGCGCTGCGCCGGCGTACCCGCTCGAACAGGCGGAAGCTGCCGCCGTACAGGTCGTCCATCGCGATGACGTGGTCGCCGCTGTCGAGCAGCTCCAGCAGCGTCGCGGTCGCGGCCATGCCGGAGGCGAAGGCGAAGCCGCGGCTGCCGCCCTCGAGCCCGGCCACGCCCCGCTCCCAGGCGAAGCGGGTCGGGTTATGCGTGCGCGAGTATTCGAAGCCCTGGTGAACGCCCGGGCTGGACTGGGCGTAGGTGGAGGTGGCGTAGATGGGCGGCATGACCGCGCCGGTGCCGGGGTCGGGCGACTGTCCGGCGTGGATCGCCTTGGTGCCCACCCCCCAGGACGGGCTGTCGCCGCTGTCCCTGCGGTCCCTCGTCATCGCTTGGATCCTGTACCAGCCTGGAATCGCCTGATTCTACTATGCACCCGCGCCCCCGATGCCAAGGACTTACTGCACGCGCCTGCGCAGCCAGTTCAGCAGGTCGATCCGGGTGATCAGGCCGAGGAATTCCTGGCCGTCGACCACGATCGCGACGTGCCCGCGGTCGAACACCGGCAGCAGGGCCTCGACCGGGGACTTGACGNCGAGGATGTCCAGCTTGCTGACCATCGCGGTCGAGACCGGGTCGCGGAACCGGGACTCGTCGCCGTACACGTGCAGCAGCACGTCGCTCTCGTCGATGATGCCGACGATGCGGTCGCCGTCCATCACCGGCAACTGCGAGATCTCGTACAGCTTCATCCGCTGGTAGGCGGTGGTGATCAGGTCGTTGGGCGCCACGACCACGGTGTCGCGCTGGCGATAGGGGCGCATGATCAGATCACGCAGGTCGCCATACTGCTCGCGCTCCAGGAAGCCGTTGTCCAGCATCCAGTAGTCGTTGTACATCTTCGACAGGTACTTGTTGCCTGTGTCACAGACGAACACCAGCACCTTCTTCGGCTCGGTCTGTTCGCGGCAATACTTCAGCGCCGCGGCCAGCAGCGTGCCCGTGGACGATCCGCCGAAGATGCCTTCCATGCGCAGCAGCTCGCGCGCGGCGTGGAAGCTCTCGCGGTCGGTGATGGGGTAGGCCTTCTTCACCCGGCTGAAGTCGGAGATCGGCGGCAGGAAGTCCTCGCCGATGCCCTCGACCATCCAGGTGCCGGACCTGGTGCTGAGCGTGCCCTCGTTGATGTACTGGGCGAGGATGGAGCCGACCGGGTCCGCGAGGACNAGCTCCACGTGCGGCGCGTGCTTCGCGAAGCAGCGCGACAGGCCGGTCATGGTGCCGGAGCTGCCGCAGCCGAACACCACCGCGTCCAGCCCCCCGACCTCGGCCATCTGGCGCAGGATCTCCGGGCCGGTGCCGAACTCGTGCGCGGCGGGGTTGTCCGGGTTGCCGAACTGGTTGATGAAGTAGCCGCCGGGGGTTTCGCGGGCGATGCGCTCGGCGAGGTCCTGGTAGTACTCCGGGTGGCCCTTGGCCACGTCCGAGCGGGTCAGGATGACCTCGGCGCCCATGGCCTTGAGGTTGAAGATCTTCTCCCGGCTCATCTTGTCCGGGACCACCAGGATCAGGCGGTAGCCCTTCTGCCGGGCCGCGAGGGCCAGGCCGAGCCCGGTGTTGCCGGCGGTGCCCTCGACGAGGACCGAACCGGGGCCGATGTCGCCGCGGCGCTCCGCGGCCTCGATCATGTGCAGGCCGATCCGGTCCTTGATCGAACCGCCGGGGTTGTGGCTTTCCAGCTTGAAGTACAGCTCACAGACGCCGGTGTCCAGGCGCTGGGCCTTGATGATGGGGGTGTTCCCGATCAGTTCGAGGACGGATGCGTGGATCGTCATGCGCTTGCGGCTGCTCCCGCCAGGAATGGGACAGCCGCGATTATGGCATCCGCCGCGCGACCGGCCCCTCCCGGGCCGGCGGGATTGCTCGCGGGCGACGGCGACAGACGAGGATGCCGCCGCCGCCCGCGGCCAGGTAAAGTCGTCAATTCTTCAGGGCGTCGTACATCCGGACGAGGCGATCCTTGGCAGCCAGTTTCTCACGCTTCATCTGCGCGAGGGTGACGTCGTCGATCGGCAGCACCCCCAGTTCGGCATCCATGACCTTCTTGTCCAGTTCCTGGTGGTGCAGGTACAGCCGCCGGAACTCCGGGTTGCCCTTCATCAGCGCCTCGATTTCGGCCTGGGACTGCCCTTCGAACATGGGAACCTCCTCGTGAAATACAAACGCCCCGGCCGGCAGGCACGGGGCGTCATCGTGGGGTTGCGTCCGGACCGTCGCGGCGGGCTCCTCCGGGAACGCCGCGCGGACATGGATTGCGGCATCTGGTTCCTTGGGCAGGGCTGCGTCGCTCATCGGTCCGGCTCCAGCCCGGACGGGCGGATCGGGAAAGGCCGCCGTCCGGGTATCCGACCCTACTCCTTCCCGGCGGGAGGGGCAAGGATCACCCGGCAANTCCCTGATTCTCCGTACAGAAACGTGCCGGCGCCGGCGCGCGATGCGCACACATCGCAGCAACCCGTTGATTTNTTTGCATTTTCATGAATCAGCCCGGGCCGGGGCCATGCCCCGGCCCGGCGATGGCGGCAGGGCCGGTCAGGGCTGCTCGCCCAGGGCCTTGAGCAGCTCCTGCTCCTGGCGCTTGAGCTCGGCCTCGCGCTCGCGGGCCGCCTTGAGCCTGGCCGCCTCCCTGGCCGAGACGTTCTGCAGGACGGTCTCTGCCTCCTGGCGCGCGGCAGCCTCGGCCTCGGCCATCTGGCGCAGGCGCTCGGCCTCCTCCGCCTGGATCTGCGCCTGGATCCGCAGGCGCTCGGCCTCGGCCCGGGCCAGCGCGGCCTCACGGCGGATGGCCTCCAGCTTCAGCTCGTTCAGCTCCCGCTCGAGCCCGGCGATCTGGCGCCGCATGAGTTCGGTCCGGGTGGCCAGCTCGGCCGTCTCCACCCGCCATTCGGCCAGCTGCAGGGCGTCGGCACGCTGACGGCTGCCAGCCGTGGCCAGCGCGTCGACCGCGCGCCGTGCCTGGAGCCGCTCGTAGGACGCCAGGCCCGCGGCCGCGGCGTCGGCATCGAGCGCCTGCAGGCGCTGACCGAGCCGGGCCACGTCGGCATCGGGGTTGGCGGCCTGCACGGCGGACGCCGCCAGCAGCAGGCCGGCAAGGCAACACTTCCACATCCGGCTCATTTCCCGTCCTCCCTGCGCAGGCGTTGGCGCAGTTCCTCGATCTCGGCCTGGCGCTGCGCCAGCTCCGCCCGGACCGTGGCCTCGTTGCTGCGGGCATGGGCAAGGTCCGCCAGCGCGGCCGCGCGGTTGGCCAGCACGCGAGCTTCCTGCTCGCGCCCCGCCGCGAGCGCCGCCTGGGCCGCGGAAAGGGCGGTACGGGCGCTGGCCAGCTCGTCGCCGGCGTACTGGTCGGCGTCGGCGTTCTCGGCGCGCACGACCGCCTGCTGGGCCAACTGGATCTCCCCGGTCGGGGGCGGCAGGCTGGCGCATGCCGTGAGCGCGAGCACGCATCCGAATGCCGATGCCTGCAGGATCGTACGGATTTGTGCGAAGCTTTGACTCATAGGGGAAACCGCCGCAAAGGGACTTCGGTCATTGTCATCGGCCCGGGACGGCCGTGCAACGCTCCTGCCAGGGCATTGGGGGAAGTCAATGGACATCGGCTACTTCCTGAAGCTGATGACGGAAAAGAACGCGTCGGACATGTTCCTGACCACCGGCGCGCCGGTCTACATCAAGGTGGAAGGCCGGCTGTACCCGCTGGGCAGCACCGGGCTGCCGCCGGGGATGGTCAAGAAGATCGCCTATTCGCTCATGGACGAGGGGCAGGTCCCCCAGTTCGAGCGTGACCTGGAGCTGAACATGGCGATCTCGCTCCAGGACTCGGGCCGCTTCCGCGTCAACGTGTTCAAGCAGCGCGGCGAGGTGGGCATGGTGATCCGCGCGATCCGCAGCACCATCCCCACCATCGAGGAACTGCAGCTGCCGCAGGTGCTCAAGGACATCGTGATGACGCCGCGCGGCCTGGTGCTGATCGTCGGTTCCACCGGCTCGGGCAAGTCGACGACGCTGGCGTCGATGATCGACTACCGCAACTCGAACATGCCCGGGCACATCCTCACCATCGAGGACCCGATCGAATACCTGCACCGGCACAAGAAGTCGATCGTCAACCAGCGCGAGGTGGGCCTGGACACCCACACCTTCCACAACGCGCTGAAGAACGCCATGCGCGAGGCGCCGGACGTGATCATGATCGGCGAGATCCTCGACGCGACCACCATGGAGGCGGCCATCTCCTTCGCAGAGACCGGCCACCTGTGCCTGGCCACGCTCCACTCCAACAACGCCGACCAGACGATCGAGCGCATCCTCAACTTCTTCCCGGAGGCGGCGCACCGGAACGTGCTGATGAACCTGTCGCTGAACCTGCGCGCGGTGGTCTCGCAGCGGCTCGTGGTCGGCCTGGACGGCCGCCGCCTGCCCGCCACCGAGGTGCTGATCAACACCCCGGTGATCCGCGACCTGCTGCGCCGCGGCCAGGTCCACGAGATCAAGCAGGCGATGGAGGACTCGCTGGAGGAAGGCATCGAGACCTTCGACCAGTGCCTCTACCGGCTGTACAAGGAAGGCCGCATCGACCGCGAGACCGCGCTGCGCGCGGCCGACTCGCGCGAGGGCCTCGACCTGAAGTTCAGGCTCTCCGAGGGCGCCACCGGCGAGCACGACCCGTACGCGGACGTGTTCGACACCGGCACGACCTGAGCCCGGGCCCGCGCGNCCGGAACCCGGCGTGCGGGCCCCGGNACCTCAGGCCTGCGGCGCGTCNGGCTGCCGCTCCGGGCGCGCCGCGTCGAACGCCGGCAACGCCAGGCAGGCCTGCTCGATCCGCACGATGGTCGGGTAAGGCGACAGGTCCAGGCCGAAGCGGCGCGCGTTGTAGACCTGCGGGACCAGGCAGCAGTCGGCGATCGTGGGCACCTCGCCCCCGCAGAATCCGCCGGTGGCGGGATCGTCGCGCAGCATCGCCTCCAGCGCATCGAAGCCGGCCGCGATCCAGTGCCGGACCCAGCGGTCCCGCCCGCCCTGCGGCACGTTCCATTCGCGCTCCAGGTACTGCAGCACGCGCAGGTTGTTGAGCGGGTGCACGTCGCAGGCGATGAGCTGCGCCAGCGCNCGCGCGCGCGCGCGGCCGCGCGCGTCCGCCGGCAGCAGCGGCGGGTCGGGCCAGGTCTCGTCGAGATACTCGAGGATCGCCAGCGACTGGCTCAGCACCCGGTTGCC
>JGI25328J35697_1002404_pt1 | contig 11432 bp, 19 predicted proteins | sample HigsolmetaAR203D_FD_35697 | JGI IMG/M metagenome (IMG submission 35697)
GAGCTATTGGTTCAAGATAAAACAACAAAAGAAATCGCCAAAGAACTATTCATCAGCGAGAAAACTGTCCGGAACCATATTTCGAATGTGATACATAGTAATTACAAAAAAGGCATGGGAATTTCCCATGCCTTTATAATATTCTAATGTCGTTAGAAGTAGCCAATACGTTTTTTTGGCCTCAAATGAAAAAACTCGCTCCAAAAAAGGAGGAGTTTAAATAAAATGAAGTATTATTGCTACAGCAATGCTTAATAGCCCCATACCAAAAGTTCCGATGATCCATTTGGTATTTGCTGCTTGTTTTTCTTTCTGTATGTTAAATTTTTCGTTGAGAAGTTTTTCGATTTTTAAATATTGATTTTCAAATTTGAGATCCATTTCATTTCTTAAAGAATCGATTTTATTATTTGTAGATTCAAATTTTAGGTCCATTTCATTTCGAAGAGATTCAAACTTTGTATCCATTCTTTGAGTCAGGTTATCCTTCAATTGAATAAGATCTTTTTCTGTAATATATCCATTGTCACTCATCGGTTCGTCACCTCCGGTATCAAAGGTAGCACTAAGTTCTTGATAAGGTATAATATCGTTTAATTTAATTGTACCATTATTAATTAATTGTTGAACTTCTTTTAGTAAATTATTAATATGATCTGGTGAAGCTAATTGTAAATTTGAACGTTCTCTTCTACTCATTTGGTTTACTTGATACAATGATTCATTATCCATATAAATTCATCCTTTTATATCTAGTTTTAGAGGAGCATTAATTTCAAAAAACTTACCCACATGTAACGATTCACTAATCCCCATTTCCCCTTGATGTTTATGTGTATACCTAGCTTCTATGTAGAAGTGATCCATAGGAATGTAATGGTAATGTCTATATATATTGTTTATGTCATCCATAAATTTACTTACAAAAGATCCTTCTACTTTAAATGGAATTTGAAACTCATATTTTTTCTGATCAAGTTGTCTATTTATTTCAATAATTTTAGTATCAACGAAATCTATACGACCAACTACATCAGTAATCGGTTTGCAAATAAGATCAAAGAAAATCTGACAGTATCCATTTTGACTTATGTATCCCAGATTACTTAATGAAATGTCTAAGCGAAATTCATTGTCTTCTGGTTTAAGCAGTATAAAGCCATCTTCAGTTCTTTCTCCACCAGAAAACTTGAATTCATTAACTACAGGTAAATTTGCCCTCATACCTTCATACATTTTTTAGCCACCTTTAAAAAATTTTTTAATAGAATAAGTAAATAAATCTAAAGAAAAGCCCCCGAGAGGGCTATCTTAATTTCTCTCACACGCATAATTATCGTGATCTCGGTCCAATTTAGGTTGGTAAGCCGGACTAGAACTTGGAACTCCGTCTGGATACACTTCTCTCAGTTCAGTACAATTGGCAAAATCAGTTTGCCCAGTACTTGGCGTTGTAGGAGCAGCCGGTTGTGTATTGGCGTTGTAATTAGATCCGGCACTTGAATGAGTACTTTGTGTTGAATGAGTGGATTGTGATGTTTGATGACTGGTGGTTTGATCATTCGCACAACCATTGAAACCTTTATCTGTCACATAGCTAGGATCTGACCATATATTTAAGTGCTTGTTTTGGGCCACTTTTTCATCATTCTCAAATGTAGATAGGTATTTGTACGGCGGGTCATATATGTATGCAACACGAGCATATCCTTCTTTTAAAAGTTCTTCTTGTACAGATTTCCCATCGACAAATACATAAGCAAGTAGGCGACCGTATTTATCTCTTTCGTTACCATTATCAAATTCAAGGGATAGGTTGCCACTGTTCACTAATTCACGATTTCTTTCTGCAGCAGCTTTTGCGTACGGTTGAACACAGGTGCCTGGTTTTTTCGACTCAGGAGTATCAACCAGCAAATAACGAACTGTTTCTTCTTTACCTTTATAGTTAACCTTAATGGTGTCACCATCTACAGTTTCAATAAGAGTAACTGGAATTCTATTTTTTGAATCTGTTGTTTTTGTTTCACTTGCATTAATGCTTTTGCTTTCAGTGTTTTTATTCCGATCATCAGAAACATTAATTTGCTTGTCTTGATCATGGCTTTTAGACTCTTTTTCTTTTGTCACCTTATTTTGAGTCGTCTGATTTTTAACCTCTGATGAAGTAGTTTCAACGACTTTTTCTTTATTGGTATGGTTTTCTTTGGTTTCGCTATCATTTCCGTTAAAAAGGCCTATTAAAAAAAATATAATAAGTAAATAACCAATTACAGCGGTAACTTGCTTCCATCGTTTACCGGATCGAAAACCAAGAATTTTACGGTAAAATGGTCTTGGTTCTATGGTAAATGAATCTTTCTTTTCTCCTTCTAAAAATTTTTGCACTTCTTTTCCATGATTTCCTGTAATAAATTGGATGCCGTCTATGCTAAAAATAGATTTAATCGCAAAATGGTCCACTTCACCAATTTTTTCAATTGGCCAGGATATTTCACCAGTTTTTATTAATTTCTTTTCATTTGATAAAAGATAAGTAATTAGCCCATTTTTTGTAAACGCCCCGTATTCATTGTTATTTAACTTTTCTCCGATACTAGCAAATTCGATCAGCCAAACGTCAGGATGCTTCTCCTTTATTAACCTTTTAATCAGTTGACTATCAGATTCCTTTTTTTTCCCCATTTGTAACACCTCAATTCATATTAATCTTTTAGACTCGCGTCTATATACCTATTTTATTTGCAAAAAAAGGTAGTCATTTCATAAAAACCTTTCCATTTCATAAGGAACTTTTTGATATCATATACAAGCATATTTTTGCTATTCTTTTCCGTCATACGATAAATCATCTATGTATTCTAAGGCGCCAATATGGAGGCCGCCACTAATGAACAATGCTATTAGCGACAAAATAATTGCTGCTGCAAAACCGCCGATCTTCAAACCGATCATAAACAAAAGAACTCCCCATCCAATAGTTAATAAAATAGATAAAACAATGGCCAGTTTTTTTATATACGAAGTAATAAAAAGTCCGAAAAACACTAATCCAAAAACCCACCAGGATTGCGACCAAAAGCCACAGAAAATGGCGATAAAAATAATTTCTAGTGCAAGAAATCCTGATGCGGTACTATTAAATTCAGCCTGCGTATTCCCTCTCCTCACATCTTTCATTGACATTTATGATTCCCTCTTTTAAATAAATTTTCTTGCTACTTCCTTTATTTTCTCGGAATAATTCAACACGTCTGTCACGTTTTCTATATTGACCACCGTTTTATCGTCGTCGTTGAATTGAATATATTTGTTTGTCCTTTCTAATCCAAGACGAACTATCCATTTGCGAATATTGTCGTCTAATAAAATATTAAAGTAACTTTGATTATCTCTATAAAACACTCGTTCAGTGTCTACAAGATCTTTTAAAATGATTTTTACTATTGTATAACCTTCGATTTCTTCCTCTGTTGTATTAACCGTAGGTTCTTCTTTTTGAACGTCATTATTTTGTTCTTTCTCTTGTTTTGAATCGTCATCGGAGCTAGTTGACTTTAAAGCAGCATTCAATTTTTCATTTACTTGTTCATTGATAAATTGTTTAAACGTCTTTTTGACGATTGGTTCAAATTTTTGCAATGTAGTTTTTGTTCGTTTTCCCTCATATACTTGACCGACTAAGAACCATACGAATTCTTCAGCAGGATTATCCCATTGTTCCGCAAGAAAAGTTTTTAACTTGTTTATGTATTTTAATTCAGAAGCTGTCTTAAAGATTTTTTCGAGATCAAAACTATCTTTCCGGAACTTGGCTAATTCCTGTATGCTGCTATCTTTCAAATCTAATATATTCAATTCAAAAAATGGCGAAGAATCCATTTTATTAGCTTCTTCTAAATCCGTATAAAATCGATATGAAATCCCGTTTGTTAAAATGGCAAACCTTGCTGTCGTCGTACCGAAATATCGAAATAATTGGGAATCATGTTTTTGGAGCGATTCATTTACTGATTTAGCTTCAATAAGAATAACAGGATTGCCTTCATGCATAATTGCGAAGTCAACCTTTTCCCCTTTTTTAATTCCAACGTCAGCTGTAAACTCAGGAATAAACTCAATTGGGTTAAAAATATCGTAACCTAAGATTTGAAAAAACGGCATGATGATCGATGTTTTAGTCGCTTCCTCTGTAGTTATAGTATCTTTTACTTCACTCACTCTTTTAGAGAGCGCTTTTATTTGTTCAACAAATTTCTCCATTATTAAATCCCTCCATTATGACAAAAATCACAAAAACCTTTCCATTTCTAGTGGAATTCCATGTTCTCTTAAAACTTGATCTTTAGTTTCGCAATATTGAAAATCTTCATTTGACAAAAGGAGATGGACAGCAAAATAATTTGCCTCAACTTCAATCTTGTCCACCGAAAATAGTGTATTTTTCTTTAAAAATGGGGTATTGGCTCTCGGATGGAGTATGGCATGTCCTAATTCGTGGGCGCATACAAAACGCTGTAAATGTTCGTCAATATTACTGTTGATATTAATAAATTTAATTCTACTATCATGAAAAAAGAATCCGAGTGTTTCACCAAGCGGTGCATAGGACAGTACTATGCCAAGGTCCTTGGCAATAAAAAAAGGGTTATTCGTTTGATGCTTCCTTTTTATCTTTTTTATCCTTTTGTTAATCCATTCCAAGGCGATCACCCCTATTTACGATATTTCTTTGGAGTGAACTTTTTCTTGGCAAACTTTTTTGCTAGTCGTAAATTGCTTTCAATTTGTTCCAATACCAGTTCACGGGTTGTTTCATCTAAAGGCTCGCCGTCAAATGCTAAACCTGTCCCACTTGCCAATTCATCTGCAATTGCTTGAAGTTTTTTTGCGATATCCTTTTCATCTTTTTCTGTCAACTGAGGTAGATCACCTGAAGCAGGATTTGGATTATCTGTTCGTCCTAACAAATAGTCAACAGAAACCCCATACAAGTTTGCTAAAGTTGCTAGCATTTCGGCGTCTGGCTCTCGATAATCTCTTTCGTATCCGGACAATCTAGAATTGGATATTTTTAATTTTTCACACACAAACGTTTGAGACCATCCTTTATTTTCACGGGCTTTTCTTAAACGCTGTCCTAATGTTGACATGATACATTCTCCTTATTGGAAAGTAACTACATTATAAACTTTTTGCGCAATACGAAAAATAATTTGCGCAAAAAGTTTAAAAATCTATTGACTTACGCATTTTGTGAAATTATAATTAAGTCATAGAGTTACACAAAACGCGCAAAAAGGTGGTGAGAATATGGTTACTAACAACGTTGGTAAGGTTATTCGTGAAATACGAATCTCCAAAGGAATCACAGCTACGTTCATGGCGAAAAAGCTTGGGTATAAAGCTGTATCAAGTTATTTAAGACTCGAAAATGGAGAATCCAATATTTCGTTAGATAAAGCTAAGATCATAGCTGATTTACTAAATGTCAGCATTACAGATTTTTTTAACCAAAATTTACGCGAAATGCGCAATATGTTGGATGATAAAGAAGTCAGCTAAACTTCGGACACCGGAAAACTAACAGTTTTCCTCTCCACAGCCGCATAGAGCGCCGAAGAGCGGGAGTGCGCCACGATCCGGAAGGGGAGCCACGCCAGAATACATGCGACGGTCACTGAAACTCGACGCTGTATGCGGTTGGTGGAGGGAAGGCGAGTACTCATTAAGGAGGTAATCAGATGAATCAACTACAACCACTTCAACAAAAACTTGTCGATTTCAACGGCGACACAATTATGGCTGTTAAAGCTAATGACAACAAAATTTATGCAGCTGTTTCATACATCTGCAAAGGTATGGGTTTAAGTAAAGGCCAGTCTGATAACCAAGTTAAAAAGATAAATAACGATCCGGTTTTATCTATAGGTGCGTCAAAAATGACGCTCGATACTAACGGTATTCTAAATGAACTTTTAATGATTGAACTTGATTACTTACCGTTATGGTTAGCGAAAATTAACGCTTCAATTATTCAAGATAAAAAGGTTCAAGAGAATATAATTCGTTACCAACTAAAAGCTAAAGATGTTCTCGCAAGTGCATTTATCGAAAACAAGATACAGATTTTAGACGAACGCAAAGCGTTAATCGAATCACTTAAATTAACTGCCGAAACGGCTGAAAGAACTGACGAACTTGAAAAAGTCGTTAATCAGCAGCAACGAAAACTCATCGAAATCGAATACAAAGTCGAAGAACAAATCACTCTCGATCATGGCGAACAAAGACGGTTACAAAAAGCTGTTGCGACGAAAGTTTATGAATTATCGGATGATCCTCAAGAAAGATCTCGTTTATTCCGTGAAATCTATCGCGAAATCAAAGACAGATTCGGTGTTGCCAGCTACAAAGACGTTAAGCGCAAGGAGCTTCAAACGGCTCTTAGATATATAGAAAACTGGGTTCCAAGAAAAGTTTCCTAGGGTCGTCCACCTGTCCCAACTGCATAAGGTAAAACGAGGTGATGAACATGAAAAAGCAAAAGAAAAAATCACCATTGTATGTCGGCAAAGAGACCTATGGAAAGGTTCCAATTGAAGAAGCGTTTAGAAAAGCTCTGGAACCTTACTTTAAAGATCAATCTTTGACTTTAACCAAACGAATTTCGTAGCCGTTTGGCTGCCTCTTTTTGAAAGGACAAGCTATTAACCAACTCTAACTATATTGTACCATTTGCAAACTTGAATATAGGAGGCGAACGAAGTGGCGAACACTTTAACTAAACCCCGTTTATATTCCTCTTCACAGATAGGAGACATCTTGAGAATTGCAAGAGAACGCGCGTGTCAAGAGGAACGACGCACAAAACGGTATATGGCGGAAGCCTTGGGAATTACAGTAGATAGATTGACAAGAATTGAAAATGGTACAGCGCAGGTTCCTTTTGAACTAGCTATCGAGTGGTGTGAAATAGTCGAAGATGATACAGCATTAGCGCAAATAAAACACATTTATGGAATGGATCTTCCGCCAACTGATCCAAGATTACTAGATTCGGTACCTACTCAATTAGCCAACTTCATTAGTCAAGCGAAACAAGCGATCGAAGTGGCCAAAAGACTATTGAAAATGAGTACGGAAATAAGACCAGGTGACAACCTTTCTGATTCTTATGATCTTCTAAAAGATGTTGAGGAATTTGTTGATATTAAACAAGCCACTGAATGTGTTCTAACTTCACTAAAAAATAACTGGAAGGTCAATATGGACAAGGTTAATCAAAATTGGACACAAGAAGCAATACATGATCGCGTTATTATTCCTTCTGTTTCCCAGTTTGAAAGCATACGAAAGGAAATATTTTTTGCCAAGAGAGAAGGTGTCTTGAAATGAACCATTCAGATTTTCTTGAAAAAGATCTTGCGAATGCAATCAAACATTATAAATGTTGCTGGTCTTGTCTTTACAAGGCGGAAATTGCAATGGCTAACGATGATTATGAAATGGCCGAAGCTAGGATGATAGATTTCCAACGATCCCTTTGCGAACTAAAAAGATTGAAAGCCAAAAAAGAGCAATACGATCGGATGAAGGCAATTGTCCAGGAGTTAAAAGATAATGGCGTAAACATTGATAAGGTCGCACGAATTATTTGAGGAGGGCGGATAAATGAATTACGTACTTTCAGCTAGTCGGTTAATGAAAGCTTCAGAGGTTCGCAAATTATGCAAGGAAATGAGAGAGAATCCAGTTCTACTATTGGCAACAGATCTGCAAGCAAAAGAAAAACTTTTCAACCGGTTTTTAAAAGGAAAGGAAGCGTGCTGAAAAATGATTACAGTCGGCCTATTAATACTCGCATTTGCAGCAGGGTACTACTGGTGCTTAGCCGGTGTAGAAGCAAAAAAATAAGCAGCCAGCCAAAGCTAACTGCAAAAAATATCCCTACAAAAATTATATCACAAGTCGAAACAGAGGAGCAATCCTCTGTCCGCCGGAAATGGCCTACCGGCGCTGATGAGACAAGCCATAAGGAGGTGGACTAATTGGAAGTTTCACAAACTCTTTCTAATGCTCAAAAGATTATCGAATTAGCTGAAAAAGAAGGTTGGAGCGAAGAAGAGCTCTCAAAAGCCATAAAACTTCTTCACTCCGAATTACAAGCTATTTTAAATCCTATTTCTCCTTTTTAGAGAGACCAAGTTGACTGATTACATTGTAATAATTTTGCACACCGTTAATTATACTTTCTGCCTTTAATGGGGCAACAACATTCGAACCATTTGAATGCTTTAAGGACGAATAATGATTTAATGTTGCAATCATTAATTCAACAGCTAATTCTTTATCGGTTTTAGCCAAAACATTACACCTCCTTCTTTAGACCTATTTCGACAAGAAGTGAGGAAATTCCTACCAAGGAGGTGAAAACTATGCCATACGACATCGAACATCCAGACATCACTCGCACATTACGGACAGGCTATCCTGATGGTCTCCGGAACATGATCAACCAACCGGAACATAACGGGTTCGATTATTTCGGAAAGGAGATCTTTTCCGGTGATGACATCGTGATTGACGAAGAAATGGGAGAAGTCGTGTTGTTGGATAATCTCGAAAAGTATTTGGAAAAAGTTTATGGATTGAGGTTTACGACAGCAGAATAAAAAAGACTCCTGTTGCAGCAGGAGTCAGTCATTCAAAAAGATATGGTTGATTCCATTGTAACACGTAATGCAATGACGGTTCAAGGGAGGCATCGAATTGTACATCGATACAAAATACCGCGGGTTGATCTATGAGCCTGCAAATCCGATTAACAAACCGTTATTCGATTTTTTATCCAAGTATCAGTCAACGTTGGACGGTAGCCGTTTATATGACGATCTGATCGATATTTATCTTACTCAAGAATTTGATTTAAAGGAGGAAGAGAAGAATGAATCAATTAGCCGAACAATTTAATCAACAGCAATCAAACGTTTTAGCGCAATCCATGAGCAATCGTGAAATGGAGGAGGTAAAAGGGGCTATTTTCATGGCTCGTCAGTTCCCTCGTAACGTTTTCCAAGCCGAGCAACGTATTCTTGATGCTTGCAAACGTCCTTCACTCGCTGAATCAGCTGTTTACCAGTATCCGAGAGGTGGCACTAAGGTGTCAGGCCCATCTATTCGATTAGCAGAAGTTTTAGCTCAAAACTGGGGAAACATTGATTTTGGCATCAAAGAGTTAGAGCAACGTGAAGGGGAATCCACAGTAATGGCTTATGCGTGGGATCTTGAAACAAATACTCGCCAAACCAAAATATTCACCGTGAAACATTCTTACAAAGCAAAAGGAAAAATTAAAAAACTTGATGATCCACGTGATATTTACGAAAAGGTAGCAAACGATGGAGCACGTCGATTACGTTCCTGCATCCTAGGTGTTATTCCTGGGGACATCGTAGAAAAGGCCGTGCAGCAATGCCAAAAAACTCTCGCTGGAGCATCGGATAAACCTTTAAAAGATCGTGTTGCTGAAATGCTCAAGTACTTCAAAGAAAAATACAAAGTCACTCAAGAAATGATTGAAGCGCATTTTGGTTATAGCGTTGATTCGTTTACGGAAGTGGATCTTGTATCTGCAAAACAAATCATTAACTCTCTCCGTGATGGTATGAGCAAGGTCGAAGATTGGTTTGATAAGAGCGTCAATAAGAAAACAACTAGTGAATTGGCAGAAGCCTTCAAAAATGAAGAAAAAGAGGTGAAGGCAATTGAAAACAGCGCAGATGAAGCTGAAATTGAACAATCAGAATTACCACTCGAATGAAGCGGATAAGCAATATATGTCTGTTTCACAATTTAAGAGTTTTATGGAATGCGAAGCAAAAACAATGGCGAAATTGAGTGGGGCTTATACAGAGCCCTCCTCAAATGCCTTATTAGTTGGCTCTTATGTTCATGCGGCTTTTGAGAGTAATGAAGCTTTTCAGCAATTCATTGAAGAAAATAACGGTGCGATTTTTAAAGCGAGAGGCGGAAAATACGCAGATTTTGAAACGGCGGACAGAATGATTGACGCCTTAAAGAACGATCCATTTGCCATGTTTGCTCTTGAAGGAGAAAAAGAACAGATTTACACAGCCAATTTATTTGGAGCTGATTGGAAAATTAAAGTGGATTCTATCAATCACGATAGGAAAACATTCGCTGACATTAAAACCACACAGGACTTACACAAAAGATATTGGTCAGATAAATACAACGATTGGGTTTCTTTTGTAGAAGCATGGGATTATGTCCTTCAGATGGCGGTATACAGACGCGTTTTGCAAGAGGTCTTAGGTTTTACCTATACCCCATACATCGTGGCTGTGACGAAAGAAAATCCGCCAAATAAAGCGATCATCCATTTTGATGAAACAAGATTTGATTTCGAGTATGAGTACATCGAAATGAAAATGGAACGTGTTTTAGAAGTGAAAAGCGGTAAAGCTGAACCGATTAGATGTGAAAAATGCGATTATTGCAGATCCACCAAAAAGCTAAATAACACCATTGAAGTTGGTGAGCTGATTTACATGTGAATGTTTGAATGTGAGGTGTTAAAGCATGAGCAACATCATCAGAGTAAAAAAACAAAGCAATTATGTCGTAATGAACAAAACTTCGCTAATGGACGAACGATTGAGTTGGAAAGCCAAAGGTTTACACGCTTATATGCTTTCAATGCCTGACGATTGGTGCTTTTACGATTCAGAATTACAAAAGCACGCTAAAGATGGAAGAGATTCATTGAAATCGGCTTTAAAAGAATTGCGAGAGTTAGGATACATGAAACGTGTAAGACATCGTAACCAGGACGGTACTTTTGATTATGAAACGATTGTTTATGAAATACCGCAGACGGAAGATCCGTTGCCGGAAAAACCGTCGACGGATTATCCGTTGACGGATGAACCGTTAACGGAAAACCCGCAACTACTAAATAATAAAAAACTAAGTATTAATGAACTAAATAATAAAGAACTAAATAATAAAGCAGCTGCTGATAGGAACTCAAATGTTCAATTGCTACTTAATAGATTCATTGAATTAAGAGCAAGTGGATTTAACGTAACTCCTAAAGACATAAAGGCAGCTGAGGAAATTATTGATTCAGGTATTGATATTAATGATGCTATCAAGTGGCTTGAAGAAAAATTCAACTCTTATATACCCAAACATCCTAAAGACAGAATTAAATCTCTCGAATATTGTGCCGGTTATATATTTGATCAACATTTCAAACAGCAGGAACTAAAAAGAGGTGTAAACGATGACCCAAAGATTCACCAACATAGCCGAAGTATTAGCCGATCTTCAGGCAAAAGTGCAGAGCAAGCCCTTAGAGAAGCCGAAGAAGCCAGAAAAGCCTGGGGAGGCTGAATATGAGTGCC
>JGI25328J35697_1002405_pt1 | contig 11430 bp, 17 predicted proteins | sample HigsolmetaAR203D_FD_35697 | JGI IMG/M metagenome (IMG submission 35697)
GAACAAATATGCAAAAACGTCCCGGAGATTCTTCGAGTTCACAAGCGTATTGCTCAATCCCCTTAAGACGCGGGTCCACCAAAGCGGGGACCGAAGCGACACTGACCAATGGTCTCCCCCCAACCCTTTCCTCACGCCACACACCGAGGGCGAGTTTTGCCTTTACCTCAACCAAGCGCACTTGTGGGGAGAGCCGAACAACCTTCGACTCCATCCCATTTGTGTCCGTGGTGTGGCCAATTTTAGGCAAATCTGACGCATCCTGAAAAGGGGGAATCGGATCTTCGAGGTACTCCGCAATCAATGGCAGCTCTTCGGGTTTGATAGACCTCTTCCCGTGAATCATCCTTGAAACCACGGAGTTATTGACCCCAAGATGTCTGGCTAATCCCTTGCCAGACTTCCCAGGCTTCAGCAAACCCTTGCGTATCCAATCTATTAACTTGTCATTCATGGTGCATTCTTTCACCACGGGGGCCCGGTGTTCCGCAAGATCATCGCCATGACCGGTTAACGGGAGGCTGATGAATGCCAATTGCATCCGATTGCGCAAAAAATTGCCGATCTCCGTGAAACCTGTTGACAACGACTCGATTGCGCGCCAATTTTTGCGATCATGAACGGGAGCAAATACCTCAATCCAGCCCACCGCGTTGTGAGTAAACTGGGGCGAGGGATCATTGATCGCAACCGACGGCGCTTTGAGCGCCGTCCTGTGACGGTCTGGCATTATTGCCTGGCGGTTGCAGGCGTCGTCAATCTGCACCCGAGCATGGTGTACCGCTGGATGCGTCCGCGTGAGTTGGGAGGTACGGATGGGATTGTTCCAGATCATCACCAGCACCGACTTCTCAATTTCGCGCGTCAGCACCAACTCGACTTGAACGCGGAAGACTTCTTCTGTGGGCAGGTGGAGCCAGAACATCAGCCGTCTGATGTTAGCAGTGGTCCCGATGCTGGGAAAGTGTGCCTCCGTTCATGTAGCTGCCCGGAACATCCGGTCAGCGGGGGCAGCCTGTAACCCTGCCCTGAGTTCTGCACCCGCTCTCAGCGGGTGACGGAAAAGCCGCCTGCTTTAGCTGGCGGATCGGTTACAAGTGAAGTGCCGGTCCACGCAGCGCCGGAATTGGATCGGGTTTCTCTGGGCTTACCCGATCCAGCTAAGAGCTGGGTGGAAGCTGGGCGACCATCTCTGGATCGCCTTACAGAAGGCGAAGCCCGGCTTTCACCCGGCGTGTAGCGTGAGGCGGAGGTTGCGACCGCGTAGATGCGCGCCTGGTGTGAGCCTCCTCCCAGCGCGCATTGCAACCTCCGTCTCGCCCTGCACGTCAGTGCAGGTGGTTGCGACACCCGCGGCAGGCCCGGTTGTTCTGGGTCCGGGCGAGGGCAGCTGTAACCCTGCCCTTAAGTTCTCAGGTCGCTCTCGCGGCCTAGGGAAAAGCCGCCTGCTTTAGCTGGCGGATCGGTTACAACCAGAAGGTCGGTGGTGCAATTCCATCCCCCGCAACCAGTTTGTAGAGGCGTGAGTACGATAGGCAAAGGCCCGCCACGTTCCGCCGGGCCAGCTCGAGGGGTCCGACTAAGGTAGAAAGAGATGATCCGCGGCGGTGCCGCGGCTCGCGTTCTGAGCCGTCAATTCATGGCGGCAAATCATCTCGACCCGAGCACGAGTGATGGAGTTGCCCTGTACCGGGGGCGAGCCAAGGGGGGAGAAAGCCGGGATCAACTTTCTCCCCCTTTGCAAACTGAGAGAGGGAGTGGTCGTGTCATTTCTCAGCAGGATATTCCGTCGCAAAGAAAAGACGATTGATCGCTCCGCGCCTGTGGTGCTCGATCTCGTCGCGAAGGAAGTTCCACCGCCTCCGAAAAAGAAGGAACCGGCTGTTTCTGGCGGGAAATATCCGCCGCTGGCCAAAAAGACGCCGCGCCATCACGCGCGCCGGCTTCTCGAATATCTCCATTTCCACGGCATTCAGGGCGAACTTCGGCCTGAAGATCTCAAGGAGCACTATAGCGAAATGTGCTTCGATCTGTGGTGGGAGCCTCACGCCTGGAACACGATCGCCAAAGAGTTCACGGCGATCACCAGCAAGAAAAAGGTCTATCGCTATTTCCGCGACGAGAAAACCGGCGAGAAGCAAAGGCTTCGCGTTTATCCGGTTAATCCGCCTGTGCTGCGAATACTGAAAGCAGCATGAAATCTGATCGGTCCATCTGGCTAAATGGCGAAGGTCAAAATGTCCCCGTGCAAATATCACCAGAGGGTCGCCCTTGCGTGTCGTGAGGCGAAACACGGGCGTGTTGTTGTTAATGCGCGCGTGCCTATGTTGGTCTCGAGTTTTGCGCCGCAAGTCACCGAGTTTTGCGTCTGAGGGAGCGTGACCAGCATCAACTCGGGGGAACCAATCGTGTTCAACGCTGGCGAATTTCTGCGGGAGCGATGGGCGCAAATTTGGCGCCGCGCTGAGGGAAAACCAGCTCGGTCATTTATTAGGGATTTTCCCGACGGAGCCCGTTCCGTCGTTGTCGCTGTTTCCTCCCTAGACTTGGGCCGGCTTGCTTCGTCCGGGTTCGGGTCGGCCCGTTCTCTTTCAGGGGAGGGCTAATCATGAGCGTTTGGAGCGACGAGAGAGTTGCCGAGCTGAGAAAACTTTGGGCCGATGGTAATCCGCCAGCCAGATTGCGGCTATCCTTCGCGTAACCAGAAACAGTGTTCTCGGGAAAGTTCACCGTCTCGGTTTGGAAAAGGGCAAGAGCTGCGGCATTATTCCAAAGCGGGTCGGACGCCCACGAAAGGACCAGGCCAACAGGCCGCCGCATCATTTCAATTTCGTTCCGAAGACTCGTTCCCTATTTGGGGCGGAAACGCCGCCGCGCGAAAAGATCGAAGAGGTCGTCGTTCCAATAGAGGAACGTCGCACACTTCGCGATCTGAAAGACGATCAGTGCCGGTGGCCGATCGGCGATCCTCTCGATCCAGAATTTCATTTCTGCAACGGCACGCGCGTCATTGGCCTGCCGTACTGCGAAACGCATTGCCGGCGCGCCTACGAGCCTCCGGCGACGCGAGAGCAAAAGAAAAACGGCGTCTCAGTCCAGCGCGAGTTGGTGGCGTTGAAATGATTTTGGCTCGGGTGCCAGCCCGAGCCATTGGTGAGTGCTGAATTTGAGAGTGCAAAACGGCATCGACGAGTGCCAGCTCGATCGATGCCGTGAACCGAGGAACTAGACGTAGGGCCGAGACCCTGTCGCAAACACTAGACATAGGGCCAACAACCAATGCGTAGTACCAGAATTGAGCAGCGTGTCAACACGTGGTCCACAGAGAATCCACCACACAACATTGAACTTGAGCAAGGTCTGCTCGGTGCGCTTCTCAGCGACAACCAGAAGATCGACGAGGTTGCTGATCTTCTGACACCGCAGAGTTTCTACGATCCGCTACACACACAGATCTTTGAGCTAGCCGTTCGGTTGCACTCGGCTGGCAAGGTCGCGAACGCGATTACGCTCAAACCTTATTTTGCTGAGCACCCGCCGATCGACAAAGACATGTCCGTGCCGCAGTACCTNGCACGGCTCATGATTGCGGCGTGCGTCCCGCAAAGCATTCCTCATTACGCGCGTACCATCCTTGATCTCGCGCGGCGGCGTGAGCTGATAGAGCTCGCCGAATCCATCAAGTTTGTGGCCACTCAAGCACCGATTGATAAGCCTGCCGAGGAACTGATCGCTGATACCGAACAGGCGTTGGCGCGGATCACTCAGGACAGCAACGAGAGGGAATGGATCACTCTCGGCCAGGCCGTCGCGAAGGCGATCGAAAAAATAAATATCGCGTATCAGCGTGGTGCCGAATTGGCTGGCCTTCCTACGGGTTTTGTCGATCTCGATAAGAAGCTCGGTGGTTTACAGCCATCAGACTTGATTGTCGTTGCTGGCCGCCCATCCATGGGCAAGACAGCGTTCGCCCTCGACATTGCCGATTATCTGGCCCGCAAAGGGCATCCGGTGGGCGCGTTTTCGCTCGAGATGTCGGGCGAGCAGCTTTCAATGCGAATGCTCGCACAGCGCGTTGAGGTCGCTTCTGAGCGGCTGCGTCGGGGCATGATCTCGGAGAATGAGTTTCGTGAGGTCGTGAAGCGCGCCGAAGACATCGCAAAGTTGCCCTTGATTATCGACGAGAGCGGTGGGCTGAGCTTTGCCCAGATGGCATCGCGCGCACGCCGGATGAAGAGAAAGCACCGGATTGAAGCTCTCGTCGTCGATTACCTTCAACTCCTGCACGGCAGCAGGCGCGATAGCCGTGTGCAGGAAGTGGCTGAGATCACCACCGGGCTCAAGGCACTAGCGAAGGAACTCGACGTTCCCATCATCGCGATTTCGCAGCTCTCGCGGGCACCAGAGCAGCGATCCGATAAGCGGCCTCAGCTTTCCGATCTCCGCGAGTCCGGCTCGATCGAGCAGGACGCCGACGTGGTGATGTTTGTCTACCGCGAAGAGTATTACCTCGAACGCGAGAAACCTTCGGACGCCGATCTTGAAAAGTACGCTGACTGGTCAGCGAAGATGGAGAGAGCCCACGGCAAGGCTGAGATAATCGTTGCCAAGAACAGAAACGGGCCGATCGGCAGCTTCCAACTCGCTTTTGACGCCAACCTGACGCGGTTTTCCAATCTTGCGTCTGATTATCTGATGCCGGAGGGTCGCCATGCCTAAGCGTGGAGACCCCTGGTTCAAGTTTTATCCTGACGATTGGTTGCGGGGAACGCGCAACCTCACGCTTGAGCAGCGCGGCGCGTACATCGATGCGATCTGCATGCAGATGCTCTACGAGGCGCCGTTGCCGGACGACTATTCCTGGCTTGCACATCAAATGCACATCTCGATCCGCAAGGCGAGATCCATCGTCGAGGGGTTGATCGAGGCGAGGAAGCTGGTCCGAACCGAGCAAGGGATCATCAATGAACGGTGTTCATTCGAGCTTGTTTCAAAGCTGAATCAGCGCCGAGTCAACGCTGAAATAGCTGCGAACCGCGAACGAGAAAAACGTGAAAATCTCGAAAAGATCAATAAAATCAATGTCAACTATGAAATTTCGTGCCACGAAAAGGGCACCACGCGCGCGCGTACAGATTCAGATACAGATATAGATATTAAATATACCCCCCTTCCCCCCAAAGGGGGCGGGCAGGCGCAAAGCGAACTTCCTCTGACAGCTGCTCAAGAGCGCAAGGCACAAAAGGCTGCCGAACGCAGAAAGCTCGTCGAAGAAGCTGTCGCCAGCTACAACGCTGCCGCCGAGCGGCTTGGCTTTGCAGTGTGCCGGTCGGTCACGCAGGCGCGTTTCAATCGGATCGAAAAGCGGCTGCGCGACATCGGAGGTCTCGAAAATTTCCGCAAGGCTCTTCAGGTCGTCGAGCGCGACGATTTCCTGATGGGGCGGAAATCACGCCCGGGCGAGCCGCCATTTCGCCTGACGATCGACCGTCTGTGCAGCACGGAAACCAGCATGGGAGACGTGCTGGCACGATTGCTCGACCAAGCCGACGAGCCGCAAGAGCAGAACCTCGTCGGACCGAACGGGAAGCGTTGGGGTTGGTGGCGAGGCAAGGAGGAAGCTCTGCGCTCGCTTCCCGTCGAAAGGTGGGAGGCGGCTTTCAGGGAAGCCAAACCAAACGGCACGTGGCCGTGGTGGATCCTCACGGCTCCGCCTGGCCACCCGGAATCTCTGTTCCCGAAAGAGCTCTCGGCCAAGTACGGGCTCGAGGAAATTTTCAAGGGGCAAATCGTCCATGACTGACGTTTGGTTTTCTCGCCTCGTAGCCAGCGGCCAAAGCCTACTTGGCGATCTGATCGAGCAGGGGGCAGAGCTCGCGGATTTGGCCGGTGGGTATGCCTCCCCGATCGAAAGGGCGATGGCCGTCGCCATGTGCGTCCTGTGCGGTGTTCGCTATCCCGAATTTGAATTTTGCCCTGAGCCTGGTCTGAGCCTTCAAGAGGCGCAAGCTCGGTTGGCGAGCTTTGGGCTCAAGACCAGATGGGGGATCGTTTTCCCGCAGGTTGTGGTCGACGATTACCGCGTCGATTTCTTGATCTTGCACAGCAAGGGTCTCAAAGGGACCGGCGGCATTGTCGTCGAATGTGACGGCCACGTCTTCCACGAGAAGACGAAAAACCAAGCCGCCAGGGACAAGGCCAGAGATCGTGCGCTTCAGGAGCGCGGGTTCAAGGTTCTCCGTTTCACAGGATCTGAAATTTGGAAAGACGCGATCGGTTGCGCGGATGAAGCCATCGGTGCGGCTTTCAGCATCGCTCAGGACGCTGAACTAGCGAGGAAATGCATGCAGCAGGGAAACGTGAATGGCGCCTTGCGGGCGCTTCATTGGGTGTCGTGAGGGAACACCCGCAAAAAGAGGGAGCGAGACCATCATGGCTAAGATCGAAATTGAAACCGACCCGCACAGCCCGAAATTCTTCGTGGCTCGCGGAAAGGAAATTCGGGAAATCACGTCCAATCCGAACGACGGCCTGCCCGAGGGCTACATCGCGCAGCTCGAGTTCATCCTGGCTCAGCGCAAACGCAAAGCCGCCAAGCGGCAGGAGGTGGCGGCATGATCAAGCCCGTCGCTTCGCTGTCGCCGGCCAAGGAGCCGGCTGACCAGACGCCGCTTCCAGATCCCAGCCTCTGCCGGCTCGCTCTCGAGTGGGAGGGCAACTGGTGGCTCGAGATTGAGCCGAGAACGGGCGAATGGCTCGGCAGCGGCTGTGAGCAGGTACCGAACCCAGAAACGGCTTATCGCGAACCGGAGGGCTGCCGGCAATGACAGTTCGCATCCGAGACGTGATCCTGGCCACCGAGCAAGTGTTTTGTCTGCGTCAGGGGACGGTCAAAGGCAGAAGCCGGCTCAAGGTGCACACCGTTCCTCGCCAAGCGGCGATGTACGTGGCGCATGTCCATTTCGCCAAGCCTGTCGGGATGATTGGCCGGGTATTCGAGCGCGACCATTCCACCGTTGCGCATGGCGTTCAGCGCATTGCGGAGCTGACCAAAAACAACCCTCTGCTCAAGGCGCAGATCGCTCAGGTCGTTGCGTTGAGCGCGAAGATTGCNGCCGGCGAGGTGGAGCTCAAACCCCGTGATGTNCCGAGCCAGGATCGGCACAAACTTCTTTCCATCCCCACACGGATCGCTCCGGCCACGGCCCGAAGCTCTGAGCTCAAGGACTGGTACGAGGCCAACAACGAGCGGTTCAGCGCCGTGATGCGCGCCCTTTACCCCAAGCTCGAAAATCAGCAGGGAGGCTGACCGTGGCTGCCGTCAAGATCACCAAGCGCCGCCCATACGGAATCCGTCACGTCATTGCGGCTGCGGAAAGACACTTCGCGTTGCCTAAAGGCGTTCTGAAATCGCGGGACAAGAGGGGGCGCGTTTGTCTCGCTCGCCATCTGGTCTGCGTGATCCTCAATCGCGAGTTCGGCTTGTCTTCGCACGAAATCGCCAAGGTTCTCGACAAGGACCACACATCGATCCTGCACGGGATCGACAAGGCGCGCGAGAAATTGAACTCGCCGCTCCATCTGACCGATTACGACATGATCGTTGGCCGAGCGGAGCGCATCGCGCGTGACGAGGGATACGATCTGCTGGCTGATGATCTGGAACCGACTCCAGCTGAACAGCGGATCGAGAAGCCGACTTCCGCAGTGAGGCCGGTATCGACTCCGGTGCTATGCCTCCCTGATCCGCCACGGCCCATCACCCGGGTTATTTCCACGCCGGGCCGCGCAAGGGAAATGGCGGACAGCCTCAACGAGGACATCTACCCGCCGCGACGTTGGTGGAACGAGAACAACGATCGGTTCGTGGCCGCAATGCGCCTCGTCCATCCCGATAGAGAAGTTCTGTTGGTGAGCCGCCCCAGATGACTGTGCAAAGCAAACTGCGCCTTTCCGATGTCCTCCGCACAGCCGAGCGTGTCTACGGCTTGCCGAAGGGATCAATCCTTGCGCCGGGCCGGACCTATGCGGTCGTTGAGGCGCGCCGCCTGTGCGCGTTCATCGGCAAGGTGTGGTTCGAGTTCTCGTACCCGTACATCGGCAAGCTGATGAAACGCGACCACGCGACGATCCTCCACCATTGCCAGGAGATGATCCGTCTTCTGCGCGCCGAACCGGATCGGGTTGAGGACATGCGCGAGCTGCTTGCCACCGCGCTGGAGGACATCAACGAGCGCCTGGACGAGGAAGAGTTCGTCGAGCGCCTGCGTCTCGCCGTCGACAAGGCGCGTCAATCCGAAGGAGCTGCAGCGTGAGCAACGTCTACTTGCACGAGATCGTCGATCTTTGCGCCAAGGAGTACGGGATCACGTCCGAGCGGATGCGGACGCCGACGGCGCGCAATGCGCCGCGGCGGTCGCCGGAATTCGAGGCGCGCAAGGTCTATCTCTGGCTCGCCAAGCGCCACACCGACCGGAGCTTGAAGCAGATTATCGCGATGGTCGGTCTGACCAGCATCGACTACGCGCGCCAGGCCATGCGCGAGGTCGAGGATCGCCTGCGAGAGGATCAGGCGTTTGCGGCGCGTGTCGAGCGCATCGAGCAGGGTATCGACCAGTATCACGAGGCGCGCCTCGACAGGCTGACTGAGTTTGGAGCCGCGGCATGAGCCGGGACCGCCTCAGCTCTGCACCGCCGTTCACGATCGGCGACGTCACGTTTCGCTGCTGGATCACAGACGACGGCCAGCGTTTCGAGTGGCGATCCGAATGTGGGCATTACGTCGCCGGGAGGAGCGGAGCGCAATACTGGTCGCGCGCCAATGGGCGCGGCACGGGGGATCAGCACAAGAGCCTGAGATCCGCCATGGAGGCTGCGATCGCATCCGGGAGGGCGACCACATCATACCGCTGAGAGGCAGATTGGTTTGCGGGCTCAATGTGCCGTGGAACCTACAGATCCTCACAGCCGAAGAAAATCGCAAAAAGAGGAACAAACATGCCGATTCCGAAAGGATCAACGTCGGTGATGAACCGGCGCATTGAGCCGCCGGACAGCTTGGATTTCTTCCCTACACCGCCTTACGCAACCCGGGCGCTGTTCGAGCATGTCCTCGGCTCTCACCGGATGACGGACGCAACGGTGTGGGAGCCCGCGGCCGGCGAAGGCCACATGGCGGAGGTCATCCGCGAGTACGTCGCTGAGGTCTATGCCTCTGACGTCCATGACTATGGCGTTGGCTACGCGGTCGGATCATTCGTTGGCGATGGACCAGATCTCGCTCTGTGTCCGTTCCAACCGCATTGGGTCATCACGAACCCGCCGTTCAACCTCGCCCTCGATTTCGTGAAGCGGGGCCTGCGCGAAGCCTCGATCGGCGTGGCCATGCTGGTGCGCTCCAATTGGCTCGAAGGTGCGAAGCGTTACAACGAACTTTTCCGAGAAACCCCACCCACCATCGTCGCTCAGTTCGTCGAGAGGGTGCCCATGGTCAAAGGGCGCTGGGATCCCGATGCGTCGACGGCGACTAGTTATTGCTGGGTCGTCTGGGAGAAAAGGCGGATCAATCGCGATTACGGCTGGCGCGGAATACACATCCCGCCCGGGTGTCGCGTCAGGCTCGAGGGGCCCGAGGATCGCGAGAGGTTTGCCGCTCTGCCATCTCCCAAGCCCGAACCCACCTTCGTCGATCTTCTCGAGGAGGTCGGGGTGTGACCTACGTTCACCGCGCGCAAGCCTCGGCCTTCAGGCCGGGGAGATGTCACCACGTGAAACAAGGTCCGTCCAATGAGAAAACCGACCCAAATAGAAATCGTCGCGAAAGCCTTCACTGCTGCGCTCGCGATCATTCTCGGGATCATCATCAACGCAGCCCTGGGCTTCACATCAAATCGGGCGAAAGCACATTCCTGGTATCCATCGGAATGCTGCGGGGGGAATGATTGCGCGCCGGCACTCGAGGCGCGCGTCGTGCCGGAGGGATTGATCGTACGCACGATCCACGGCGTCGTGATGATCCCAGCGTCTTACGAATACCGCCAATCCAAAGACGGCAGGATCCACGCCTGCATGCAAAAGGAGAACGGCGAAGCAAAACTCCTGTGCGCCTTCCGGCCGCCGATGATGTGAGGGCGCGATGCTGTTGTTTCATCCGACCGTTCTTTCGCTCCTAATCGTCGTCGTGGGGATTGTCTGCATCTTCCAATGGTGGGCCATCTGCCAGCTTGAGCGCGATAAAAAGCGGCTGCGCTGGTCGGTTTATCTGTCCCGTTATCGGGAGTGGGAGGCCAAGTGCAAAGCGCACCGGCTCCACCATGACTGGTGGGAGTTGTATCGCGCATTGGAAGACGTTGAGGAAATGCAGGAGCAGGTTCTCAGCGAATTAAAAATGGGCCGGAGCCTGATCAGGCAGGGCAAGGCTGCGGCGGGAATGGAGCGGATCGAGGACGCAATTCGCCGCCTGGAAAGAGCGCAAGAGGATTTGGAGAGCAAGGAGGCTGCATGATGAAGTCGTGGATGCTTGAGATCGTTAATCAGCTTCTTGAAGGGCGGGATACCACAAAATGGAATTTGGTCACGAGGCCATAAACTTGGGCGGCTTCCATGTCGACGCATGGGGAGCCGGCCCATTTCTCATCAGGATCGCTGGCCGGGAATATCTCTTCGAGGACAGCGATCGCTTCGGTCCGCAGCTCATCACGAAAAAGGGGGATCTCCGAAAGAATCCAGTACCGCACGAAAAAAGTATTTTCTGGCGCGCCTACGAGCTTTGGCGCGATCAGGGCCGCCGGCTGGCCGAGGATGGTGTCACTTGCATTTGGGACTAGGCCGGCGTGGAAGAGCAGGAGATCTCAATTGCTGATGAAATCGCGGAGATCGGAAAGCTGCTTTCTGATCCCGAGCGGTGGACTGCGGAGAACGTTGCCGAGAGCAAAAAAAGGGCTTCATGCAAACCCTGTGCCTCTCGGGCAGTGCGTTGGTCTGTGGCCGGCGCCGTGGCGAAACAGTGCAATTGGGATCTGGATGAGGACTACGCAGGATCGAGGGATTTCGCGGCCATTTATGGCCACATCTGTTTGACGGCACATCGCCTTTACAAAAAGACGGTGGAGCAGGTCGAGAGGGAGATGGGGCACCAGGGGATGCTGACTATGTTGCGTCATGCTTATCGAACGGCGAAGGCAGCGGAAAATGCAAGCAGAGCTAGTCAAGAGAGACTTGGGGTATAGGCATTACGGAGCCTAAGATGCGGCTGTCCCATCCGATCGATCGCGTGGTATAGATTGAAGCCATCAATATAAAAAGCCGCCCGGACTTTCCGTCCGGCGGCCGAGCCCCCTGCAGGTTCCCCAGGAGGCATCTCCTTCTCAATTTCGCCGGCGGAAGCGCGTCCACCGGGGGCCGACGGCGAACCGCCGGCGTTGACGTGAT
>JGI25328J35697_1002406_pt1 | contig 11426 bp, 11 predicted proteins | sample HigsolmetaAR203D_FD_35697 | JGI IMG/M metagenome (IMG submission 35697)
ATGGCGTATTCACTTGAAAAGCTCCAAAAAAAAGCGATTGAATTGTTGGAAGATCGGGGAGTAACATTAAAAGACATTGGACAAATCGTGTTGGAGCTGCAAAAAAAATACATTCCCGATCTGTCTCTTGAAGAATGCACATACCATGTTGAAAAGATTTTAAGAAAACGAGAAATCATTCATGCTGTCTTGACAGGAATTGCTTTAGACAAGCTTGCGGAACAAAAATTGCTTCCTGAACCGCTTCAGCAAATTATCGAATCAGATGAACCGCTATATGGAATTGATGAAATTTTNTCGTTATCGATTGTAAATGTTTATGGGTCAATTGGATTTACGAATTATGGCTATTTAGACAAAGAAAAATTTGGAATCATCAAAGAGCTGAACAATAGCCATGACGGGAAAGTCAATACATTTTTAGACGATATCGTGGCAGCCATTGCTGCAAGTGCAGCTAGCCGCATTGCTCATAATAACGAAGATGTAAATGATAAGCTGGAAGAGATAAAATAATTTCAGAAAGTGTGCAGCGGGAAATAATTGGCGATTCGCCAATTTTTCCATTTTTAAAGATGGAGATTGCAAAAATAAGCTGCATGAGACGGCTTTTTCGATCCGGATTTTGAAAAAATTTTTTCGTTTGACAAACGGTTTAATAGCAATGAGAGAACGAGCCGATTGTTAAACTAAAGTAACATTTCAACTAAAGGATGTGTCATCAATGGAACAATACTTAAATTTATGCAGACATGTGCTTGAGCACGGGGTTAAAAAACAGGATCGGACGGGGACAGGAACCATCAGCACATTTGGATATCAAATGCGTTTTGATTTGGCTAAAGGGTTTCCTCTTGTTACGACGAAAAAAATTCATCTAAAATCTGTCATTTATGAGCTGTTATGGTTTTTAAAAGGTGATACAAACGTAAAATATTTACAAGAACACGGCGTCCGAATTTGGAACGAATGGGCAGATGAGAACGGCGACTTGGGCCCCATTTACGGCTACCAATGGCGTTCGTGGACAGGTGCAGACGGAAATACCATCGACCAAATCTCAAATGTCATTGAACAAATTAAAACGAATCCACATTCACGGCGATTGATTGTAAGTGCTTGGAACGTCGCTGATTTAGATAAAATGGCCCTACCGCCGTGCCATGCGTTTTTCCAATTTTATGTTGCGGAAGGAAAGCTTTCGTGTCAGCTTTATCAACGATCCGCAGACCTTTTTTTAGGTGTGCCGTTCAATATTGCTTCCTATGCGCTTTTAACGATGATGATTGCTCAAGTTTGCGACTTGGAGCCCGGGGAGTTTATCCATACATTTGGCGATGTTCATATTTATAACAACCATATTGAGCAAGTAAAATTGCAGCTGACGAGGGAGCCGCGGCCTCTTCCGACAATGAAATTGAATAAAGAGGTAAAATCCATTTTTGATTTTACTTATGAAGATTTCACGCTGGAAGGGTATGATCCTCATCCTCACATTAAAGGTGAGGTGAGTGTATGATTTCCTTTTTGTTTGCGATGGATGAAAATCGGCTGATCGGAAAGGACAATAAGCTTCCTTGGCATCTTCCGAATGATTTAAAATATTTTAAAGAAACAACGATGAACAAAAAGATCGTCATGGGCCGTAAAACCTTTGAATCGATTGGACGGCCCCTTCCCGGAAGAGAAACGATTGTGTTAACAAAGAATGAAAAGTTTTCTTGCGAAGGCTGTCTCGTTTTTCATTCGATAAATGAATTTTTGCAATTTGCCCAAAACAATAAGGAAGAAGAAATTTTTGTAATTGGCGGAGCGAAGATTTTTGAAGCGCTGCTTCCGTTTGCCGATCGGCTCTATGTAACAGAAATTGAGGGGGAGTTTGAAGGCGACACATATTTTCCAAAAATTGATTTTTCTGAATGGAAGCTTATTTCCCAAAAAGATGGAGTAGTTGATGAAAAAAATGTTTATCCGCACCGCTTCCTTGTGTACGAGCGAAATAAATAAGAACGGTCTGAGTCAATTTGAAGTCAAGGAAGCATTGCTTCTTTCGCCGGCTTCTATAGGACATTAAAAAAGGCGCTGCAGCGTCTTTTTTAGTTGTGCCATATCTTGCAAGTAATACATATAAGAATCATATAATTTCACATGTAAAATTGGATTCAATCGGTCAAAAAAGCCGATTTCTAAATAAAAACAATAGATGTAATTTTATTTTTATTTGAATCGTGTTATAATTTAAAAATTAAGAAATTGTTTAAGGGCAGGGATGTACGATGACGAATTTGACAAAAGTTGAAGCATTCGTCCAAGTAGAAGATATATTAAAAGCGCATCAATCATTAAAGGATGTTGTGACACATACTCCATTGGAATTTAACCAAAGATTATCTGAAAAATATGGTTGCCGGGTATACTTGAAAAGGGAAGATTTGCAAGTTGTACGCTCTTTTAAAATAAGAGGAGCTTACAACAAAATGAAACATTTGACTCCTGAGGAAACGAAAAATGGGGTTGTCTGTGCAAGTGCTGGAAATCATGCGCAAGGAGTCGCATTTTCGTGCAGAGCGTTAAAAGTGCATGGAAAAATTTTTATGCCTTCCACAACTCCTAAACAAAAAATATCTCAGGTGGAATTGCACGGAAGAGAGTACATTGAAATTGTGTTGACAGGCGATACATTTGATGATGCGTATAAAAAAGCGCTTGAATGCGCCGAAAAAGAAAACCGTACGTTCATCCATCCGTTTGACGATAAAGATGTCATTGCGGGCCAAGGCACCATTGCTGTTGAAATTTTAAATGACAGCGATGAGCCAATTGATTTTTTGTTTGCTGCTATCGGCGGCGGAGGGTTAATGTCTGGCATCGGCACATACTTTCAAAGCGTATCGCCGGAAACAAAATTAATCGGCACGGAACCTTCCGGAGCACCAGCTATGGCGAAATCACTCGAAAAAGGCGAAGTAGTCGAACTGGATGAAATTGAAAAATTTGTGGATGGAGCGGCGGTCCAGCGGGTAGGAAATCAGACATTTTCCATTTGCCGGACAATTTTGGACGATCTTTTACTTGTGCCGGAAGGAAAAATTTGTACAACGATCTTGAACTTATATAATGAAAATGCAATTGTAGCAGAACCAGCAGGTGCGCTTCCAATCGCAGCGCTTGATTTTTACAAAGATCAAATAAAAGGAAAAAATGTCGTTTGCATTCTTAGCGGAGGCAATAACGATATTGAGCGCATGCAGGAAATTAAGGAGAGATCCTTAATTTATGAAGGCTTGCAGCATTATTTTATCGTTAATTTTCCGCAGCGTGCGGGTGCTTTACGTGAATTTTTAGATGAGGTATTAGGTCCGACGGATGATATCACTCGCTTTGAATACACGAAGAAAAATAATAAAGACAGCGGTCCTGCGCTTGTCGGCATCGAAGTCAAGCATCGGGAAGATTATCGCGGATTAGTCGAAAGAATGAAAAAGAAAGGTTTTCCTTTTACAGAGGTTAACAAGGACAGCAACTTATTCAATTTGTTAATTTAAAATATTTTTGTATATGACAAATTTTTGCAAAATTCGCTCCTATTTTGTTGTATAATAGAAGAAACGGGTAAAAAGAGGATTGATACTTTGCTATTTAAAAGCCTAGAGTTCAAACTTGAAAATGGACAGAAGGTGAAGATTGTTGAAATCCCAGTATTGGAGGAGGATAACTCTTACCGTTTCATGTTAAATATTCATTTGCAGCTTTTTATAGCGAACATTTGCAAAGAATCAAAGCCAAAAAGCCTTTATAATTTTCGAAGCTATTTGAAGCATGCTTTAAAGTGGAAAGATTATGAATCAATTTTTCAAGACAACCGATTAAAACATAACGCTTAAAGAAATATCCCTTGCAGATATTTGATTATCGGCAAGGGCTTTTTATTTTTTTAAGCGTTTTGGAGAAGAAGGAGAGATCTGCGAAATTGACCGTTTTTGAATTTTTAAGTTTCAAAATATGTTAGGACGGGTAAAGATTAGAGACTGTTTCTTTTCTTTTGATCAGAAACGTGATAAGGTTGAAATATTATTGTTTGATAGGAAGTGAATGTATTGACACAAAAGGTAAGGATCGTTACCGATTCAACAGCAGATTTAGATAAAAATATTTTGGAGGAATACAATATTGAAGTTGTTCCGTTAACCTATACATTGAATGGTGTATCTTATACGGACGGCATTGATTTTGAACCAGCGGAATTTATTGAAAAAATGATGGAATCAGCAGAAATACCGAAAAGTTCTCAGCCTTCTCCGATCCATTTTAAGGAAGTGTATGATCGCCTTCATGCAGAAGGCTTTCAAGTGCTATCCATTCATATGTCCGGTAAACTGAGCGGAACTGTGCGCGCCGCACAGCAGGGGGCAAGCCTGACTGAGGGAGAAGTTACGGTCATAGATTCCAACTATATATCTAGCGCTTTAGGTTTTCAAGTGATTGAAGCGGCAAAAATGGCAAAAAAGGGAGCAATGTTAGACAAAATAATCTCTCATATAGAACAAGTACGAAAAAACACTTTTCTTTATGTATCAGTAGACACTCTCGAGCATTTGGAAAAAGGGGGACGGATTGGAAAGGGAAAGGCTCTATTAGGCTCGTTATTGAATATTAAACCGATCGCTTCTTTACAAGACGGGATCTTTACGCCAATCACAAAAGTTAGAAGTCATTCGCAAGTTGTTAAATTTTTTATGAAGCAATTGATTCAAGATATAAAAGATCGCGATTTGATGAGGATTGGGGTGGCGCATGCCAATGCATTAGATTTGGCGCTGCGCTTAAAAGAGGAATTGTTGAAGATCACAACCGCCGATAAAATTGATATTTGCACAACGACACCAATCATTTCCATTCATACCGGCAAAGGAGCTTTAGGAGTTTCTTACTATGTGAAGCCATAAGTAAAAGCTAGTTTTTTGAATCTTTTATGAATCATTTCGGAATTTGTTTTCACTTGAATGAAAATTTGATACACTTTCGATGAGAATAGGTGAAAGGTGAATGATCGATGAAGAAGAAAATGTTCATTTGCTGTTTTCTGTTATTGATCTTTTTAACGGCTTGCAGCGGAAATAAAATAAAAGATCCGTTGAATTATAAAGTGGAAAATTTTGAATTTACGGATCAAAACGGACAGCCCTTTGCTTTAGCAGATTTAAAAGGGAAGGTTTGGGTAGCTGATTTTGTTTTTACAAGCTGTGAAACCGTTTGTCCGCCGATGACAGCCCATATGGCTCAATTGCAGGAAAAAGCGGAAAAAGAAGGTGTTGAAGTCGAGTTTGTATCATTCAGCGTTGATCCGGAAGTAGATACACCAGAGAAACTGAAACAATTTGCAAATCAATTTTCCGATTCTCTTGACAACTGGCATTTTTTAACCGGATACAGCCAAGAGACAATTGAAAACTTTGCAAAAAACAGTTTTAAAACGATCGTTCAAAAACCGGAAAGCGATGATCAGGTCATTCATGGAACGAGCTTTTATTTAGTGGATCAAAACGGAGTTGTTTTAAAAAGCTACAACGGTGTTGAAAATACGCCGTATGACGAAATCATCAACGATATAAAAGCTGTTCAATAAAGTTTAAAGTTGGCCTAAAGCGTCTGACAGCAAGGGGAAAGGACCCTCTGTACATGATGCCTTTGGGTCAATTTTAAACTTTTTTTCGTATGATATAATAAAAAGAAAGAGATCGTCACAAGGTGATAGGAATGCTGTCGAAAAAATTTTCTCTTCTTATTATGACTTTTTTCTTATTAACCGGATGTGTCCAAAAATCCAATGCTTCTCCTTCAAATCAAGCGAAGGCGGAAGAGGAAGAGAGCAAACCGATTGAAACTGAAATCGCTGTCGCGGGGAATGAAAGTAGGTCCAGCTCTTTTCAATTGCAAGGAGATATCAAAATTGTTGCACTTGGCGACTCCTTGACAAAAGGAGTGGGCGACCGAACAAAAGAAGGCTATGTTGGTCTCGTTTCAGATGAATTAGAAAAAAAGGAAGACATTTCATCTGTTTCAACAGTCAATTTTGCAGCGATGGGGCATTCAACGGAAAATTTGTTAAAAAAGCTTGATGAAGATCAAGTAAAAAAGGAATTGGAAGATGCCGATCTCATTTTCATGACGATTGGTGCAAATGATTTAATGAAAGTCGTGCGGGAAAATATTTTTGAATTAACAGTTGAACTTTTTCAAGAAGAACGCCTTCTTTATGAACAACGTTTAAGAGACATTATGAACAAGATCCGGTCGACAAATGAACAGGCAGTCATTGCGTTTATTGGGCTTTATAATCCGTTTGCGTGGAAATTGGCAGAATTTCCGGAAATTGATATGATTATTTCGGAATGGAACGAGCGGACGAAACAAATTTTGCTCGGAGATGGACGTGCGGTATTCGTTTCAATTCAGGATATTTTTCAAGAAGGAGAGGNCAANAACCTCTTATATNCAGATGAATTCCATCCGAACGAGAACGGATATGTATTGATTGCGGCAAGGGTTATGNAAACATTGGAAAATGGAACAAAAAAGGATTGAAGTAAATGAATAAATGGAAGCTTGCATTTTTTATCTTGTTGTTTTCCAATTTTTTGATTATTCTCATCTCCTCTGGTCTTCTGCTTATGCCTGGGGAAAAGCCGCCTCTGAAAAAGGAAGCGGAAGGTAGTAAAGATTTTGCTGTCTTTAAAGTGGAAACAGATAAACAGACAGTAACTAAGGTCATCAATGATTATTTAAAAAAGGAAGCCGTTCATCAGCCTCTCACATACTGGGTTGAAATTACGGATGATATTAAACTGTACGGCAGCCTTCTCGCTTTCGGCCGGGATTTGGACATGGTCATGTCTTTTGAACCGAGTGTACAGCAGGGAAACGTCATTTTAAAGGTGAAAAGCTTATCGGTTGGGAGACTTTCCGTTCCGGTTTCTTATGTGTTGAAATATATTGATTCCCAATACCACTTTCCAAAAGAAGTGCAGATTGATGCAAAAAATCGCCAGATTGTAGTCTTTCTTGATCAGCTGGCATTGGAAAACGGGTCTAAAATTCAAGCTGAAAAAATTGATTTGGAGGAAGGGGTAATTTCAGCAAATTTGTATGTTCCGCTCCCTCTCAAATAAGTAAGCGGGTATCAAAACCCGCTTTTGTTTTGTCAAAATTGAACACGAAGACCTTTTGGATAAAAGTTTTTAATGGTTCCTTTCGTTTCTTTTCCCCAACCGATCGATTCGCCGTCTATTGTCATTAATATCCATCCCCTGTCTACACCCAATGGAGATGAAATCGTTTCTCCCGTTAAATAAGCTTGCCAATCTTTTTCGTTCGTTGAGAAGGAATAACTGTATTTCACATCATTTGGTGTGAGTGACAGGGCAAGATGATGATTCGGTTCAAATCGTTTCTTTTTGATTTCTCCAAGATGGAGACCCGCCCGCAAAACGTTCAACGAAGTAATATCTGGGCATTTTTCAGGTAATACATACAGCTGTTGTTTTTTCAAGAAAAATGCCCCGGTTATTCTTTTCTTTAAAAAAGAATGTTCGAATTGCTGAAACTCAGCTAATTGCTGTTTTTTGACATTTGATTTTAAATATGAAACGCTGCTTCTCGTATTGTTTTCGCCATTTTTGATTAATTTCGCAACGAAATGCCCTTCACCTTTGATTTTATGCGGCCAAAGGCGGATGCATTTTGAAATTTCTTCAAAATTCGTTTTTGTCCATTCCACTCTTCCTCGATCAAAACCTTCACGTTTAGGAATTTCAACAAGAGACATTTCTGGATGCATGCTTACAAATGCCTCAATAACCTGTTCATTTTCTTCAGGAGAAAACGTGCAGGTGGAATAGACGAGAGTTCCGCCGGGTTTTAACATTTGAAACGCTAAAGATAACAGCTTTTTTTGCGTGTACGAGCATTTTTCAACAAGATCCTCGCTCCAAAATTCGATGGCGTTATCATCTTTTCGAAACATTCCTTCTCCAGAGCACGGGGCATCAACTAAAATTTTGTCGAAATAATTCGGAAAGTGTTGAACCAGTTTTTCGGGCCGTTCATTTATCACAATAGCGTTTTGAATTCCGAAACGTTCAATATTTTCCGATAGTGCTTTCGCTCGTTTGAAATGAATTTCATTTGAGATAAGAATTCCTTCATTTTCCATCGCCGCGGCAATTTGCGTCGATTTTCCTCCTGGCGCAGCGCACAAATCTAATATTTTTTCTCCGGGTTTTGCCTGAAGCACTTCAGCAGGAACCATAGCACTCGGTTCTTGTATATAATAGAGCCCAGCTGCATGAAAAGGGTGTTTTCCGGGCTCGTCTTGTTTTTCATCGTAATAAAATCCGTCTTCACAAAAGGGAACTGAAGAAAGAGAAAAAGGTATTTTCCGAATGAACGTTTCTTTTTCTATTTTTAGACGATTGAAGCGCAGTCCCTTGATCGGTTCATCTCGCAAAGCAGAAAAAAAATCATCTGCTTCATTTTTTAACAATTGTTTCATTTTCCGGCAAAAATCATCAGGTAATGCCATATTTCAGATCTCCTTTCCTAAAATATTATAGCGGAATATGAAACATAATGGCGAAAATTCTTTCTGGCGAATTCTTGACGGAGAGGTGAAGATAAGAGAAAATAAATTGTTAGAGATGAAACATTTTTATAGAAAAAGAAAAGCAAGGGAATTTGGTGTAGGGGTGATGTATTTGAAAAAAATATATTTAATTGCTAGCATCGTCATGTTCCTCCTTGCTGTTTATTTTGGCGGTATGGCATATAAACAATACCTTGCTGGAAACTTAGATTACAATTTAGACAAAGTTTACATAAATGTCGGTTACTGCGCCTTGTTTTTAAGCATTGCTGTATATGTACTTCATTTGCGCGAGCATAAAAGTTAAAGAAAAGCGAGATAGAAAGGGGATCCAGAAGGATGAAAAACGTCCTTTGATGGATCGCCTTCTTTCTTTCCTGTAAAAGTAAAAATTTTACATTGTAGTTGATTCTTGATACATAAAAATTTAAAGTCAAAGATATGCAGGTGAAGTTATCATGTTACGTTCAAATAAACAAAATATCTCCCTCATATTACTGCTTTGCAATGTTTTTATCGCTTTTTTAGGAATCGGACTCGTTGTTCCGGTTTTGCCTGCTTATATGAATGAACTAAATTTATCGGGCGTTTATATGGGATATCTCATAGCAGCATTTTCAACTGCCCAGTTGTTTTCCTCGCCGGTCACGGGGATTTTTACTGACCGTTTTGGCAGAAAGATTATGATTGTCATCGGTTTAGTTTTGTTTGCTGTATCCGAATTTTTATTTGCAATAGGTTCTGCGTTCTTCTTGCTTTTGATTTCAAGAATAATTGGCGGAATCAGCGCGGCATGTATTATGCCCGCTGTTACTGCGTTTATTACAGATATCACCACTTTAGAGGACAGGCCGAAAGCGCTTGGATATTTGTCTGCCAGCATTAACGCAGGTTTTATTATCGGGCCCGGCATCGGAGGATTTGCAGCAGAATTCGGCATTCGGGTGCCGTTTTTTCTTGCGGCATTTATTGCGCTTGTCGCAGCCGTTTTTTCCATTCTCCTTTTAAAAGAACCGCTTCCAAATGATAACATTCAACAATTAGATGAAAAACAAACTCGTCTTCAATTTTTCAGCGAATTAAGCAAATCGATCAAACCTCCGTATGTTGTACCGCTATTGATCGTGTTTGTTTTAGCATTTGGTCTTTCCGCATATGAAACGATGTTCGGTTTGTTTGTCGATAAAAAATTCGGTTTTTCGCCGAAAGATATTTCCATCGTCATAACAACAGGAACGATTTTTGGACTCATCGCCCAAATCGTTTTCTTTGACAAGCTAGTGAAGTATCTTGGCGAGAAAAGGTTGATTGAAATTTGTTTATTAGGCGCTTCCGTCTTTATTTTTCTGTCAACCTTAGTTGACGGCTACTTTTTCATTATGGCTGTAACGTTTGCTGTATTTTTAGCATGCGATCTTCTTCGACCAGCTGTCACCACTCTATTATCCAATATGGCAGGAGATGAACAAGGGTTTATTGCCGGCATGAACTCTACTTATACAAGTTTAGGAAACATTGTCGGTCCTGCGATTGCAGGAATTTTGTTTGATATCGACGTCGATTTTCCATACGTTTTAGCTTCCATCGTTTTGCTTTTAGCCTTCATGATGGCAGCGTTATGGCCATTTCGTGATAACATGGAGCAAAAAAGGAAAANTTCTTAATGGAACGAATATACTAGTTTTTTGNACTTCGCTATGCTTGAGTTGCAAATCAATTGTTTTGTTCTTTTTAATCGTTTTATAATGTATTGTAGGAAGAACAAGTTGATCTTTACTTTTGCGATGAGAATGAGCAGGCAGGAAAATTAGCTAAAGGGAGGGAAAAATGATGAGCAATGAAAAATATGAATTGGCTACTTTTGCGGGTGGCTGCTTCTGGTGCATGGTCCAGCCTTTTGATGAGCTTCCGGGAATTATTAAGGTTGTTTCCGGATATACGGGAGGACATAAGGAAAATCCGACATATGAAGAAGTGTGCTCGCACACGACGGGTCATGTGGAAGCCGTGCAAATTACCTTTGATCCGAACGTGTTTCCATATAAAAAGCTTCTGGATATATTTTGGCAGCAAATTGATCCGACTGATCCGGGCGGACAATTTTATGACAGGGGAGAATCTTACAAAACGGCTATTTTTTATCATTCGGAGGAACAGCGCGAGCTCGCGGAACAATCGAAAGAGCTTTTAGAAAAAAGCGGACGTTTTGAAAAACCGATTGCGACCGAAATATTGCCGGCAAAACCTTTTTACCCAGCCGAAGACTATCATCAAGATTACTACAAAAAAAATCCTTTTCACTACAAACGGTATCGTCAAGCGTCTGGACGGGATGAATTTATACGCAAGCATTGGAGCGACTGGGATAAAGAAGAGCTGAAGAAACGATTGACTCCGATGCAATATGAGGTGACNCAAAACAACGGGACGGAGCCTCCATTTCAAAATGAATATTGGGATCATAAAGAAGAAGGGATTTATGTCGACATCGTCTCGGGAAAACCGCTTTTCAGCTCGCTCGATAAATTTGATTCAGGCTGCGGATGGCCAAGTTTTACAAAACCGCTTCATCAGCATGAGATCGTCGAAAAATTAGATACATCTTACGGCATGATCCGTACAGAGGTTAGAAGCAAAACGGCGGATTCGCACCTTGGACATGTTTTCCCTGACGGTCCAGAACCGACAGGCCTTCGCTACTGCATTAACTCGGCTGCGCTTCGCTTTATCCCGAAAGATCAGCTCGAACAAGAAGGCTATGGTGAATATAAAAAACTGTTTGAAG
>JGI25328J35697_1002410_pt1 | contig 11411 bp, 9 predicted proteins | sample HigsolmetaAR203D_FD_35697 | JGI IMG/M metagenome (IMG submission 35697)
GCGCCGTTATCAGCGGCGCAGCTCATGACGGGTCGAGCCGGCAGGCGATCGCCTTCAGTTCGACCGGAATGCCGGAGACGACCAGGAACACCCGGTCGCAGACGGCGGCGAGCCGCTGGTTCATCCGCCCGGCGGCGTCGCGGAACCGGCGGCCGAGCGGCGTCTCGGGCACGATGCCGAAGCCGACTTCGTTCGTCACGAGGACAAGCGGATGCGGAAAACGGGCCGCGGCGCCGGCGAGCTCTCCGATCGCGGCTTCCAGTTCCCGCCCGACCCGGCCGTTATCCGCGCATCCTTCCGGATCGAGCGCGAGCAGCCGATTGGTCAGCCAGAGCGTCAGGCAGTCGACCAGTACGACCGGACGGCCGGGAGAAATGCCGGCTGCGGCTTCCGGTTGCTCCGTGGCGTCATCCGGCGCCATGGCGGCGAGTCGATCCAGCAATCCGGCTAAATCGCGCGGCTCCTCCACCGTCTCCCAGGCGAATCCGGAACGGATTCGTTCCTCGCGGTGGGACCGGATGCGGGAGGCCATCTCGCCGTCCAGCGGCTGCGCCGTCGCGACGTAAATCCCGCGACGGGCGAGCCGGGCGGCGTACGCTTCGGCGAAGCGGCTCTTCCCGCTGCGCGCGCCCCCGGTTACGAGCACCGCCACGGCTCATCCCTCCCGGCGTCCCGAGACGCCGGCGCTGTCGAAGGTCGCCATTTCGCCGATCAGACGCGCCGCCGCTTCGACGAGATGGAAAGCGAGCAGCGCGCCCGATCCTTCGCCGAGGCGCATGTCCAGCCGGATCGGCGGCACGAGGCCCAGCGCTTCCAGCACGACGGCGTGTCCCCGCTCTTCCGACAGATGGGAGGCGATCAGATAATCCCGCGCCGCCGGACAGATCCGGACCGCCGCCAGCGCGGCCGCGGACGAGATGAACCCGTCGATGACGACGGGAATCCGCCTTGCCGCCGCGCCCAGCATGAATCCGGAGAGCGCGGCGATCTCGAGCCCGCCGACCTTCGCCAGCACGTCGACCGGATCGTCGGGATTCGGCCGGTTCACCTCGATGGCGCGGCGCACCGCGTCGCGCTTGAGCGTAAGTCCCCGGTCATCCAGCCCCGTTCCCCGGCCGGTGACCGCTTCCGCCGGCGNGCCCGTGAACACGGCGGCCATGGCGGCGCTNGGCGTCGTGTTGCCGATGCCCATCTCGCCCGCCGAGAACAGCGTCACGCCGCGGTCGGCCAGCATGCCGGCCACTTCCGCGCCGACCGCCAGGCTGCGGAGCGCCTCATCCCGGGTCATGGCCGGTCCCCGGCACAGGTTGGCCGTCCCGTCCCGGACTTTGCGCCGGATCAGATCCGGATGATCCACGTCCGCGCGCATGCCGACGTCGACGCAGCAGACCTCCGCCCCGGCCTGTCTTGCCAAAACATTGACCGCCGCGCCGCCGTTCAGCATGTTCAGCACCATCTGCGGCGTCACTTCGGACGGATAGGCGCTTACGCCCTCCTCGCAGACGCCGTGGTCGCCCGCCATGACGACCGCCGCCTTCTTCGCAAAACGCGGCAGCGGCACGCCCCGGATGCCGGCCAGCCGGATCGCAAGCTCCTCCAGCCGCCCGAGACTTCCCTTCGGTTTGGTCAACGTGTCGAGCCGTTCGGCCGCCCGCCCCATGGCCGCTTCATCCAGGGGACCGATGTCGGCGATCAAATGCGCCAACTCCGCTTCAGCATTCATTCGCAGTCGCCCTCCCGCCGATTCCGGGTTGTTCCATGCTCGCCGATTCCCCGCTGCCGCCGCCCGGGCGGAGCAGCAGTTGCGGCACGCCGCTGGCCGGATGCGGCAGCACGACCGGTTCGACGCCGAACACGCGCCGGATGGTCTCCGGCTTCAGCACATCCGCAGGCGGCCCCGCGGCGACCAGTTTCCCTTCGTGCATGACGAGCAGCCGGTCGCAATATTGCGCCGCCAAATTCAGATCGTGCAGCACCGCGACGACCGTCCGGCCGCCGGACCGCTGCCATTCGCGCACGAGATCGAGCAGATGGATCTGGTAGCCGATATCAAGGTATGTCGTCGGCTCGTCAAGCAGCAGCAGCTCCGGATCCTGCGCCATCGCCTTCGCCAGCGCGACCCGCTGCCGTTCGCCGCCGCTCAGCGCGTCGAGCCGCCGGTCCGCATGCCCCTTCAGACCGAGCGTATCGAGCACCCTCTCAACCAGCGCTTCGCCTTCCCCGTCGCTTCCGCCGAACCAGTTCTGATACGGATAGCGGCCCATCAGCACCACTTCGCGCACGGTGAACGCCGTCCGGGGCAACGCTTCCTGCTGCAGGACAGCGAGCCGCCGGGCCAGCGCCCGGCGCGGCCAGGACGCGACGGAACGGCCGAACAGCCGGACGGTGCCGGCGTCGAACCGCCGGACGCCGGAGATCGCGGCGAGCAGCGTCGATTTGCCGGCGCCGTTCGGTCCGATGACGCCGTACAGCCCGCCCGTCTCCAGCCGAAACGTGACGCCGTCCAGAATGCGCCGTCCGCCGGCCTCGACTGACAGGCCGTCCACTTCGATCACGCGTCTTCCCTCCCCAGACCGGTTTTGCGACGCTTCAGCAACCAGGCGAAGAACGGCGCGCCCACCAGCGCGGTCAGTACGCCGAGCGGGATCTCCTTCGGGCTGAGCGCCGTGCGCGCCAGCGTGTCGGCCCATACGACGTAGATCCCGCCGCCGATGACCGAGAGCGGCACGATGAGCCGGTAGTCCGGCCCGACGATGAGCCGGACCAGATGCGGCACGACGAGGCCGACGAAGCCGACGACGCCGCTGACCGAAACGGCGGCGGCGGTCACGAGCGTCGAGGCGAGCAGGACGAGCAGCTTCGTTCGCTCGACATGGACGCCGAGATGGGCGGCGTGCCGCTCGCCGAGCGCCATCAGGTTCATCGCCGAAGCGAAGGCGGCGATGAACGGCAGTCCCGCGATCGCGAACGGCAGGATGAGAAGCGCATGGTCCCACGTTCGTTTCGACAGGCTGCCGAGCACCCAGAACAGGATCTGGTTCACCTCGTCCTCGGACATCGAAATCATGAGCGAGACGAACGCGCCGAGGAACGCCTGCAGGATGACGCCCGACAGGATCAGCGTCTCCACCGCCATCTGGCCGTTCGAGCGGGCGAGCAGGAACACCGTCAGCACCGTGAGCGTCCCGGACACAAAGGCGGCCGCCGGTACCGTCCACATGCCGAACACCGCCTGCAGTCCGAGCGTCATGACAAGCGCCGCGCCGACCGAACTGCCGGAGGCGACGCCGAGCGTATACGGATCGGCGAGCGGATTGCGCAGCACGCCCTGGAACCCGGCCCCCGCCATGCCGAGGCATGCGCCGACGAGCACGGCCAGGACGATGCGCGACAGCCGGACCTGCATGACGATCGTCTCCTCCATCGGCGTCCAGTCCGGATCGGCCTCACCGAACAATGGCAACTGATGGACGAGGATCGACCAAACCTTGGCCGCCGGCATTCCGGCCGAACCGATGGAGAGCGACCAGACGACGGACATCAACAGGAGCAGCAGGGCCGCTCCCGACCACGCCGCAATGCGAACCGGCAGCTTCATGGCTTCATCACGGGAACAAGTCCGGTCGGATCGCGGCGGCGATGTCCTTCAGGCCGTCCGTGAGTCTCGGGCCGACGCGCACGAGCGGATCGCTCGCCACCGCGTGCAGCCGGTTGTTCCTGACCGCATCGATTTGGTCCCAGCCCGGGCGGGACAGGATGCCGCCGAGGAAGTCGACGCCCTCGATGTCCGGATAAATGATGACCGCCGGATTGCGCGCGATGACCGCCTCGGGGTCGACCTCGAACCATCCCGCCTGCTCCGCCGAAATGTTGATGCCGCCGGCGAGCGTGACGAGCTCGTCGAGGAACGTGCCCGAACCGACGGTCCACCCCGGCGAAAATTCGAGATAGACGCTGACCGGCTCCTTGTCCTTGACCTTGTCCGTAACCTCCTTGACCGCCGCACGCATGGCCTCGGCGACATTGGCCGCTTCGGCCCGGCGGTTCAGCAGGATGCCGACCTGCTCGATGTGCGTGATCGTCGCTTCCATCGTCTGCGGATCGGAGGCATATACGGTCACGCCAAGCTGCCGCAGCGCATCGACCGCGGCCGCGTTCATGCTCGCGCTGGCGAGGACGAGGTCGGGATCCAGCGCGAGCACCGCCTCGATGTTCGTATTCATGTCGCCGACCTTCGGCAGTTCTGCCGCCTCGGCCGGGTAATTGCTGTAGGCATCGGCTCCGACCGCGAGGCTGCCCGCCCCGACCGCGTAGACGATTTCGGTGTCGCTCGGGCCGAGCATGACGACGCGCTCCGGCGCCTTCCGGAGCGTGATTTCCGTGCCCGTCACGTCAGTCACGGTGAGCGGATAGACCGTCGATCGGCCGTCATCCGCGGCTTCGGCATCGCCCTCGGCGGATGAGGTGCCGCCCTCCGTTTCGCTTTCGCCGGATGCGGCGTTGCTTCCGGACGCTTCCGTGTTCATCCGGTTGCCGGCGCCGGCCGCCGTCCGTCCGCCGTCTTCCCCGTTCGATCCGCTTCCGGAACCGCATGCCGCCAGCAGCATCGCCATGAGCAGCAANGCGGCGATCCAGGCGGGGATTTTTTTCCGGTANGGCGTAAATGACTTCATAATGCATCTGCTCCCATTCTTAAAAATTGACATGCATGAGGACGCGGACAAACAAAAAAAGCATTTCCGGCCTCCAAGTCTTCCGGAAATGCTCATCGCGTCGAACGCGCGAATCCGCGCTTCGCGCCGGGCGAAGGACCCGACACGGAGCGGCTTCGATCCATCTCCAACACCTCCTAAGACCACGTAGGCAGGGTCTGGCAAGGACAACGGGCAGGTCTCCTGACTCGAAGTCCACGCGCGCCGTCTTCCCGGTTTCCCAGTGACATGGCTGGCGCGCGCTTGCGCAGGACCGCAGGGGTCCGCGCGCTTCTCACAGTGGCGGGTCCGTGCCGGATTTTCACCGGACTTCCCTATTAAGCCGGCCTCCGCGGGTCGCGGCGGCCAGGCACCCGTATCCGCACGATTCAGTTGTCCGTTTCCGACTATAGCATGAACCGGCAGGGTTGTCCATAGCGGCGAATCAGTCGCCGGTGACGACCTCGCCCGGCCAGGCGGCCATGCCGCCTTCCACGTTGACGACATCGTAGCCGAACTGCGCGAGGTATTCGCACACGCGCGCGCTCCGCACGCCCCCCTTGCAGATGAAGACGAGCGGACCTCCGCGCTCCGGCTCAAGTTCGTCCATCCGGTCCAGGAACTCGGAGAGCGGGATCAGCCGCGCTTCCGGTATGTGGCCGGCTTGCCATTCGTGCCGCTCCCGGACGTCGATCAGGTTGACGGGTTCCCCCTTCGCCAGCCGCCCGGCCAGTTCTTCCGCGGTCCACACTTCGATGCTCATGCGTCGTCACCTCCAAGCCGCTTGTGAATCCGATCGCCGTAGTCGTCCCAGGCGCTGTTGCCGTACCATCCGCGCTCCTCCATGAGCATGCGGAGCCGGAGCCGCTTCTCGTTCAGCTTCTTCCGGATGCCGGCGCGCTCCTCCTCCGATCGGCACATGCGGAGCAGATCCCCGAGCGTGACGGCCTCCTTCGCGAGCTGCACTTCCTCCGGAACGACGCCGGCGTTGCGCAGCATGATATAGGCCGCGCGGAGGTCCTCCGGCACGTGCGACAGATCCTCGATCTCGAGCGGCTTGCCTTCGCCCGGCAAGTTGCGGAGCTCTCCCCGCTCGATCGCTTCCCGGATGCGCTCTTCCGCGATGCGGCTGACCCAGTCCATCGCCGTTTTCCCCCCGCGTGTAAAATGCGCCGATGCCAGCATTGTACGCCCGCGGGCGGCCCCGTGTCCAGCGCCGCTTGCCGTCAGCGCCGGCTTCCGCGCCGCTTGGCCGCGAGCAGGCGCTCCATCGCGGAGCCGGCCCCATCCGGTCCGGGCGTGTTCGGGACGATTGCATCCGGACGGGCGGCGCTCGGTTCGGGCGCGTCGGCGCGGATGGCGGGCGGATCGGGTGCACCCGGGCGCGGGCCGTGCATTCCGCCTGCGTCCGGACGGGTTGAGGCCGGTCCGGTCGCCGGCCTTGGTCCGGCCTCCGGTTCCGCTCCCGGAACCTTCCGCGCTCCCTGTTCCCGCAGGATGGCGCCGGCGTGCGCATAGAATTCGCCGGCTTCCTGCGTCCGCCGCCTGAGCCGTGACAGGGATGCCGGCGCGCCCGCCGCGGACGCGTCGGATCCGCGCCGTACGGACAGCCGCGCGGCCAGCGCATCGGCGATCCGTCTCCACGGCAGCGACAGCCGCCGTACCGCGATGTCGATGAGCCAGAGCAGCAGCGCCGCGATCAACAGTTCGCGCGTCAGATCGACCCTGTCGGAGGACGCGATCCGTCCGGTTCGGAACACCTCTTCCGGATGGTCCGGCGACAGCGTCCGCCCGCCCGTCAGCCGCGCAATCTCCCCGAGCAGCTCCAGGCCTTCGTCGTCATCGGCCGGTCGAAATTCGGGCGAGTACGGGATGACGAAGCCGGCAAGCGAACCGCCGGGCGATTCGCCATCCGCGCCTTCGCCGCCGCTGATCTGCATGAAGTACACGCCGGGTTTTGCGTCCTCCAGCCGCACGGTGTATTCGCCCGGCGCGACCGGTATCGGCCGCAGCTTGACGGCATTGCCGTCCTCGCCCGTTGCCGTCGCTTCGAGATTCGCCGTTCCGCTCTCGCCCTGGGCGGTGATCGTCAGTTCGGCGTCGCCGCCGTCGAGCCGCGCCTGCACGTGCCAGGGGTCGGTCGAAAATTGCGGGAACGTCCACTTCACCCAGGCGGCCAGTGCCTCGGGAAACTGCGCCCAGCCCACCCAGTCCGCCGACCATTTTCCCGCAAGATCGCTCGTCCAGGCGACCGCGCGGCCGGCTCCGTACGACCAGCGCGCCAGCAGCGGATCGCCCTCCGGCGACAGCAGCGCCGTCTCGGCCGTCTCCTTCGCGGTCGTCGCCACATACGCGTCCACGGCCGGGACGCCGGACGAGAACAGCGGCAGCCAGCCGCCGGCTTGCCCGATCGCGGGCACGAACCGGTTCTCGACGATGTAGGTCCGCGCCATCATCGCCGTCTCGCGGCTGAAAATGGCCGGGATCGTGCTCTGGTCCGCCGTGAAGTAATACCGCCCCTTCGCCATGTCGGCCAGCCGTTTCAGCAGCGCCGTATCCGCGTCGTTGCCGACGGCGACCGTCGACATCGTGATGCCCTCGTCGTTCATCGCCTTCGTCAGCGCGGAATAGTTGCCGCCTCCGGCCGACATGCCGTCCGTGAGCAGAATGATGTGCCGGCGCTGAGCTTCGATGTCCAGCATCCGGTCCAGCGCGGCGTATACGGCCGGATAAATGTCGGTTCCGCCCGCGGGCTGGATGCCGAGCACCGCTTCCTCGACCGCTTTGCGGTCCGTCAGCCGCGTCGGTTCGACGACCCACCAGGGGGCGTCGTCGAAGGCGACGACGCCGACCGTGTCCTCATCGCGCAGCAGCCCGATCGCGCGCAGCGCCGCCTCCTTCGCCAGCTCCAGCTTGCCGCCGTCCATGCTGCCCGAACGGTCGATAACGAGGATGAGGCCGAGCGACGGCATTTGCCGCCGCCCTTTCAGATCCATGTAGACCGGCAGCGCGCGTTCCAATGGCGTGTCGTAATATCCGCCGAGACCGAAGCTGTCTTCGCCGCCCGCGACGAGCAGCCCGATGCCGAGATCGCCGACGGCGGACGCCAGACGGTCCATCACCGCCCGGGAAAGCCGCGTCGCCGGCACGTTGTTCAGCAGGATCGCGTCATACCGCGCATAATCGGCCAGCTCCACGGAAAGCTGTTCCGGCGCGATCAGATCGTACGGCATGAGCGACGCTTCGAGCGCCGAGACAATGTTGCCCGACGAACCCGGCTCGCCTTCGACGACGAGCACGCGCGGCGGCCCTTCCACGCGGCTGAATCCGTACGCCGCGTCGTTCTGCGGACGTTCGTCGCCGGGCATGTAAACTTCCGCGCGGTAGCGGTTCATGCCGGCTTCAGCCGCGATGTTCTGCAGCAGATAGCGGCTCATTCCCGGTGTCAGCCGCACCGTCTCGCGGGCGATCTCCCGCTCGTTTTCGAACAGCCGGATCTCGGCCTCGCCCTCCAGCGTTGCGGCCACCTCCAGCTCGATCGTGAACCGTTCGCCGAGCTTCACCGCGGCCGGAACGACGAGCGATTCCACCGCCGCGTCGGCGGCGGTTCTGCCGGCGAGCGGCACGATATCGACGGCGATGCCCCGCGCCCGGAGCAGCCGGCTCTGGCGGATCGCATCCCCGGTGTTGTTCCGTCCGTCCGACAGCAGGACGATCCGTCCTCCATCCGGCAGCATGCTGGCCGCGAGCCGCAGGCCGTCGGTCAAATTCGTAAAGTCGGGATCGAGGTCCGCCCGCAGCGCGGGCGCCCCGCCTTCGTGGGTCAGCGGCCGCTCCACCGCGGCGGTCCGGCCGACCGAGACGACGCCGGCCCGGTCGCCTTCGTCCTTGCCGGCGATCGCCTCGCCGATCCAGCGGGCGATCCGCGCGTCGTCCGCGACGCTCGCCGACCGGTCGGCGACGAAGACGACCGCCCGGTAATCGCCGCGCATCGTCGGACTCATGCCCGACGCGGCTGCGATGAGCAGCAGCGCGATCAGGGCGCGGACGGTGAACGCGATGCCCCTGCGCCGGCCCGACAGCCGGAGCGTGCTTCGCCACGCCCAATACAGCCACAAGGCAGCCGGAACGAGAAGCAGCAGCAGCCAAGGCCGGTCAAAATGCAGCCCCACGCCGGTACACCTCCCATTCCGCCGCAAGCAGCAGCAAAATCAGGACGGCGATGTACGGCGCGAGGCCGATCAGAGCGCTCATGCCGGAGCCGTTCGCGTCCGCGGTCGCCGTTTCCCCGCCCGACGCCGCATCCGCTCCGGAATCCGCCTGATCTTCCGTTCCATCCGCAAGGACGATGCCGGAGAAAGGAGCCTCCGTCCACATGCCTTCCCCCGGCGCGGCATGCACGGCGAGCAGGCGCGCGCCCAGCGTTTCGCCCTCCGAGCCGTATTCGACGAAGCGGTAAAGTCCCGGGACGCCGGGGACCGTCTGCACGGAGGACACCGCGCCGTCCGCCGTCCTTTCCGCTTCGATCACGTTGCCGTTCGCGGCCGGCCGCGCGGGCCGGGTCTCGACCGCTTGCCATTCCGCCCGCACCGTGCCGCTCCGGATGGCGATCTCGATCCGGGCGTCCGCTTCGGCTTTGCCGAGATGGCCGCCCGCCGCTCCCCCGAGCCATTCGGCCGCCTGCGCGGCGAGGATCGGGAAGTCGGCCCTGAGCGGCAGATCCGAATCGGCGGGATCGAACGCCAGCACGAGCCGCGGAAGGCCGTCCGCCGATCCGGCGTAGAGCACCGGCACGCCGCCGTAAAGCGCGATCGGCTCCATGCCGGGTCCGGGATCGGCCCGCACGATCCGCGCGATGTGTGTATCGGCCAACGTGATGTGGGCCGTGACGGGATGCGGCCGGATCTCGGGGCGGCTGTCTTCCGGCCCGATCACCGTGCCGTCCGGCGGCGGCGAAGCGGCGGACCAGATGCGCCACACCGGCCGGGCATTGAGGAGACGGCGCCAGGCGTCCGAGTCCAGCGACCGTTCGTCCGCTCCGTACACGATGATCCAGTCGACGGCGTCCGCCGTCCGGGCGTCGGGCTCGAACGCGGCCGGATCGATCTGCACGATGTCGACGCCGGCCAGCCCGAGGGCGGCGGACAGAAACAGGCTGCCCTGTCCGATGAGCAGCGCCCGGCCGCGCTCCGGCGCGGACGGAAACGCGAAGGCCGCGTTGTCCGCGCCGTAATCGTCGGCCGTGCGGATTTCGGCACGGTAATGGTCCGCCGGCGGAAGCTGCCCGAAGGCGAATGCGCGCTGTTCTCCGGGCTCCAGCCGGAACGGCCGCTCCGCGGCCGGTTCCGACGCGCCCGCGGGAATGAGCGCGAGCGTGCCTTCCGCCGGACGCGAACCGTAATGGATGAGCGTTGCCGTCGCCTCGAACGCTTCCGCTCCGGCCTGCAGGCCGAATGCGGCGATGGACGTGTTCACGCCTTCCCTGCCCGCCTTGAACAGCCGGACGCCGGCGGCGTTCAGTTCCGCGCGGAACCGGCCGTCCGTCGCCAGCCACAGCTCGGCGTCCGCCGCGTCTTGCATGAGCGCGCCGGCCAGCGTCAGCGCCGCTTCCTCGTCCGTTCTCCCGTAGTGCGGGCCGATCGATTCCAGCGCGCGGCGGATTGCGCGGCGGTCGATCTCGTTCCGCAGCAGCAATTCCGGCTCGGCGCCCACCGCGATCACGGTCACCGGACGGGAGGACGGCAGCCCTTCCACCGCTTCGGCTACATTTTGTATCGCCTCTTCAAGCGCTGCAGCCTCTCCGCTTCCCCGCGACGCGGACGCGGTCATGCTGGCCGAACGGTCGACGACGATGACGACCGGCGACGCGGACGACGCCCGTCCCGGAAGGACCGGGTCCATCAGCGCGAAGACGAGGCATGCCGCGACCACAAGCTGCAGGAGCAGCAGCAGGCTGCGGCGCAGCCGCTGCCAAGGCCGATTCGCCTCCTGCTCGCGCAGCGCCCGCCGCCAGAGCAGATGGCTTGCGATCTCGGTCTCCGGATACCGGCGCTTCAGCAGATACATCAGCAGAATGGCCGGCAGCGCCAGCGCGAACACCGCGGAAGCGGCGGACTGAAGCAGCATGTTCTCCCTCCTTCGCGTTCAATTCCGGTGCCGGCGCGGTCAACGTTGCCGCTGCAGAAGCCCGTGCCGCGCCATCCGGACGAGCACCGTTTCCTCCAGCGGAACGGAAGTGTCGACGGCGAAGTAGACGAAGCCGAGCTCCGCGCACCGCTTGCGGATCGTTGCGGCTAGCCCGCGCAGCGCTTCGCCGTACGCGCGCAGCGCCTGCTCGTGGATGGCGATATCCTTCGCCGCCTTGCTCTCGGCATCGATGAGCCGGAGCTCGCCGCGCAGCGCGGGACGCCATTCGTCGGGCCCGAGCACATGCACGAACACGAGATGCTGCCGCGCCGCGGCAAACGCGCCCAGCGTCTCTTCGATGCCCGAAGCGTACAGTCCGTCCGTCAGCAGCCAACTCACGCCCGGCCGGACCGGCAGCGCGCCGGGAGCCGCAAGCGGCGTCCGGAGATCTTCGGCGCCGGAATCGGCGGCAGGCCCGAGCGACTGCTCGAGGAACGCGAACAGCCGATGCGCCGCGCCGCGCCCCCGGACCGGATGGAGCCGGCCTTCGACGCCGGAGGCGAAGCGGACCGCCGCGGCGCGGTCGTCGCCGCA
>JGI25328J35697_1002411_pt1 | contig 11408 bp, 14 predicted proteins | sample HigsolmetaAR203D_FD_35697 | JGI IMG/M metagenome (IMG submission 35697)
TAGCGTATATCCTGCAATTAGAATAAAAAGTGGACACCACGATAAGTGAACAGGATAAGGATATGTTCAATATGATGCCGCGCCAAGCACCTGTTGAGAGAAGGGGATATGTTCAAATATGCCGCGCTGAACATCCGCTGAGCGAAGGGGATATGTTCAATATGCAACAGAAAGTCCCCCCTCCGATTTCGACACAGCGCGGATACAACAATGCGGCGCATCGCGCGGCAAACAAAGCGGGGCCGCAACGCACAATGCGCGCCGCAGCCCCGTTCTTGCCGGCCCGCTAATCGGGCAGCACCAGTTCAGCCGATCCCTTCACATACCATTCGACCGGCCCCATGACATTGAAGCCGCGCGGATAGCGGACCCGCGCGATGAGAATGACGCCGGGACGCCTCAGCGTCACTTCGTAGTTGTAGGCCGTGTTTCGGTACGTGTACGGAAAGACTTCCCCCGCGTTCACGACGCGCAGCACGGCGATTTCGACCGGGTCGCGCAGCATCGAGCCCGGCAGCGGCTCCATCGACGGATCCAGCCGCAAGTTCGCCTGCAAATATTGCAGCGCGGCATTTGCCGCCGCCCATTCGTCGATGCGCGCGACGCCGGTGGCGAANGCGTCCCCGTCAAGCTGCTGCGCCGCTGCGTGGGCGGCGCGGTTCACCGCCCGCTTCGCTTCGAACAGGGTGCGGATCGCCATCTCCCCGTCGATTTGCAGCGCCAACAGCATCATCCACACCGCCGCCATCAGTGCAAACAGCAGCAGCTTGTGCATTCCGGTCTTAATTCCCCCCTTTCGGTCCGCAAATTTTCGGAAATCCGGTTCCACATCCCTCCATTCCTTGCCTGGGGACACCGGCGGTCCCCAAGCCAGCCAATCTCGACGGCGCAGGCCGATGCCGGCCCGGCGCGTCTGTATGCAATCGGCCGGCGGACGTCCGACCGTCCGGCGGGCCGCCTGCATGCTGTCATCCGTCAGGGCACATATTCGCTCATCTTCATGCCGGAGGCGCTGAACCGCGCGTTCTCGTCCGGCGGCGTGACGCCGATCAGCCGGTCGATCACGAACAACCGCTCGTAGGGATAGCTGATCTTCAGCATAATGCCGGTCCCCCGCCTTACCGGAGCCGAAGGATTCGTCGCGTCCGCGCCGGACGTCGTGCCCACTTCATAGATCAGCTTCGCGGGGTCAAGCCCATAGGACGCGAGCCGGTTCCGGGATGCGGCAATCATCGCGGCGTCGATATAGCCGTGCGTGCCGTTCGCCCCGACCTCCAGCAAATAGTCGACTTCCTGCTGCAGCACCGCCTGTCTGACGATGAACACATGCTTNTAGATCGGCGCGAACATCAACCAACACAGGATGGCGGCGAACAGCATGAACACCAGAATCGAACGCATCCGCTGATCTGCCCGCTCACGGACTCAGATTGGCGATCCGCTCGTTCATGTCTTCGCCGTGGTTTTCGATCAGCGCCTTCGTTCCACCGGACGGATTCGCGATAATCGTGTTGAACATCACCACCACCACGATCAGCAGCATCACCGTCATCAAAATGTTGCGCATACCCGCATCTCCTTTCCGAATGATCGACTGGTCTACGATTGCAGCGATTGGAACAACGAATGCCCTTCCTGCACCCACGGGTAGATGAAGATCTGGAACATGTACATCAGCGGGATGCCCGCGAGCACGAACAGCACGTAGGAGGCCGCTTCCTTCCGGCTCTCGCGGCCCAGCTCGATCTTCGCCTTGTAGTCGGCGATCCGTTCGCGAAGCAGCGCGTAGAACGCGTCGTCCTCGCGCAGGCGCAGCGCCTCGATCGTCTCCGCGAAGCCGGCCGCTTCGGCCGTGCCGACGCGCCGCTTGAACCGCGCGATCGCCTCCCCCGCGTCGTGGTACCATTCGGCCAACAGCCGCCGCATGTCGGCGCGGATGACCGATGTGTAGGGCAGGCAGCGGGTCAGCTTCACGTGCAAATGCAGCGAGGCGCCCGCGAAATAAAGAAGCTGGTTGCTGACGGCGAGAATCTCCCGCATGATCCGCTCGGAACGCGCCTTGCGCAGCGATTCGAGCAGCGGCTTGTCGCACAGCGCGCAGGTAGCAAGCGCGGCGCCTGCCGCCTGCAGCCACACGACGCGGTCGGGCGGCAGCAGAATGTACGCGGGAAAGGCCGCGCCGCAGACCATTGCGGCCGCTCCGAGCAGGATCGCCAGCCGCCGCGCAACCATGTACCAGGCCGGGTCGTACCCGAAACCGCAGCCCGCCAACAGCGGTTCGCGCGTCAGGTAGCCGTGGCCGTCCCGGTTCACGCCCGTCGCCCGCAGCAGCCAGTCCGGCGCGCGCATGGGCTCGTCATCCTCGATCTGCAGGTGCACCCAGCGCGGCCGCCGCCAGAGCAATGCACGCAGCAGCGCCGTCAGGGACAGCGCGACAAGGCCGAACAATACCGCCAGCAGCAGCGGGATCAGCAACCGGACGACCGTCGGATCGGTCAACATGATCCATCCCTCCAGACTACAATTTGCGGCGCGACAGCCAGATGCCCATCAGGAACGAGGCGAACATGAGCGCCGCCGCGTTGAGCAGCATGTCCCGTCCGTGCGGATCGAGCACATAGTACCGCCAGGCGCCTTCCGGGTTGTACCGGACATTGATGCCGATGAACAGCGCCAGGAACAGAATCGGCGAGAAGTTGGCGATCCGGATCTCGAGCAGCCGGTTCCGCTCCTGCTGATCCGCCCGCGCCGCACGGCGCATGTCGCCGATCAGCTCCTTCAGGTTGTCCGCGATCGGCGTGCCGTCCGACAGCGCGACCCGCAGCAGATTCGCGAAATACTCCGCCCAGATGTGGCCCATGGCCGAAGCGAAAATACGCAGGCTCGCCTCGTCGTCGCCCCTGACCGACAAATTGATGTAGAGCTGCTCGAACACCGGCAGCAGCGGCCCCGCGAGCCGCCGCGCCTCGACCATGCGCCCCAGCGCAACCCGAACCTGCCGCCCGCCGGTCGTCAGATAACATTGATAGAACAGCTCCACGGCCGGCAAAAAGTCGATCCGGCTTCGCATCTGCCGGTGCGTCAGCGTCATCCGGACCACGATGTACGGCAGGCCGCCGAACAGGACAGCCGCGACGATTGCGCCCTTCGCGGTCTGAATGGCGAGCGCGCCCGCCGCTCCTCCCGCCGCGGCCAGCAGCGCGGACAACCCGAGAAACGCCGCCGGACCGATGCCGGCCCGCGCGCTCTCCAGCAAGAGCGACAGCCGCTCCGCCGGTCCGGCCGCGGCCGCCCTGAAGAGCCGCTCCGCTCCGGCAAGCAGTCCGTCGCGCCGGCGATGCTCCAGCCTCGAAGCGGCTTCGGAACGGGACACCGCCGCGGCCAGCAGACAGCGGACCGCTGTGAACACGAGCAGGAACAGCGCGGCTGTCGCCACCGCCGTCATCGCGCCCGGGCTCAGCATGGCGCATCCGGGGCGACCGTCCAGTCGTCCCGCTGCGGATCGTACACCGCCCAGTCCCGCACATGCGGGCCGTCCGGCCGCCATTCATACCGCCCGATGCGGACGATCCTCCGCTTCCCGCCGACGATCCGCATCTCGATGCCGACCTCCGTCACCATCCGGGTGATGCGGCGTACGAGCCGGTTGTCGTCCACCGCACGGCCGTCCAGCATGCACATGTCCGCGATCGTCTCCGGCACATCCTCGAGCGTGTTCGCATGCACCGTCGTCATGCTGCCCCTGTGCCCGCGCGTGCAGGCCCGGACGTACATGTTCGCGTCCCCGTCGCGGATTTCGGCATGGACGATGCGCTGCGGGGACTGGCGCAGCGCCAGCTTGAACGCCTGGGCGGAATCGTGCATCGGATCCTCCTCGTCGGCTTCGTACTCGACCACGTTTTTGTCCGGAAATGTCCGCCGCAGCATCAGCTCGAACCGCCCCTCGATCGTCACGATCCGCTCCTCGTCGGGCAGTTCGGCGATCAGCGCCTTGATCAGATGCGTCTTGCCGGCGTTCGTCGGACCGATGATGACGAGGTTGCAGCGCTGCTCCAGCACGTTCCGCAGCAGCCGGCACACCCGCTCGTTCATCGTGCCGTATTCCGGCCTGCTCAGCTCATCCAGCCGGAAGTGCCGCACCGTGTAAAACCGGATCGTCAGCGTCGGCTCGGCGGTGTAGCCGAACCCGGTCATCGTCACCCGGGAACCGTCGCTCAAGGTCACCTCCGCCCACCGCTTGCGCGGACTGATCCGGTCGTTGTTGAACAGCACGAGGTTCTGCTGGATCCGCTCCACATCCCGGATCGACTGGAACCGGTGCGCCGACGTCACGGGCCGGCCGGACCGTACTTCGTAAATGCGCGTGCCGACGACCTGGATCTCCTCGAGGCCTTCCTTCGCCGCCAGGATCAGCTCCAGCACATTCAGGCCGATCACCTCGGCGAAGATCGCCTCGGCCAGGCTGCCGTACGGATGGTGATGCCCCGGCAGCCGGTGGATCCGCTTGCGCAGCAGCCGCTCCTGAATGATCGCGAGCATCTCGGCCCGCTCCTGCGGAAAGCCGAGCACGGCGCGGTTGAGCCGCTCGCCGTAGGATTGCCGCTGCTCCTCCGTCATGCCCTGCGGCGCCGTGAGCCAGGCCCGCATGTCCTCAACCAGCCGGCGGAACGCCTCCTCCCCGTCCGTCTCCCGCGGGCCGGCGCCGTCTCCCGTTTCCTCCGGCACGAAAAGCCGCAGCTTCGCCGCATATTCGGTCGGCGAGAACTTCGTCCGTTCCGCGCCGTCCGCCTTCGCCCGTTCCGTTCCGTTCATCAGCCTGCACCGTTCCTGTGGGCGAGCAGACGGCGATACCACGGCTGCTGCGCGATGCCGCGCCCGAAGTGCACGCCGTGGCGGTTCATCAGTTGCCGGGCGGCATCGCCCATCGCCTTCCGCCCCGTGTCGTCCGTCTCAAGCCATTCCGGCAGCGCGCCGTTGTCGAGCGCCGCCATCAGCGGTTCCGTCAGCCGCAGCCGGTCGATGGCGCACAGTCCGGTTTCCTTCTGCACGTCTTTCACGGTAAATCCCCCGTTTCCCCATGGCGTCGAAATGATGACCGCGTCGCACCCTTCCGAACCGATGCCGAACAGCGATCGGGCGAGTCCGAACCAGCGGCGGCCGTCTTCCTGGAAATGCGTCAGCGCCGTCGTCGTCGCGACGATCCGGCTGTCGGCGGCCAGCATCGCGGCGATCGTGGCGGCGTTGTCCCAGTAGGCGCTCACATCGGCGATCGTGACGCTGAACGCCTCCCGGGCGGCGTCGAGCAGATGCGCGATCTCCTCCGGTTCGTAGTACTCCGCCTGATCCCGCAGCAGATTGCCGAAACAGATGAACAGATTCGTCATGCCTGCCGGACGGAACGCGGCCGCCTTGAGGCGCTCCGGCGAAAGGGTCGCCGCCTTCAGCTCGGGACGCATCCGGTCGAGCGACAGCGCCGGCCGTTCGACGCGGACATAGCGGTGCAGCTTGGCGCTTTTGAGATTGAGGCAAAGATAGCCGACCGGCTGCCCGCTGTACTCCGCGATCCGCCAGGCGGCGGCGAAGGCGCTGACCGTCGTGCCGATATTCGGCGTGGTGCCGGTGAAGGTGACGAGCGTTCCCCGGTTCACGACGCCCTCGCCTCCGCCCCGCCGGCGCTCAAGGCCGCGCTCTCATGCGTGTCCGGCACATAGGCGATCACGAGCTTCACCCGGCCGCTCCGGCACAGATTGTCGATGCGGAGCCATTGCTCCTCGGTCAGGTTCAGATTCACGGCGTCGATCGCGCCGTTCGCGTCCCGCCGCGCCAGATAAAGCTGCTCCCAGTCGCCGCTGGCGCGGGACACGAGGCCGGTATGCTGCGGATCGTCGATTTCCAGATTCGACGACGTCTTCACGGCGGCCACCGTCACCGGCTCCGGAAACAGCCTTCCGGATTCGGTGCCTTCGCCCGACGCGTAGATCAACGCCTTGTCCCCCGCGCGCAGCCCGTTCGATACCGAGAGGATGTAGTCCTTCGGGATCTGGAACGTCGATTCGCCCCGCCGCGGCAGCAGCCGAAAGCGGTCCAGCTTCCAATCGAGCAGCGGCTCGTCCTTGCCAAGCGGGATGACGGTCTCCATGCCGACGACCGCGCGCGCGTCGGTCACCATGCCCGGCATGAAGGAGGCCTTCGCGATCGTCTTCCATCCGAGCGCGTCGGACGTCAGCCGCTCTCCCGCCGGGATGAACCGCACCGGCGCGACGACCCGCACCGTCTCCTGCAGCTCGATCTGCCGAAGCTGCAGCTGGTGCATACAGTAGATCAGCACGCCGGAGAGCGCCGCGGCGGCCGCGCTGATCGCCAGGTTTCGTCTTCTGTTCATCGTGGTCTCCTTTCCGCCCGCGACAAAAAAAAGAACGCAGCAAAAGGGACAAATCCCTCTCGCATGCGTTCTTCGCATGTCACAGACCCTGTATTTTATTGCGGTGATTATTATACTAGCAAAATATTACTTTACTGTCTATATGTTTATGTCGCGGTCACTCGCTTGCCACCGTGCGGCCGAGCGTATGGTCCGCATCGGCTTCCGCGTAAAACGCTTCGGAGGCGATCATCAGGTTGATGCCCGCCATTTCCAGATAGCCGCGCTTCAGGGACTCCGCGTTCAACCGTCCGTTCCGTTCGCGCAGCCATTCCGCGACGGCCCGGCGCACGATCTCGCCNCGGCTTCGGTTTTCCCGCCTGGCGACGGCATCCATGTCGCTGATCAGCGATCCCGGCAGATGAACCGTAATCCGCTTCATTCTCCGATGTTTTGACAATCCCGACGCACCTCCGCTGCTCTCCGCCCGCGCGATCCGCATGACCGCGCGGTCCGTGCCTCTTCCCCATTTACAATTCGCTCCGGTCGACGCAAATCCTCTATATAGCGCCGCGATTTTGCACGGTAATTCGTTCCTGTTCCCTGCTTTTTTCTCCATTTCGGCACAAAAAAAGAACCGATTCCCGGCTCCGATGATCCGTATGAAACTGCCCCGCGCACGTCCATCGGTTCCTGCGCGCTAGAAATCGATCAGACCGACACTGATGGAGAGCGACTCATCGACCTTCTTCATCGTCTCTTCGTCCAGGTGCGTTATCTTGTCCGTCAGACGCTGCTTGTCGATCGTGCGGATCTGTTCGAGCAGCACGACCGAGTCCCGGTCGAAACCGTGCGCTTCCGCGCTGAGCTCGACGTGGGTGGGCAGCTTCGCCTTCTGGATTTTCGCCGTAATCGCCGCGACGATCACCGTCGGGCTGAACCGGTTGCCGATGTCGTTCTGGATGATGAGCACGGGACGCACGCCGCCTTGCTCCGAACCGACCACCGGCGACAAATCTGCGTAAAACACATCTCCGCGTTTTACGATCACGCCTCACACCCCGCTTACGAGACGGCCAAGCGTATCGTCGGCTTCATCCTCCGCCTGGAAAGCTTCCGCGGCCATGCGCAGATTGATGTTCGCCATCTCGAGATACCCCTGCTGCATGGAGTCGCGGATTTGCCGCTTCTTCCGTTCGGTGAGATACAGCCTCATCGCCTGGCGGATGAATTCGCTGCGGTTCGACTTCTCTCGCGCCACGATCCCGTCCACTTCCCTGAGCAATTGATCCGGCAGACTGATCATGATCCGTTTCGTGTTCCGCAGATCGGCCAAACCCGTCGCACCTCCAAGACTTTGCCAATCCGGCCTCTTACCAGTATGCCGTTGCTCTGGTTTGATTATACACCCATACCTATGATCGCGAAAACATGGAAATGCCGGAAGACACGCGGTCATCCGGCAATTCCGTTCGTCACCGCCACGATGCGGCCGCCGCGGATGTAGACCCGGGGCACCCGCGCGGCGATCATGCAGACGACTTCATAATGGATCGTCCCGAGATGGGACGCGATTTCCTCGGCCGTGATCGCCTCGCCGCCCTGCCGGCCGATCAGGACGACCTCCTCTCCCGCCTCCACCGGGCCGTCGAACCCTTCCGCCCGGTCCGCCGGGCCGAGGGCGATCATGCATTGATCCATGCAGATCGTGCCGAGCACGGGCACGCGGACGCCGCGCACGAGCGCCTCCGCCTTGCCGGTCAGCATCCGGCTGTAGCCGTCCGCATAGCCGACCGGCAGCGTGCCGATCCGCTCCTCGCCGCGCGTCACGTAGCGCGTGCCGTAGCTTATGCCCCAGCCGGGCGGCGCGGTCTTCGTCATGACGATCTCCGTCTTCAGCGTCATGACCGGTTCCAGCTCGACCCGTTCCTTGCCGACCTCCTCGGACGGGTACAGGCCGTACATGCCGATGCCGAGCCGCAGCATGCCGCCCGTCCATTCCGGCGTGTCGATGCCGGCCGCGCTGTTGCCGAGGTGGATGAGCGGCACGTCAAGCCCTCGCCGCCGCACGGCGTCCGCCACCTCGGCAAACCGCTCGCGCTGCAGGCGCGTGTACGATTTGTCCGCCTCGTCCGAGCGGGCGAAGTGGGTGAACATCCCCTCCACTTCGACGCCCGGCGTGCGCAGGGCCCGCTCGATGAAACGGACCGCTTCCTCCCCGGGCAGCACGCCGAGCCGTCCCATGCCGGTATCGACCTTGATGTGCACGCGCAAGGGCTTCGCGCCGGGCCGCGCCGCCGCCGCTTCCAGCGCGTCCTCGCGGAACAGCGCGATCGAGACGCCCAGCTCGCGGGCGACAGGAAACGCCGAAGGCGGCACATACCCGAGCACGAGAATCGGCGCCCCGATTCCCGCGCGGCGGAGCTGCACCGCCTCGTCAAGGAACGCGACGCCGAGCATGTCCGCGCCCGCCGCCATCGCCTCCCGCGCCGTCTCGACGGCGCCGTGGCCGTACGCGTTCGCCTTCACGGAAGCGAGCAGCTTCGTTCCGGGCGGAAGCGCCCGCCGGAACGCCTGGATGTTCCGGCTCAGCGCGTCCAGCGAAATTTCCGCGCGGGTCGGTCGATAATACGTGTCCATCCGGTTTTCACCTTCGTTTCATACTCCGTAAGCCGATGCAACTATCGTATACGGTGCCAACCCGGACTGTCAAACCGTTCGCAAGCCGACGCGGCGCGGCCTGCTTCCGCTATCCGGCGCGCGCCTGGCGCGGACGTTGTATTCCCAACGCGAAGGGAACCTGACGCCAGGTTCCCTTCCATTCGTTTATTTCTCCATTTCCTCCAGCACGGACTGGGCGATTTTCACCATTTCGGATTCGGGCAATTCGGCCGACGTCAGGCGGTACTCGTAACCCTGGTACGTCCAGGTGAGCGTCTGCTGCACGTCGCCCGTCAGCAGCCCCCACGTGTGGCCGAGATCGAGCATGACGCCCGGGATGAGCGCAGCGTCGATGTCCTTCGGCTTCGTCTGGTACAGCGTGTAGTTGTAGGCGCCGGTGAAGCGCATCAGCACGCCCTTGCTTCCGTCGGCCAGCGTCACGTCGGAGATGTCCTTGAGCGCGACGCCTTCGGGATAATAGGACGGTTCCATCGGGACAAAATCATCCGCCGTTTCGCCCGCGTCCGCCGCTTCATCCGGAACATCGCCCGCAAACGCGTCATCCGTCGCCGTCTCGTCCGGGTTGTCTCCCGGCCCGACATCATCCGTCGCCGCCTCGTCCGGATTGTCGCCGGGCGCCGCGTCATCCGTCGCCGAACGGTCCTGTTCGCCGTGCGTGCCGTGGGCATCCTCTTCCCCGCTGCCGGGCGCGTTCGCCGATTTGTCCTGTTCCTCCTGCTGCTGCGCCGTGCCGAGGTTCGCGGCCATGTCGAACGCCTTGTCGTCGAACGCCACGTCGAACCGGAACTGGTCGAACGTCACCTCGACCATCACGTTCGCGTTCGCATCGCTCACTTCCACCCGCCGCGGCGCGTACGTTTTCTGGTCGAGCCATATCTTCTGCCGCGCCAGGGAGCCGTTCTGATAGTTCGCCATGACGTCGAACACGTACGCGTCCTTGTCGATCGCGAACTGCCGGGAATTGTCGAGCAGAATGCTCTGCACGAGCGTCTGGTACAGGTATACCTGACCCTGGTTCTGCGGCCAGTCGCTCTGGAAGCGGAAGCTTTTCCTCAGCTTCGGGGTCAGCACGAACACGCCTTCGTCGTTGCGCAGCACGATCTGGGTGATGTCCTTCGCGGCATTCGTCAGCGCGACCCTGTAATAGGAAGGTTTCTTGTACCAGACCTCCACCTGGTACTGGAGCGGCTGCTGCCCGGTGTGAAGCGTCATTGTCCCCTTCCCCTGATAGCTCTTCAGACCGCCGAGCACGCCGTCCAGATCTTTCACGACCGACTCGGCGCTCCTGGACCCGCATCCCGCCAGGATGAGGGCGACGCACAGGACGACGGCCGCCGCCCGCTTCATGCGACGCATGGAATCATCCCCTCCACAGTGGTTTTCCGACTGATAACATGTCTATGAGGGGACTTGACCGATTATGCGGACGGGTTTGACGAGCTGGGGGGGAGGTTTGAAGGGGGAGAATCCGCGAGCGATGGCATGTATATGCCGCGAGAAGCTGCCGGTGTGCACGCCGGAGACTGCACTGAACGCATTTTCAATGCAGGTCTTGCAAACACGGCGCAAACAGCGATCTCGAGAAACCGTTTACATTCGCCAGCAAAAACGAACCCACGTTCGCGTTTTGTGGCATAAAAAAACAAACCCGTAAAGGCATCGGGTATATTTGGAAAATTTCCGCCTCGATGGTGACGGTGTCGGCCGGAACCGGCTCCTGGATGACGGCGGTTTTCAGCTTCAACCACGGCATGTCCGCGGGCTGTTCCGGCCGGACGATGAATCCCATGGCGCCGCTTCCGAACGCGGGCTTCTCATCCAGAAACGATATGTAATAAAACTGCACGGTCATATCGTCCTCGCATTCGTATTCCACCACGGGGAAGTACATGCCCCTGGGGCAGATTTCCGGGAGATATTTCTCGCACTCCGACAAAACGTTGCGCAAATATCGGATTCATGCGATCGATCCTTGTCTGCGGTTGATTCCGGAAGCGTTCACGGATTGCCCGCGAGCGATGAGCGGCGGACCGACTCGGCAATTCCGTCCAATTGAGCGGCAATATGCTTGAATTCTAAATTCAAATCCAACGTTTTGATCATGATCTTGTTGCCGCTGATCGTGAATTCACAGTCGGGAACGAACGCTTCATCCGTCTTGGCGTAGAGCAGCATCCCCGCCACATTGCCCAACCCGTGCTTGTCCTGATTCTTAACATACGTGAAGATCTGGTACAGGTTTTCGGAGTGAAACGTCCGGCGATCAAAGCGTTCCCGGGTCATGCGGGAATAGTATTTCGTATCGATAATCAGGGTGTTGCCGCCATGCCTCAAGGTCACATCCGTCTGCATGACCGGGAGCAAA
>JGI25328J35697_1002416_pt1 | contig 11385 bp, 5 predicted proteins | sample HigsolmetaAR203D_FD_35697 | JGI IMG/M metagenome (IMG submission 35697)
TTTAATTCCCTGGATGACTGGCGCATAGATCTTCTGTTGGATGAAGACGGGGATAAGCTTCGTTTCTTCCAAATGTCCGATGTACCGAAAGTGAAGCTCCAGGATGTGGCGGAAATTTTTCGAGGGAAATCAATTCTGAAACAGGATTTGCGTCCCGGAAACATTAAAGTTTTGAATATTTCCAATTTGGAGGACGGGGAAGTTCTGCTCGACGGGCTCGAAACGATCGACGAGGAAGAACGCAAAGTAAAACGATATGAGATTCGGCCAGGAGATTTGGTCATGACCTGCCGGGGGACGAGCAACAAAGTGGCGGTATTTCCGGAATGCGAGGAATTCGTCATTGCCTCAGCCAATATCATCGTCATTAGGTTCAAAAAATCGATTCGCAGTCTTTACGCCAAAATATTTCTGGAAAGCCCAGTCGGGACGGCCTTGATTCAAAGTTTTCAGCGAGGCACCACGGTGATGAACTTGAACCCGTCCGATATCGGGACGCTCGAACTGCCTCTTCTTTCAGAAAATAAACAAGAAGAGATCATCAATCTATATTTGCAAGAAAAAGCCCTATACAAAGAAACAATTCGGAAAGCCACACAGCGGTGGCAGAATGTAAGAGAACAACTTTACAGCGAACTTTACTGAGGGGGTACATTTAAGATCTAAAGAGGATATTGATAATAAATACAGACAACAATCGTTTATTTGATAAACGAAATAGGAAAAGCGCTTACAAAGCTTGGGACTCTCTAATTTCTGTGTTCCAGAGCATTAAACCCACATTAGCTTGACACTGACATTTCCATGTACAAGAGAGGCCTAATGAAACAAATGTTTTATACTATAAAATAAATACAATCATGGTGTAAGAAGGATAGTATATTCCTTTATTAAATGATGGAAAGTTTTCCGGCACGGACGAAAAATAAATATAAGGAATTGTTTTATGGGAGGATGACGGAAGCGTGGCTTCATTAGAACAGATAGCCGTAGGCAGCATCGTATCTGGAATTGCCGGTGCAAATCCGGTAACGGTCGTTGCCGTGAAATGGTATGGAACGGCTGTACTGGAAATCACGTTTAAAGACAGCAACGGGAATCTGGGCAGCCAGCTCCTATACAGAGAAGATGAAGAACGAATTGAAATTATGGAAAGTCAATTGCCCTGGCGTTTTGATGCAGATGGAAATTTGCTTCGACTGGTTTCTGAAGCTTATCGTATTCAGCTGGCGCATCTGTTCGATCCGTATCTGGCGGTACATATCTCCGATATCGACCCCCTACCTCATCAGATAACGGCCGTCTATCAGGAAATGTTGCCGCGGCTTCCCTTACGATACATTCTCGCCGATGACCCTGGAGCAGGCAAGACAATCATGACGGGGTTGCTGATCAAAGAGTTGCTGATTCGCGGTGACCTGAAACGCTGCCTGATTGTGACACCTGGCAGTTTGGCTGAACAGTGGCAAGACGAATTGTATCGCAAGTTTAACCTGAGATTTGAGATATTAACGAACGACCGAATGGAGTCGGCCGTGTCTGGCAACATCTTTATAGAAGTCAACTTTTGCATCGCACGGTTAGACAAGTTGTCTCGCAGTGCGGAGATACAGGAGAAGCTTCGTGTCACGGACTGGGATTTAATCGTCTGCGATGAAGCACATAAGATGTCGGCCACGGTATGGGGAGGCGAAATCAAGTATACAAAGCGCTTTCAGCTTGGCCGCTTGCTATCACGGATTACAAGACATTTCCTGCTATTGACAGCTACTCCACATAATGGCAAGGAAGAAGACTTTCAATTGTTTATGTCACTGATTGACCAGGACCGTTTTGAAGGTGTGTTGCGATCCAGGCATTCATCGACAGATGTCTCGGATGTCATGCGACGGTTGGTCAAGGAAGAGCTGCTGAAGTTTGACGGTACGCCTTTGTTCCCGGAGCGGTTGGCGTATACGGTGACATACACGTTATCGCCGATGGAAGCCGAGCTTTATCAAGCTGTGACAGAGTATGTCCGGGAGGAATTTAACCGGGCGGATCAACTCAATAATGAGCGAAAAACAACGGTCGGGTTCGCGCTGACGGTTTTGCAGCGTCGGTTGGCTTCATCCCCGGAAGCGATTTATCAATCGTTGCGAAGACGTAGGGAACGGCTTGAACAGCGATTGGCGGAAGAGCGCATAGGCAAGCGAGCCGATGACTACCAGGAATTATACGAAATGTTGGAGGATTACGATGATGAGGATCTTCCTTCTGCTGAACGGGAGGAACAAGAAGAAAGGGTAGCCGATCAGGCAACTGCCGCCACAACAATTCATGAGCTGGAAGCAGAGATTCAAGTTTTGAAACGCCTGGAACGAATGGCAAACGAGGTTCGGGTAAGCGGGGTGGACCGCAAATGGGAAGAACTGTCCTCTTTGCTTCAAGATAACGACTATATGTTTGGATCGGACGGGCGGCATGAGAAACTGATCATCTTTACGGAACATCGGGATACTCTGCGTTATTTGGCTGATAAAATACGTTCTTTGCTTGGCCATGAGGCAGTCCTGACGATACACGGCGGCATGCTGCGCGATGAGCGCCGCAAGGTTGAGAATGAATTCAGACAGAACAAGGATGTCATTGTTCTGATTGCGACGGATGCCGCCGGCGAAGGGATCAACTTGCAACGTGCGCATCTCATGATCAATTACGATCTGCCCTGGAATCCCAACCGGTTGGAACAACGGTTCGGGCGAATCCATCGGATCGGTCAGACCGAGGTGTGCCATCTGTGGAATCTTGTTTCCGAGGATACGCAAGAAGGAAAAGTATATAAACGCCTGCTGGACAAGCTGGAGGAAGAACGCAAGGCGCTGGGTGGGAAAGTGTTCGATATCCTCGGAAAAGTCACCTTCGACAACCGGCCGTTGCGCGAGTTGCTTGTCGAAGCAATTCGATATGGGGACGATCCGAATGTGCGCTCCAGGCTCTATCAGGTGGTCGATCATTCGCTGGATCGCGAAAAGCTGCAATCCTTGCTTGCGGAACGGGCTCTGAGCAGTGATATCATGGATGTAAGTCGCGTAACTGCGATTCGCGAAGAGATGGAGCGGATGGAAGCCCGCAAGCTGCAGCCTCATTTCATTGAAACGTTCTTTTTGGAGGCTTTCCGCAGCGCTGGAGGCAAGATTCATCCCCGTGAAAGCGGGCGTTATGAAATTACATTTGTTCCCCATGTGATCAGAAACCGGGATATCGCAACCAGTTACGGAATTCCGATATTGCACCGATATGAAAGGGTTTGCTTTGATAAGGCGGATCGCAACGGTCATATCCAGGCAGAATTGATATGCCCGGGGCATCCGCTGTTGGATGCCACGATTGATGTCATTCTTGAGCGTAACAGAGATGTGTTAAAGCGCGGTGCTATCTTTATCGATGAAAACGATGACCGAACGGAAGCAAGGTTATTGTTCTATATTGAAAGTGCGATTCAGGACGGTGTCGTACAGGCCAACGGGAACAAGCGAGTGATTTCCAAATCCGTTCATTTTGTAGAGATGATGGAGGACGGAACGGCGGTTCGAGCAGGCTATGCTCCCTATTTGGATTATCGGGCGGCTTCACTCGAGGAGCAGGCGCAAGTTCGCGCATACTTGAACGAACAGCCGTGGTTGCAGGCTGACATTGAGGAACGAGCCCTTAATTTTGCGATTGCTGAAATTATTCCTCCCCATTATGCGCAAGTCAAGGCCGATAAACACCGCATGATCGACAAGATTGCCAAGGCGGTCAAGGAGCGATTGACAGCAGCCATCCAGTACTGGGATTACCGTGCTGCCGAATTGAAGCAGAAAGAAGCGGCAGGCAAGACGAATGCCCGGCTCAATTCTCAACAGGCTGCCCGCCGCGCAGAAGAATTGGAGGCGCGATTGCACAAGCGGTTGGCCGAGCTGGAAGCGGAGAAGATGATTTCCGCTCTTCCACCGGTCGTAGTGGGCGGTGCGCTTGTGATCCCGCGCGGCCTGTTGAATCGGTTGACGGATCATGCCGCACCTGATTTATTCAGCCAAGGGGATAAACAAGCTGTAGAAAAAGCTGCGATGAGAGCGGTGATGGACATTGAGGCTGCCTTGGGGTATATTCCCCGCGATGTGAGCAGCGAGAAACGCGGCTATGATATCGAATCCTTCATTCCCGAAGAATTCCGGAAAAATTCAAGTTGTCTTCGATTCCTAGAAGTGAAGGGACGTGCCAAGGGGGCGACAACTGTAACGGTCAGCAAGAATGAAATCCTAACTGCGTTAAACAAGCCAGAGGAGTTCATTCTCGCCATCGTGGAAGTGGACGGAGACAAAACCAACACCGTCTACTTAAAGCGTCCGTTCAAGTCGGCTCCTGACTTTGGGGCAACGAGCGTCAATTACAGTATATCCGAGTTGTTTACAACATCTGAAATCCTATTACAGAGAGCTGGAGTGATAAGCGAATGACGTACAAAAAGAAACTGATCGAGGTGGCCCTTCCGCTTGAGGCCATCAATACGCAGTCGGCGCGTGAGAAATCGATTCGTCACGGCCATCCTTCCACGCTTCATTTGTGGTGGGCGCGCCGGCCGCTTGCCGCAGCGCGAGCAGTGATTTTTGCCTCGCTGGTGGATGATCCTTCCGCCCATCCCGAGCTGTATCCCACGGAAGAAGCCCAAACCGCCGAACGAAAGCGGTTGTTCGGCATCATCGAAGAACTGGTGAAATGGGAAAATTCCAATAACCAGGAGATCCTGAACCTGGCCAAAGCCGAGATCCTGAAGTCAACGGGAGAGAATCCCCCTGCTTTGCTCGATCCATTTGCCGGCGGCGGTTCGATTCCGTTGGAAGCGCAACGCCTTGGACTCGAGGCGCATGCCAGTGACCTGAATCCCGTAGCGGTAATGATCAATAAGGCGATGATCGAGATTCCTCCCCGGTTCGCCGGACTTCCTCCCGTAAACCCCGATTCCAGGGCTAATGCTTTGCGGGAAGGTTGGACTGGTGCGCAGGGGCTCGCAGAAGATGTGCGCTATTACGGCGAGTGGATGAAGAAAGAAGCGTTTAAACGTATTGGTCATTTGTATCCGAAGGTGAAGGTGCCCAAGGAACAGGGTGGTGGTGAATTAACCGTAATTGCCTGGATCTGGGCGAGAACCGTCAAATGTCCGAATCCCGCCTGCGGATGCGAAATGCCTTTAGTAAAGTCTTTTCAACTGTCCAAAAAAAATGGACAGGAAGCGTATGTGTACCCCTACAATGAGAATGGACAAATCTCATATATTGTGAAATATGGAAAAGGTTCTCCGGAAGGTACTGTTAATCGTAAGGGGGCAAAGTGCATCTTCTGTGATACTCCTGTAGGCTTCCCATACATCCGTGAAGAAGGTAAAAATGGTCGAATGGGGAGTAGATTGATTGCAGTTATTGCGGAAGGTCATAACAGTCGTATTTATATTTCACCAGACGATGAACAAGCGTTTATAGCACAAATTAATAAACCGGAAGATTACCCGGATGCAACTATTACCTATAATCCACGGGACTTTAAAACCCCGAATTACGGATTAGAAAGTTTCGCATCGCTCTTCACCAACCGCCAACTCACTGCCCTTACCACATTCAGCAGTCTGGTGCGGGAAGCTCAAAAGAAGGCTGAGGCGGATGCAGTTGCTGCGGGGATGGTTAACGACCATATTCCACTTGATGAAGGTGGTAAAGGAGCAACGGCATATGGACAAGCAATAGGAGTTTATTTGGCTTTTGCAGTGAATAAAATGACGAATTATCATTGTAACTTGGCTTCATGGCATTCCTTGCGTGAAATAATTCAATGTACTTTTTCTCGGCAAGCATTACCGATGATTTGGGATTATGCGGAAGCTAATCCATTTAGTAATTCATCCGGTTCCTTTGGCAATATGTTGGAATGGGTAATTAAATGTATATCTCATTTACCAGCTGGGAGAGAAGGTACTGTAAACCAATTTGATGCGCAAAGTGACATAGGTTTAAGAAACATAATGGTTTCTACTGACCCACCATATTACGATAATATTGTTTACGCTGACTTGTCGGATTTCTTTTATTTATGGATGAGGCAATCCTTGAAAAATACCTTTCCAAAACTGTTTAGAACGATGTTGGTACCCAAAGTTGAGGAACTTGTCGCCACGCCCTATCGTTTTAATGGCAATGTGGAAAAAGCTAAAGTCTTTTTTGAGGATGGAATGTTTCGTTCTTTCCAACAAGTACACACTTATGCACATGAGGATGTGCCTGTAACGATATACTATGCTTTTAGACAAAGTGAATCGGAAGAAAGTGAAAGTGGTAAGCAAACTGCATCTACAGGATGGGAAACGATGCTATCCGCAATCATCAAAGCAGGGTTTGCTATTACAGGTACTTGGCCTATGCGAACCGAAATGGAAGGTCGAGCTTTAGCAAGAAGTGGGACTAATGCTCTCGCATCTTCTATCGTTCTTGTTTGCCGCAAACGTCCGGCTGACGCACCGGTATGTACCCGACGTGATTTCATCAACGCGCTTAAACGTGAATTGAAACCTGCTTTGGCAGAGTTGCAGCGTTCCAACATCGCACCGGTAGACTTGGCACAGTCGGCCATCGGACCGGGGATGGCGGTTTATTCCCGTTACTCCAGGGTGTTGGAAGCGGACGGTTCACCGATGAGCGTGCGGAGCGCACTACAGATCATCAATCAGGAACTGGATCTTTACTTTAGCGAACAAGATGGCGAGTTGGACCGCGACAGCCGTTTTTGTGTAGAGCTTTATTCTCAATGTGCATTCAATGATATCAAATTTGGAGAGGCCGATGTGCTTGCCCGTGCCAAAAATACTTCGGTGGAGAAACTGGCCGGACGAGGGATTCTTTACGCGCAGAAGGGCATCGTGCATCTGTTGACGAGGGATGAAATTCCCGAAAAAGTGAANACCTTTGAACAAATTATTTGGTTGCTTACCCAACAGCTGACTCGCGCATTGGAGAAAGGTGGCGTATCTGCCTGTGCACGGATTGTCGCTTCCCTCATGGGATCTAATGCCGAACAGGCCAAGTCTCTTGCTTATCGGCTTTATACCATTGCCGAGCGTAAAGGTTGGGCACAGGAAGCTTACGCCTATAATTCTCTCATCATTGCCTGGCCTGACATCCAGAGCAAGGCGGCCGAATTGCAAAACTTCCAGCCGGAACAACTGACAATCTTTAATGCCGACATTAACTAACCGGGGAGGGTGATGAAATGGATCAAAATCATGTGCTGGTATCTAAGGGATTCCGTTTCCTTTTGAATGCCTTCGCACCTTATATTGCTCGTGAATTGCAGATCGAGTTCGGCAACAATTGGTGGAAAACGGCGGTGATGGACAAGCTATATGACGAACAAAAAAGAAATCTCCCTGAAACCGGAACATGGCCTGAGTTGGTGGATTCGCTAGATATCCAGCGGTGCCTTATCTTGTTTGATATACACTGGAATCAAGTGTTTCGCAAGAAGTTATCGATCGACCATCGCACCTGGGCGAAAGAATTGATGGGCGTGCGCAACAAGCTGGCGCATATCGGCGGACAAGATTTCAGCGACGATGACACATGGCGTGCGTTGGATACCATGTCCCGGCTTTGTGAGCAAATTGATGCGCAGAGCACGGAGGAAATTCGTTCCATCTTGCGCGAGTTTCGTTATGGCTCGGCCAACGGATCGACGACCGTAGTAGAAGCGAACGCTCCGGTAACGGGCCAAAAGACCAAAGCCGTCGGGATTCTGGATCACACGCCTGTCAAAGGGCTGCCAAGTTGGCGCGATGTCATCGAGCCGCACCCGGATGTGGCGCAAGGCCGATATAAAAAGGCTGAATTCGCCGCCGACCTGGCACAGGTTGCACGCGGTGAGGGGGCTTACGAATACCAGGACCCGGTGGAGTTTTTTGCTAGAACCTACATTACCGAAGGGATGTCGGGTCTGCTCGTGCAGGCGCTCAGGCGCGTCAGCGGTTTGGATGGCGAACCGGTCATTCAGCTGAAAACCGCTTTCGGCGGCGGCAAAACACACAGCATGCTGGCTTTATATCATCTATTACGGGGCAAGGCTCCGCTCGACAAGATCCCGTCTGTAAAACCCGTGCTGGCAGCGGCGGGATTGTCGGAAATTCCGAAGGTGAATGTGGCCGTTTTGGTCGGTACGGCGCTAGATCCAACGAAGAGCAGGCGTCCGAATCATTTTCCGGGTATTACAATCAATACTCTTTGGGGCGAAATGGCTGCCCAGTTGGCAGAATCGGCGGGCAGGCCGGAGTTATACAATTACGTGAAAGAGGCGGACAAGAAAGGCGTATCCCCCGGTTCGGAAGCGCTGAAAAACCTGTTCAACGCCTGTGGACCTTGTCTTGTATTAATGGACGAGTTGGTCGCCTATGCCAAGAAAATTTATGGTGTGAGCGGGTTGCCTGCGGGGAGTTTTGATAACTTTATCTCCTTCATTCAGGAGATTACGGAAGCTGCGAGAGCCAGTGAAAATAGTCTCGTCGTCGCATCCATTCCGGAGTCGGAGATCGAAATCGGCGGCGAAGCCGGGCAAATCGCACTGGAGACGATTGAACATACGTTTGGGCGCATGGAGTCCATCTGGAAGCCGGTTGCGGCCCACGAAGGATTTGAAGTTGTGCGTCGCAGGCTGTTCCTCGATTGCAAGGATCCGGAAAGTCGCGATCTGGTATGCGGCAAATTCAGCCAGATGTATGTTGAAAATGCGGCGGATTTCCCTTTGGAAGCCAGAGAATTGGAGTACAAGCAGCGTCTGATTTCCTGTTACCCGATTCATCCCGAAGTATTTGACCGCTTGTATGAAGACTGGGCGACGCTGGAACGTTTCCAAAGAACGCGCGGTGTCTTGCGCCTGATGGCTGCGGTCATTCATGAGCTGTGGATGGGCAATGATGCGAGTCTGATGATCATGCCGGGCTCCATTCCGCTTGATGTGCCCAGCGTGCGCGATGAACTGACCCGTCATTTGCCGGAAGGCTGGAATGCGCTGATCGACCGCGAGATTGACGGGAAAAAGTCGATTCCATACCAAAAGGACCAGGCGGTTCCCCGATATGGTCAAAAGCTGGCTGCCCGTAGGGTGGCACGCACCATCATGCTTGGGAGCGCTCCAACGGTTCGTGCGCAAGCCGTCCGGGGGATCGAAGCGTCGCGTATCCGTCTGGGGGTCGTCCAGCCGGGCGAAAATATTGCGGATTTCAATGATGCGCTGAGCACGCTGCAATCTTCTCTGGCCTATTTATATACGAATCCGTCCAATGACCGGTATTGGTATGACACCCGGCCGACGCTTCGAAAGACAGTGGAAGATCGTGCCACCCAAATTCCGGAACCCGAAGTGGAATACGAAATTGAACGGCGACTCCGCAGTTTGCGCAAAGAAGCTCCTTTCTCAGGAGTGCACGCATGTCCGGGTTCTTCCCTTGATGTGCCCGATGAACAGACTGTAAGGCTTGTAATCTTGCGTCCGGAGGAAACTTATCGAGCATCGGCATCCGTGAACCGGGCAATTGAAGCGGCGGAAAATATTCTCAACAATCGGGGTAATTCGCCGCGAATTTACCGCAATATGCTTGCATTTATTGCACCGGATCATGATCTGATGACGTCACTGAAGCAGGAAGTGCGCCGCTATCTGGCCTGGCAGTCGGTTAAGAACGACAGTGAAGACTTGAACCTGGATGCGGCCCAGAATCGGGAAACGGACAACAATCTGAAGCGCAGCAATGAAACGGTGGAATTGCGCATTAAGGAAGCTTATTGCTGGTTGCTGGTTCCTTACATTGACCGAACCGTCGATATGAAAACCATCGTTTGGGATCGGATTCGGATCAGCGGCGGTAATGACAGCATCGTCACAAAGGTGGCCAGGAAGATGATCCAGAATGAGGCATTGATAACCAAGTGGGCACCTGCGCTGCTTGTGATGGAACTGGATCAGGTGCTTTGGCGGGAAGACGACCATATCCAGATCAAGAAGTTGTGGGAGTATCTTTGCACATATTGTTATTTGCCCCGGTTGGCCAACTATGAAGTACTTGAAGACACGATTCGGATCGGTGTGAATTCCACGGAATATTTTGCGCTTGCGGCTGGCGTGGGTGAAAATCGGTATCTGGATTTGAAGTTCAATCAGAGCGTTTCGTTCATTGACCGATCCAATTACCTGGTGAAGATTGTTCCGGCACTCAAACAAATTGCTGAAGCGCAGACAAATCCGTCAGTGAATGCTCAGCCATATGTTCAGGGCACATCGACATTTTCGGGCACGAACGAAACTGTCATCGAGCCATACTCGGTAGGAGGAACAATTCCAGTTGTTCCGCAACCTGGTGAACCGCAGCCGGCAGAGACAAAGAATACCCGTTTTTATTTATCAGCCAAACTGGATACGACCCGGATTAACCGTGATGTCCAGCGCCTTGTGGAAGAAGTGATCAGCCATCTTACTTCCGTGGACGGTTGTCAAGTGGAAGTGTCGTTAGAAGTTAACGCCCAAATTCCCGACGGCTTGCCTCATCAAACCGTCAGAGTTGTAACGGAAAACTGCAGAACGTTGAAAGTCAATGATTTTGGTTTTGAATGACTAACCTGAACGTGAGCTTGCACCCCGTAACTGAAGTTGCGGGGGATTTTTATTTCTGCCAAGATTGGTTCATCATAGGCCTTAGCCATTTTGCCCATTTGATCTATAACACGGTTATATTTTATTGGATTCAGTGTGCCAAAAGGTTTGAGTAAAATATTCTCAGCAGAGCAGGAAATCGCAAAATAAAAGCGTTTCGTGTGACTCCATAATTTATACGTTCTTCAAACTAGTACAGTCTAAAACTTTATTTTCCCGTTTTTTGTTTGCTGTTATGGCTGTAATTCATTTCAGTCTAAAACTTATTTTCCCGAAGTTAATGCTTTTAGGAAGTAAAAACCCGCATCAAATCAACAACCTCAGTCTAAAACTTTATTTTCCTTGAACACAGGTGTCACCCGAAAATAAATCCCGTCCTGGGAAAATAAAAATTGTCCAGAGATAATAAAAAGTGTCCACGAAGCCGAGCATGGTAGGGGGTTGCCCTGATCTATGCTTGGCTTTTTCTTCTTTTTAAAGTGATACAGGGGAGAGGGGACAGGAAAAGACGTTGATTTATCAAGCGGTTTCCCAATATACCCCCCTCCCGCTATGCTCCGATTGAGCTTCTCCATTTGTGCACTCAAATGATTTCCCTGGACATTTCCCAACGTTCCATTTCCCTCATCCCTTCCCTCTAACCACCTAATTTCTTCCAATTGGACGGACACTTTTTATTTT
>JGI25328J35697_1002419_pt1 | contig 11375 bp, 10 predicted proteins | sample HigsolmetaAR203D_FD_35697 | JGI IMG/M metagenome (IMG submission 35697)
TTTTTTTGTTTCTTGGACATGACGGCAATTCCACGTTTTCATTTGTTTCAAAAACCGGTAGTATAATAAAGGATGGAAAAAACGGAGCCGGAAGCCAATGCAAAGGGGANCATGGGTTGAAGAAGGTCACGATGCAGATGATCGCCGACAAAATCGGTGTGTCCAAGGCGCTCGTCTCGAAAGCGCTGTCCAACGATCCCACCGTCAGCGAAGAAACCCGCGAGCGCATCTGGCAGACGGCGCAGGAGATGGGATACCGGTTCGATTCCCTGCGCAAAAAGCCGTCCGCCTTCAGAACCGGAAATATTGCCGTGCTGATGCCGGAAGTCTATCTGCGCGACATGCAGTACTGGGGCAGGGTTATCCGCGGAATCGACAGGGAACTCTCCGCCTCGGGCGTCAGCATGATGATGTCCGGCATCGATCCCTCGGCGGATGCGGGTGACAGCTTGCCCGTCATGATCAAGGAGCGCAAAGTGGACGGGCTGCTGCTGCTCGGCCATATCCCCGCGAAGACCGTTGCGTTGCTGGAACGTCTGGAGATGCCGTTGGTGCTGGTGGATTCGGATGTGAATTTCGGACGGTTGGATCATGTCATGGCCAACAACCGCCAAGGGGCCTTCGAAGCGACGATGCATCTGCTGCAGGTGGGGCACCGGAATGTCGCATTCGTCGGCGATCCGGAGTCGGCATGGAGTTTCGGGGAGAGGGAGCGGGGATTCGAAGAAGCCGTGTCGGCCTTCCGGCGATCGTCGGAAGCCGGAGTGGAAACGGTCAAAATCCGGGGGATCGGGGTCAGCGGGAACGGAAACTATGTCCGGGACAGCTTCCCGGAACAGCTTCGCCAGGCCGTCCATGCGCACCGGGTGACGGGCCTGTTCTGCGCCAACGACATGCTTGCGCTCGAGACGATTCGGCAATTGAAGGCCTGGAATCTGGATTGTCCGGCCGATGTCTCGGTTGTCGGTTTCGACGATGTCGCATTGGCGGAATTGTCGAATCCGGGACTCACCACCGTCAGGGTGCCGAAGGAGTCGATCGGTTCCCGCGCGGTGAAGCTGCTTCTCGAACGGATACGATCCGGCCGGTCCGAGCCCGAATTGATCCAACTGTATACGGAGCTGGTCGCGCGCGGCTCGGTCAGGCGCCTCGACGCCTGATCGCCGGGAAGAAACTTCCGGTTTGCGGGAGTTTCTTTGTTTTGCGCTCGACATGCAACCTGATGGTTGCGTACAATGCGGGTATGACGCAGGACAACAGGGATTCGATTTTCAGGGCGCTGGGCGATCCGACTTCGACAACACGTGCGGCAACCTGATCCAAAGTTACCGCGGGATCTGCAATTCGGCTTCCTCCATCGCCCGCGCGATCGCCCCGATCGCCTCGTCGATCGACTGTTCGCCGGCGACGGCGTTCGGCAGCTCCCGGATCAGCGCGAAATGAGCGGGAAAGCAGGGACGGCGAAGATTTCGACAGGAGCTTCGCATGTTCTTCGCCGGCGGCGTACTTGAGGAATTCCCGGGCCAGGGACAGCCGCGGCGAGTTCGCGTTGCCGAAACAGACGACAAACGCGGCTCAAAAGTTTGTCGCCGTACGAGATCAGGCGCGAGCGGGGCGAACGGTGAAGGCGGGGATGACCCGCGCCGACTGCCGACGTTCATCCGGAAAGAGGAGGAAAGGCCAGAAAATCGACATTATTCGACAAATCCGACAACGATCTCCATTGACAAACTCATAGTAAATCAATAGGATTAAATTGATAAACAATGTTGGGAATGGAGAGAAACCACGGCCATGAAATCCATGAGGAAAGCGTCTTTGCTGGTGCTGCTTGCCGTGCTGGTCGTCTCGCTGCTCACGGCATGCGGCGGAGGAAATAAGGGGAAGAACGCGGACAGCGGAAGCGGATCGTCGCAGAACGCCGGCTCGGGCGCCGGAACGAACGCGGGCCCGGACAACGCGGGCGGCGAGGCGGAAGGTCCGAAGAAGCGTATCGCGCTCGTGATCCCGGAGAAGATCGGCGTCAACCCGTTCTTTACGCAAATGGTGGACGGGCTGAACCAGGCCGGCGAGGAGTTCGGCGTCGAGGTGAAGACGATCGAATCGACGGACCCGGCCGCGTTCGAGCAGAATCTGCGCGCCGCCGTCGCCGACGGCTACGATCTGATCATCACGAGCAGCTTCACCGCGGTCGACGCGTTGACGAAGGTCGCCGCCGAAAATCCGGACCGTCCGTTCGCGATCATCGACACGTCGTTCGACGCGCCGAATGTCCGCGCGATCGAGTTCCGCGAACATGAAGCGTCCTTCCTGCTGGGCGCGGCCGCCGGCCTGATCACGAAGACGAACACGGTCGGCGCGATCGTCGCGATGGACATCCCGCTGATGAGCAAGTTCACGGGCGGTTTCGAGCAAGGTCTCAAGCACGCGAACCCGAACGCGAACTTCCTGGTGAGCTATGTCGGCAGCTTCACCGACCCGGCGAAGGCGAAGGAGCTGGCGCTGGTGCAATTCGACCAGGGAGCCGACTTCATCGCGGGCATGTCGGCCGTCAGCGACAACGGCGTGTTNGAGGCGGCGAAGGAGAAGGGCTTCCTGACCTCCGGCCAGGACGTCGACCGCACGGTCGAGGATCCGGAGCACATCATCCTGTCGCAGCTCAAGGAAACCGATACGGTCGTCTACGAGACGGTCAAGGACTTCGCGCAGGGCAACTTCACGTTCGGCACGGTCAACTACGGTCTCAAGGAGAACGCCGTCGGCCTGACGTTCGTCACGGCGGAGTCGCCGTCGCCGATTCATGAACGNCTNGGCCAGGAGAACATCGACAAGCTGAGGAAGATCCGCGACGACATCGTGTCGGGCGCGATCACGGTCATCAATCCGCTCGAACAGCAATAACCGATTCACGAGCAGCCGGCTGCCGCCACGCGGCCGGCTGTTGCGCGTATTGCCGGAATGCGGAATGTTATGGCGGAAGGGGAAACGGCATGTTGCTCCGAATGGAGGGAATCACCAAAGTTTACGGCGACGTCGTCGCCAACGCGGGCGTCGACTTCACGCTCGAAGCCGGCGAAGTGCATGCGCTCGTCGGCGAGAACGGCGCGGGCAAGACGACGCTGATGCGCATTCTGTACGGCGAGGAGACGCCGACGTCCGGCACGATCCGGCTGCGCGGCAAGGAGCTCGCGCTTCGCTCGCCGGAGGATGCGATCCGCGCGGGGATCGGGATGGTGCACCAGCATTTCATGCTGTTCCCCTCGTTCACCGTGGCGGAGAACATCGTGATCGGACGCGAGCCGCATCGCGGCATCCTGTTCGACCGGAAGAAGGCGGCCGGGGAGGCGGCGCGGCTGTCCGCCGAGTACGGCATGCCGGTCGATCCGCACCGGCGGGTCGCCGACTGTCCGGTCGGCATCCAGCAGCGCGTCGAGATTCTGAAGGTGCTGTACCAGGGCGCGGACATCATCATTCTGGACGAGCCGTCGGCCGTGCTGACGCCGCTGGAGGTCAAGGAGCTGCTCGCCGCGATCCGCGGGCTGGCGCGGCGGGGCAAGAGCTTCATCCTGATCACGCACAAGCTGCAGGAAGTGATGGACGTCGCCGACCGGATCACCGTGCTGCGCGACGGCCGCGTCGTCGCGACGGTGCGCGCCGCCGACACGAACATCGGCGAGCTGTCCCGCCTGATGGTCGGGCGCGAGCTTGCGCCGTTCGAGAAGCGGCCGGCCGGCCCGGGCGAGCCGGTGCTCGAGGTGGAAGGGCTCACGATCCGCGTCGGCCGGGGCAAGGCGAAGCCGCTGCTGGACGGTGTGACCTTCACCGTCCGGGCCGGCGAAATCGTCGGCGTGGCGGGCGTCTCCGGCAACGGCCAGTCCGAGCTGATCCAGGCGCTGACCGGCCTGCGGCGCATCGACGCGGGCGCGATCCGGCTGTGCGGACGCGATGTCGCCGGCACGGACGCGCGGGACATCCGCCGGCAGGGGCTGGCCCACATCCCCGAGGACCGCTATCTGTGGGGCTCGGCGAAAGGGGAGAGCGTCGCCGACAACGCGGCGATGGGCCATACGGACCGGCTGAAGAAGCGGTTCGGCCTGCTGCCGGGCGCCCCTGTCCGCAGGCTGGCCGAGTCCTGGATCGCCGGCTACAAGATCAAGGCGGGATCGCCGGACGCCAGGGCCGGCTCGCTGTCCGGCGGCAATCTGCAGAAGCTGATCGCCGCGCGCGAGCTCGCGCACGGCTCGCCGCTCGTCATCGCCGCCGAGCCGACGCGCGGCGTCGACATCGGCGCGATGGAGATCATCCACGGCGAGCTGCTGAAGCGCCGCGACGAGGGCGGCGCCGTGCTGCTCGTCTCCTCGGAGCTGACGGAGATTCTGAAGCTGTCCGACCGCATCCTCGTCCTGTTCGAAGGGCGGATCGTCGGCGAACTGAAGGCGGAAGAAGCGACGGAAGAAAGAATCGGCAAGCTGATGGCGGGGGTGACGGACGATGCGGACCAGGCAGACGGCGCGGCTCATGCGGCTCATCGCGGATAGTCTGCGCGGGCTCGTCCACCCGCTCGCGGCGCTGCTGCTCGGCCTCGCCGCGGGCGCGATCGCGATCGTCGCCGTCGGCGGCTCGGTCTCCGAGACGTACGCGGAGATGTGGAGGGGCGCCTTCGGCAGCTTCTACTACACGACGAACACGCTGGCGCGGTCGACGCCGATCATGCTGATCGCCCTCGGCGTGGCGCTCGCGTTCCGCGCCGGATTTTTCAATCTCGGCGCGGAGGGGCAGCTTCTGTTCGGCGCGCTGGCCGCGGCGGTCACCGCGCTCTATCTGCCGGCGCCGCCGGCCGTCGCGCTGCCCGCGGCGCTGCTTGCCGGGCTCTTCGCCGGCGGCTTCTGGTCGCTGCTTGCCGGCTGGCTCGACCTCCGCTTCCGGCTGAATCTGCTCATCTCGACGCTGCTGCTCAACTATATCGCGATCTACATCTGCAGCTACTTCGTCAGCTTTCCGCTCAAGGACACATCGGGCAACGCCGCGCTCAACCAGACGAGCATGATCGACCGGGCGGTCTGGCTGCCGAAGCTGTTCAAGGGGATGAGCGTGCACGCGGGCTTCGTCATCGCGGCCGCGGCCGCCGTGCTGCTGTATCTGATCCTGCGCTTCACGGTTGCCGGCTACCATCTGCGCATGCACGGCAGCAACCCGCTGTTCGCGCTGTACGGCGGCGTGCGCCGCGGCCGGCTGATGGCCTGGGCGATGCTGGCGAGCGGCGGCTTCGCCGGCCTCGCCGGCGCGGTCGAGGCGCTCGGCACGCAGTACCGCTACATCGATGGCGCGCTGACCGCCCCCGGCTACGCCTGGTCGGGCATCATGGCGGCGCTGCTCGCGAACTCGCACCCGCTCGGCACGGCGGCCGCGGCGCTTCTGCTGGCGGCGCTGCAGACGGGCGGCATGGGCGTCGAGCGGAACACCGAGGTGCCGCTCGAGATCGCGAGCGTCATCCAGGCGGCGATCATCCTGTTCATCTCCGCCCGGTTCACATTCGCGCTGCTCAAGCGCAGGAAAGCGAGGGCTGCCGATGGATCTGCTGCTTGACATCTCGCTGTACGGCTCCACGCTGCGGATGATCGCCCCGATCCTGCTCGCCGCGCTCGGCGGCGCGATCTGCGCCCGCGTCGGCATCTTCAACGTCGGCCTCGAGGGGCTCATGCTGACGGGCGCGTTCACGGCCATCGTCGGCAATCATCTGTTTCACAATGTGTGGCTGGCCGTCCTGTTCGCCGTCGTCTGCGCGGGGCTCATGTCGCTGAGTCTCGCCTGGCTCACGATCAGCCTGAACGCGAACATGATCGTCGTCGGCGTGGCGCTCAACTTCCTCGCGACGGGGCTCACGACGTACTGCCTGTTTGCGATTTTCCACGTGAAAGGCTCATACTATGATCCGCAGATGACCGGCCTGCCGAAATGGAACATCCCGCTCGTCGGCGACATTCCGGCTCTCGGCGGCATCCTGTCCGGCCATTCGCCGCTCGTGTATCTCGCGTTCCTGCTGGCGCTGGCGCTGCAGTTCTGGTTCTTCCGCACGGTGAAGGGCTTCCGGCTGCTGGCCGCGGGCGAGCACCCGGAGGCGGCGCGAAGCCTCGGCATCAGGATCGACCGCATCCGGTATCTCGCGGTGCTCGCGAGCGGCGTGCTGTGCGGCCTCGCCGGCGCGCAGCTCTCCCTCGGCCAGGTGACGCAGTTCACCGAAGGGATGACGGCCGGCCGCGGCTTCATCGCGCTCGTCGCGGTCATGCTCGGCCAGAACAACCCGCTCNGCGTCACGCTGTCGAGCCTGCTGTTCGGGTTCATGGACGCGCTCAGNATCCGGCTGCAGGGCTTCGCGCTGCCGACGCAGTTCACGATGGCGCTGCCGTACGTGATGACGCTCGCCGCGATGTTNTTCTTCAAGGANCGCGCGTACCTGAGGCAGTCCGGACGGATCGAGTGACGGCGGGGGATTTTTCGAAGAGGAGGCGCANCGGATGNATCCAAAAGGGAAAGCGGAACGCCTCAAGCGCACGACCGCCCCGGCTCCCCGCGTGAGCCCGGAACAGGCGCACCGTCTGCCTCCGGGCCAGACGCTGACGGACCGGTTCCCGATCCTGCACGAAGGCGAGGTGCCGGATTACGGGGACGGATCGAAGTGGTCGCTCCGGGTGTTCGGCCTCGTGGACGGCGAACGGATTTTTTCATTGGCGGACCTGAAGAGCATGCCGCGGACGACCGTCGTCTGCGACATCCACTGCGTGACGCGCTGGTCGAAGTTCGACACCGCGTGGGAAGGCGTCCGGTTCCGCGATCTGCTCGCGGCGGCGGGCATCCGCGTCTCGCCGGAGGCGCGGCATGTGATGATCCACGCCGACCAGGATTACGAGACGAACGTGCCGCTTGAAGACCTGATGCGGGACGACGTGCTGCTCGCGTGGGGGTATGACGGCAAGCCGCTCACGCCGCAGCACGGCTGGCCGCTCCGGCTGATCGTGCCGCATCTNTACTTCTGGAAGAGCGCCAAATGGGTGCGCGGCATCGAGTTCATGAAGGAGGACCGGCCGGGGTACTGGGAGCAGCGCGGCTTCCACAACTACGCCGACCCGTTCCGGGAGCAGCGGTTCTCGGACGATGCGTACNNCATGCCGGAAGACGAATGGATGCACAAGGATTACGACTGAACCCGAGGGAGGACCCTGCTCATGCTGTTGCCGATTTTGCGCGTTGACCCGGCCGACATTCCGGCCTATGCGCTCGTGTGCGGCGATCCGTTCCGCGCGGAGAACATCGCGGGCAAGCTGGAGGAGGCGCGGGAGCTCGCGTTCGCCCGCGAATACCGGACGTTCGTCGGGCGGTATGACGGCGTGGAGCTCGCCGTCGTCAGCCACGGCGTCGGCTCGCCCGGCGCCGCCGTCTGCTTCGAGGAGCTGGCGCGGGCCGGCGTGCGCACGATCATTCGCGTCGGCACCGCCGGTTCGCTCTCGCCGGACTATCCGGCGGGCAGCCTGATCGTCAGCACCGCGGCGGTGCGCGAGGAAGGGCTGACGAAGCAGCTCGTGCCGCCGGGATTTCCGGCGGTCGCGGACAGCGCCGTGACCGAGGCGCTCTACCGCGAGGCGGCGGCGCTCGGCGGCGGGCGCGTCGGCAAGGGCATCACCGCGACGTTCGACGCATTCTTCACCGGCGTCGTCGAGCTGCCGCACGAGGCATACGCGAAGGCGGGCGTGCTCGCGGTGGAGATGGAGATCGCCGCGCTCTACGTGATCGCCTCGCTGCGCGGCATGCGCGCGGGCGCGATCGTCGCGCTGGACGGCGACGCGGACACCGTCGATCAGGAGTACAACCCGCACCGCGACATCGTCGCGCAGGCGGTGGAGCGCGAGATCGAGGCCGCGCTCCGCGCGATCGCGTCTCTGGCCCGGGCGGAAGCCGCGGCCGCGTGAACGTTTTCGGTTATGCATGCCTGTCCCGAACGGGGCGGGCTTTTTTGTCGAATCTCGTGTTAATATAAAGTGGAATGGAAGGGATAGCGTCTTGGCCCGGAGGAGAGGAAAACGTTGATCAAGCTGCTGCACCCCGTCAGGGTCGTCCGCGCGGCCGGCACCCTGGACGGCATTTCGCTGCTCGTGCTGCTCGGCGTCGCGATGCCGCTGAAGTATTTCGCCGGCATGCCGCTGGCCGTCACGATCGTCGGCACGATCCACGGCTACATCGTCATCTTCTATCTGCTCGCGATTCTCTACGCGCAGCTTCGCCTGCAATGGCGCGTCGGATGGTCGCTGCTGTGCCTCCTGGCGGCGTTCGTGCCGCTCGCCTGGTTCGCGGTCGACCGCGCGATTGCGCGCCGCCGGGACCGGTTCGGGGTGAAGCCGATTCCGCTCAAATGGCTCGTCTACGCGGTCGTGTTCTTCTCGTTCATCGATCTGTTCGTGCAGCTTCCGGTCATGAGCACCTGGGCGCTGTCGCTCGGCGCGAGCGCGACCTTGGCCGGGCTCGTCGTCGGCATGTATTCGGCGACGAACCTGTTCGGCAACATCGTCTCCGGCATCCTGACGGACCGGCGCGGCGCGTACCCGGTGCTGACCGCGGGTCTCGCCCTGACCGCCGGCGCGCTGCTGCTGTACAGCGTCGCCTTGAGCCCGGCCTCGCTGGTGGCCGTGCGGTTCCTGCATGGCTTCGTGAGCGGGTTGATCGTGCCCGCCGCCTTCACATTTCTCGCGAACGTGACGGAGCGGGAGCGGCAGGGCAGCCAGAGCGCGGTGTCGGGCACGTTCGTCGGCGTCGCGGCGATCATCGGACCCGCGTACAGCGGCATCATGGCGAGCCGGACGAGCGTGCCGTTCGTGTTCGCGACGGTCGCGGTTCTCGGACTCGGGCTGCTGCTGCTGACGGCGATTTTTCTGCGGCGCATGGATTCCCGGAGCAGAGACGGGCGGGGGGCGGAAGGCAGGCTGGTCCGGAACCGGGAGCTGCTGCAGTCGTTCGCGGGGGCTTTTTTCCTCATGTTCTCGCAGGGGGCGCTCGCCTATCTGCTGCCGCGGCATGTGGAGGGTCTCGGCTACAGCTCGCGGATGAGCGGCACACTGATGAGCCTGTTCGGCCTGATCGCGGTCGCGGTGTTCATCGTGCAGGCGCGCGCGGGCTTCCGGCGGCTGACGCCCGCCGCGCGGTTCGCATCAGGGCTCGCGATGATGGCGCTCAGCCAGATATTGCTCGGACAGGGCGCCGGGACGGCCGTTCTCGGCGCGGTGATGGCGCTGTACGGCCTCGGGTTCGCGCTGCTGTTCCCGGCGATCAACACGCTGCTCATCCACGGCACGACGGAGGCGAACCGCGGGCGGGCCTACGGCTGGTTCTACGCGTTGTTCTCGGCGGGCACGGTGGCCGGGTCGTCCGGCATCGGCCTCGTGCCGCTGCCGGTTGCCGGGCAGTTCGCCGTGACGGGGTGCGTCATGCTCGCGTGCGTGGCGGCGGTGCTGCTCTCCATGCCGCAGGTGAAGATTTTGGCAGCGAGGTCCGGTTCGGATCAAGGAAAATAAGGGAATACTAACGGCGACTGCCGCAGCGGATAACGCAGGGGGTTGCCGTGAGTCATTACGGACATATCACGTTGGATTTGCTGGTCGGATTCGTGGGACTGTTCGTGTTCAACCAGGTGCTCGGCAAGGCGCATTTCTCCAAGCTGACGCCCTTTGAATTCGTCGCCATTCTGGTGCTCGGGGATCTCGTCGGCAACGCGGTTTATCAGCCCGATGTGACGGCGCTCGAGATCCTGTACGGCATTCTGGTGTGGGGGATCATCATTTACGGGATCGGGCGGTGGACCCTGAAATCGAAGAAGATGCGCACGCTGTTCGAGGGCGAGCCGTCCATCGTCATCCGGCGCGGGGAGCTGCAGTACGATGTCATGCGGCGCAACATGCTCGATCTCGACCAGTTGCTCAGCATGCTGCGGCAGCAGGGGTATTTCTCGCTGCGCGAGATCGACTACGCGGTGCTCGAGACGAACGGCATGATCAGCGTGCTGCCGAAGCGGCCGTACGGCGCGCCGACGCGGAGCGATCTCGGCCTGCATGGCGAGGGCGGCAGCTTGCCGATTACGCTCATCCTCGACGGGCAGGTGCAGAAGGACAATCTCGGGAAGGCGTCGCTGTCCGAGGAATGGCTCAGGCAGGAGCTGGCGGAACAGGGCATCGCGTCCTTCGAGGGGGTCCTGTACGCGGAGTGGGATTCCGCAAACGGGCTGTATGTGGTGCCGCATCGATGAGAAACGGCAGCCGGACTCCGGCGCGCCGCGCGGGCGTGTCGGGTTCGGGCTGCCGTTTTTCGTGTGCCTGTGGGGCGTTGTGCCGGGTTGCGGTTGAGGATACCGCGTTGCAGCGGTGCCCGGCGTCGCCGGGTCAGGATTTCAGTACGTCGTGGTCGACGTACCGCTCGCCGTTCAGCTTGCTGATGACGTTGATCGCGACCTTTGCGCCGTCGCCGGCCGTGATGATCGTATGGACGCTCACGCCCGCGACCGTGCCGGCCGCCCAGATGCCGTCGATGTTCGTCCGGCCGTCGGCGTCGCAGTCGATGACCGTCTTGATGCGCGGCTCGGTGCCGTCTTTCAACTTCAGGCCGATCTTCCCGGCGAGGTCCGTCAGCACGCCGGTCGCGATGATGACTTGCCCGGCTTCGTAAGACTCGCCGTCTTCCGTCTCGATGCGGAAGTTGTCCCCGTCCTTCGCGATATTCGTCACCGTCGCCTGCTTCACTTCCGCGCCGAACTTCGCCGCCTGCTTCTTGCCGGTCTCGACGAGATCGGGACCCGCAATCTCCGGAACGCCGTAATGGTTCTCGATCCAGGCCCGCTTCGTGATGCTCTTGTCGTTGTCGAGCAGCAGCGTCTTCTTGCCCGCCTTGGCCGTGAACAGCGCGGCGCTTGCGCCGGCCGGTCCGGCGCCGATAATGGCGATGTCGAACATTTCCACCACTCCTTGCCCAAAGAATGTGCGAATACAGCAGTATGCCTGCAGAACATTTTATATAAAAATGTTGCGAAAATCAAAATGATCTCGGGAACGTGGCGGAGGAGCATCGGCGGCGGGGCGGGGGAAGTCCGTGAATAGCGGGTGAGGAGCGGGAATGCATGCAGGCAAGGGGGAACATGCGGTTTAACATCCAGGATGAGGAATCCGAGGTCGGCGGCTGGAGAAGTCGGTGTATTTCTGAATCTTGTGGAGAGGATGATTGGGCAACACAAGATCCTCGATCCCGAGTTCGACAGTAAATCGGCATTTTTGGGCATATAGAAAATCAAGAATCCCATAACAGCAAGGTTTTCTGTGAGCGGAGCTAGAAAAAATCTCATT
>JGI25328J35697_1002459_pt1 | contig 11240 bp, 9 predicted proteins | sample HigsolmetaAR203D_FD_35697 | JGI IMG/M metagenome (IMG submission 35697)
ATGGCGCATGCGGCCATTGCTTACAGCAAACAAATGCTTCGGCAAAAAATATTTGCCGTCACCACGTCGGTTGGACCGGGGGCGGCCAACTTGGTCGCGGCAGCGGGTACAGCTCTTTCCAATAATATTCCCGTCCTTCTGCTCCCTGCAGATACGTTTGCTACCCGCCAGCCTGATCCTGTTTTGCAGCAAGTGGAACATGAATATAGTACGGCGGTGACAACCAATGATGCGCTCAAGCCCGTATCAAGATATTGGGATCGGATCACACGCCCTGAACAGTTGATGTCAAGTTTAATCAGAGCTTTTGAAGTGATGACAGATCCGCCAAAGCGGGTCCTGCGACCATCTGCATTTCGCAAGATGCCGAAGGGGAAGCGTTTGATTTTGATGAGAAATTTTTTGAAAAACGGGTGCACTATCTTGACCGCAAATTGCCGACCGATCGAGAGCTAAAGGGAGCTGCAGAATTAATAAAATCAAGCAAAAAACCACTTATCATTGTGGGCGGCGGTGCAAAATATTCCCAAGCGAGGGATATTTTAATCAAGCTTTCCGAGAAGCACGATATTCCGCTTGTCGAAACGCAAGCCGGAAAATCGACAGTCGAATCAACATTTAAAAATAATTTGGGTGGAATCGGAGTAACCGGAACATTAGCTGCCAATAAAGCGGCTAAAGAAGCGGATTTGATTATTGGAGTGGGAACAAGATATACAGATTTTACGACTTCGTCGAAAACAGCGTTCAATTTTGAACAGGCAAAGTTTTTGAACATTAATGTCAGCCGTTTGCAGGCCTATAAAATGGATGGTTTTCAAGTAGTCGCAGATGCCAAAACAACTTTGGAGCTGTTATTCCCGCTGTTGGACGGGTATAAAAGCGAATTCGGAGATCAAATTGTCGAATTAAAAGAGGAGTGGCTGAGAGAGCGCGACCGTTTAAGCAAGATAGTGTTTGACAGGGAAAACTTTACACCGGAAATAAAAGATCAGTTTTCCCAAGAAGTGCTGAATGAATATGCAGATGCGTTAAATACAGAATTGGCGCAGACCACTGCATTATTGGCGATTAATGAAGCGGTTTCGCCTGACAGTATNATCATCGGTTCAGCTGGTTCATTGCCTGGAGATCTTCAACGCTTATGGCATTCAACAGAACCTAACACATACCATATGGAATACGGGTATTCGTGTATGGGATATGAAGTGTCGGGTGCTTTAGGAATCAAGCTTGCGCAGCCTGACAAAGAAGTTTATGCCATGGTCGGCGACGGCAGCTTCCTCATGCTGCATTCTGAATTNGTTACAGCCATTCAATATAATCATAAAATTAATATTTTGCTNTTTGACAACTCAGGATTTGGCTGTATTAGCAACCTGCAAATGGGCAATGGAATGGGAAGCTATTATTGCGAATTCCGAACACATGACAATCAAATCATGAACATTGATTATGCAAAAGTGGCTGAAGGCTACGGAGCCAAAACTTACCGTGCCAATACAGTCGAAGAATTGAAAGCAGCATTAGAAGATGCCAAGAAACAAAATGTATCTACTTTAATAGAAATGAAAGTGCTTCCAAAGACCATGACAAATGGCTATGAAAGCTGGTGGCATGTCGGGGTTGCGGAAGTCTCTGAAAAGGAAAGTGTGCAAAAAGCATTTAAAGAAAAACAAGAAAATTTAAAAACTGCCAAACAATATTAAAGAAGGAGACAAACAATGGGAGAGCAAGACATCTTATGGGGAATTTCGCCGATCGGCTGGAGAAATGATGATATACCGGAAATCGGAGCTGAAAATACGTTGCAGCACCTTTTAAGCGACATTGTTGTCGCAGGTTTTGAAGGCACCGAAGTNGGCGGCTTTTTCCCTGAGCCGAAAGTGTTAAACAAGGAATTGAAGCTGCGAAACTTAAAAATAGCAGGACGGTGGTTTAGCAGTTTTATTATCCGCGACGGCATAGAAGAAGCTAAACGGGCTTTCCATCAGCATTGTCAATACTTGTATGAAGTTCATGCAGATGTGGCAGTAGTTTCTGAGCAGACTTACAGCATTCAAGGTACCGATAAAAATGTTTTTTCCGAAAAGCCGCACTTTACAGATGCCGAGTGGACCCAATTNTGCGAAGGCCTGAACGAACTGGGAAAAATCGCTGTGCAGTACGGTTTGAAATTAGTTTATCACCATCATATGGGAACGGGGGTTCAAACCCTTCCGGAGATTGATCGGTTAATGGAAAACACTGATGCAAACTACGTGCACCTGCTCTATGACACAGGCCACATCTATGTTTCCGATGAAGATTGCCAGCAGCTATTAAACAAGCATATTGACCGCATAAAACACGTGCACTTTAAAGATGTAAGAAAAAAGATAATGGAGGAGTGCAAAAAAGAAGGAAAATCATTCATGAATTCCTTCTTAAGCGGAATCTTTACGGTNCCAGGGGACGGCTGCATTGATTTTACCGTACTTTATCAAAAACTATTGGACCATCAATACAAAGGATGGATTATCGTTGAAGCCGAACAAGATCCNTCAATAGCCCATCCATTGGAATACGCTTTAATTGCTCGTAAGTATATAAATGAAAAATTATTAAACAACTCTTAAGCAGGGCATGGAGGATGAAACAAACAACAGTTTCGCTCTTTAAAAAAATGTCACCCGTTAATCGAAACAATCGATTCGTAACTTTGATTGTAATGGGATGCTGGGCGGTCATGATTTTACCTTTGCCGTTCAGAAAATTTTGTGAAAGGTGATCAAAATGGAAAAAGTAAAGTGGGGAATTATGAGTGCAGCTAATATTGCTTACGAGCAGCTTCTTCCTGCCCTGAGACAATCCTCTCGTTCCGAAGTTGTAGCGATTGCGAGCAGAAGCAAAGAAAAAGTCGCCCGATTCAATATTCCAAAGGTTTATAGTGATTACGATCAATTGTTAGAAGATGAATCGATNGATGTAGTTTATATTCCTCTTCCAAATGCCCTGCACGCCGAATGGGCAATAAAAGCTGCACAGAAGGGAAAGCATATTTTAGTAGAAAAGCCTGCAGCTGTTAGTACGAAAGAATTATTGAAGGTNNAGGAAGCTGTAGAGCAAAACAACGTAATTTTTATGGAAGCCTTTATGTATCAATTCCATAAACAACATGCACGTGTAAAGGATTTATTGGCTTCGGGGATGATCGGAAGCATATTGCATGTAAAATCACATTTTTCTTGGAGTTTGCAAGACCGGGATGATATTCGTTTAAACCCCGCATTAGGCGGAGGAGCTATGTGGGATGTCGGGTGTTACGGAGTTCATGCGATGAGCCAGATCATCGGAATAAAACCAGAGAAAGTTGTTATGTTGGGGGAAGTTGACCCTGAACATAAAGTTGATATGTTATCAACTTGTATTTTTGTAGATGAGTTTGGAAGAACAGCCGAAATTACCGCCAGCATGAAGCTGCCATTTATTAATCGGTATGAAATTATAGGAGAGCGCGGAACCATTTTAGTAGATTCCTCTTTTCGGCCTGATGTGTCATCAGATCAAAAGGGCAAAGTAATTGTAAAAGATGACAATAACGAAATAATACTGTTTGAAACATATAAAGATAATCAGTATTTCAATCAAGTGGAGCATGTAAATGATTGCATTATCAACGGAAAACAACCAGTTTATGGAATCCGAAATTCTATTCAAGTTATTCATTATATAGAAAAAGGTTATGAATCTTTGCGCAATCAATCCGTAGTAGCAAGTCTAAATAAATTTTAGGAAGGTAATGAAAATGAACAGAAAAATTCGCTGTGCAGTGATCGGGCTGGGACGTCTTGGATATTGGCATGCCGTAAACGTTAAGACAAAAATCCAATCCGCTGAACTAGTATACATTTGTGATAGAAATGAAGAGCTTGCCAAAAAAGTTTCCATAGAATTAGATGTTCCTAACTTCACTACAAATCCAAGTGATATTTTTTCCAATGATCGGATTGAGGCTGTTATCATTGCTTCTCCTACGAGTACGCATTTTGAACTGTTGAAGGAAGCAGCTTTTAGCAATAAAGCAGTTTTTGTTGAAAAACCGCTTGTCAGCAATTTAGACGAAGCGAAAGAAATTTTTGAAATAATGAAGCGGCATAACACAATTTGTCAGGTCGGCTTTATGAGACGGTTCGATCCAGCGTACGCTGAAGCCAAAAAAAGAATTTTAAGAGGAGATATCGGAAAACCAATTTATTTTCGGGGAATTTCCCGCGATCCAGCATCGCCTCCTGAAGAATTTATAAAAAATAGCGGCGGTATATTTATTGATATGGCCATTCATGATTTTGACATTGCAAGGTATTTAATGGAATCAGACGTTGAAGCAGTATCAGCTCACGGCAAAGTTTTAAAATATCCGTTTATGTCCAAATATCAAGATGTGGATCAATCTCTCTGTTATTTAGAATTTGAATCGGGAGCCGTTGGTGACGTTGAATCCAGCAGAAATGCCCATTATGGCTATGATATACGTGCGGAAGTAATAGGTACGGAAGGAACTATTTTTATTGGCGGCTTGCGTCAACATAACATTCAAGTTTTGACCAGTTCTGGCGCAGTTCATGATATTGTTCAAGATTTTCCGACTAGATTTAAAGACGCCTATTATCTCGAGCTGGAAGACTTTTTCAATGCTTTACTAGAGGGGTATCAACCTAAAGTAACTGTTGAAGATGGAGTAAAAGCTCAAGAAATTGCTGTTGCGGCACAAGAATCGTTTTTTAAGCAAGAAAAAGTTTCCTTGAAAACATCTAAAATATTATGATTTTGTCTTCAGAATAGCTGTTGATTCTCTTAATAGATTAGTTCCTATACGCAGAGAAAGGAGGAAAAAACATTGGCTAGTGCTGAAGGAAGCTTACTGGTGATGAAGGGCATTAAAAAAAGCTTTTCAAATAATCATGTTTTGAAGGGCATTGATTTTGAAGTGAAACCTGGGGAAGTTCATGTGCTGTTAGGTGAAAATGGGGCTGGTAAATCAACGTTGATTAAAATTTTGACGGGAGCCTATCAAAAAGATGAAGGAGAAATTTATTGGGAAGGCCAGCCGGTTCAAATCAGCTCACCTTTGGATGCCATGCAACTTGGAATAGCAACGATATACCAAGAACTAAACGTGATTCCAGAGCTGAAAGTCTATGAAAATATATTTTTAGGCCGGGAAATTAAAGGGAATGGAAAACTTTCATTTATCAACCACAAACAAATGAAAGAAAGCGCGAAGCAATTTTTGCAGATGCTTGGACAAGATCCAGCTATTGCAGAGCAGCCGCTCGGTTACTTAGGAATAGGTCAGCAGCAGCTAGTCGAAATTGCGAAAGCTCTTACTTTAGATGCGAAATTAATTATCATGGACGAACCAACAGCGAGTTTGAGCCAGTCGGAGGTAGAACAGTTATATAAAACGGTCGAACAATTAAAAGAAAAAGGAATTGCTATCATATTTATTTCTCATAGACTTGAAGAAATTAAACGAATTGGCGATCGAATCACTATTTTAAGAGACGGCTTTAAAATCGATACACTTCCAGTAAAGACAACGAGCACGGATCATTGGATTGAACTGATGGTAGGTAGAACTCTTGAAGAAAAATATCCAAAACAAACCTTTACGTTAGGGGAAGAAGGCTTTAGAGTCGAAGATTTAAAAGTTAGCGGCTTTAAAGAACCTGTCAGCTTTAGTATTCGCCGCGGCGAAATTGTCGGTATTTCCGGACTTGTTGGTGCCGGCAGAACGGAGCTGGCAAGAGCCATTTTTGGTGCAGATAAAAAGGAAAAAGGGAAGATCTATGTTGACGGAAAATTAGTCGACATTAAATCACCTAGGGACGCCATCTCTGCCGGAATAGCCTTTATTACAGAGGATAGAAAAAGTGAAGGTTTGCTGCTGGATCAACCGTTATACATGAACATTGTCCTTGCTAATATGGATAACTTTAGAAAAAAGAGCAAATTAATAGATTTGAAAAAAATCAAGCAGGGAGCCATGGACTATGTAAAAGAATTGAAAATCCGCCCGGGAAATATTGAACTGAATGCAAGAAAGCTGAGCGGAGGAAACCAGCAAAAAGTCGTTATAGCCAAATGGCTTTGTACAAAAGCGAAAGTCTTTATATTTGATGAACCGACACGTGGTATCGACGTTGGCGCTAAAGTGGAAGTATATCGGTTGATGAATCAATTAGTTGAAAATGGAGCCATCGTTTTAATGATTTCGTCTGATTTGCCGGAAATTTTGGGAATGTGCGATCGCGTACTTGTGATGTCTGAAGGAAAAATAACAGCAGACTTTCCTATTAATGAAGCTTCGCAAGAGAAGATCATGAAAGCGGCTACAGGAGGGAGTAATTGATGAGAGAGTTAGCGGTGAACAGCTCGGAAACGAATGTTGAAAAGAAATCTGTCAAGCATTATCTTAGTAAGTTTGGCGCTCTGATCGGGCTTATCATTTTATGTACAGTTCTCACGATTCTATCGGATAAGTTTTTAACCATCAACAACATCATGAATATCGCCAGACAGTCATCCATTAATGCATTGTTGGCTTTAGGGATGCTCTTGCCGATTTTGACTGCAGGTATCGACTTATCGGTCGGATCCATTTTAGCTATTTCAATCATGTTAATGGGGATTGTTTCCGTTAATATGGGCATGCATCCCATTTTAGGAATTCTTGTTTGCTTATTAGTTGGGTGTTTTTTTGGGTGGTTAAACGGAATATTGCTGACAAAGCTTAAATTGCCTCATCCGTTTATTTCTACTCTTGGAACAATGAACATAGCACGTGGTTTAGCGCTGATTGTAACAGCAGCTGCACCTATTGCCGGATTTCCGTATTTAATTCAATTTTTGGGGAGAGAATTTGTCGGTCCAATTCCTGTGAGTTTTTTGCTAGTTATCGTGATGTATATCATTTTCCATATATTTTTAACTAGAACAAAAACCGGAAGATATATTTATGCAATTGGAGGAAATAAAGAAGCAGCTCATTTATCCGGAATCAATGTTGATCGTGTTCTTGTCATTGTTTATACGATCAGTGGTTTTATGGCATCGCTGGCAGGATTAGTTATGGTAGGAAGAGTAAATTCTGCCTTCCCGCTAGCAGGTTTATCATATGAATTGGATGCTATTGCAGCGGTAATTATTGGCGGAGCAAGCTTTTTTGGTGGAGTTGGAACAGTTTGGGGAACTCTGATAGGAGCTTTAATTATTGCTGTGTTGAGAAATGGCCTTAACTTATTGAATGTTTCAGCCGATTTTCAAATGGCAGTCATAGGATTTGTTATTATAGCGGCTGTTTATGTAGATGTGATTAGACAGAGAAAAAGCAAGAAAGACTAACTTTTTCAAAAATAGTGTTAATATTTAAAAATTTATTTATAAATTCAAGGGGGATGATTTTATGAAAAAATGGGTGAAATCTTTAGGTGTTGTAGCAATGGCTGCTAGCATGATTATTGCATCCGGATGTGGGGGTGAAAAATCTTCAGGGGGAAGTAGTGAGAAAGAAGGCAACGATTTAGAAGGAAAAACAATATCAGTCGTTTTAAAAACGTTAAGCAGCCCATATTGGAAATATGTAGAGGCTGGTGCGAAAGCAGCTGGAAAAGAATTGGGTGTTGAAGTAAATGTTGTAGGACCAGCTTCAGAGTCTCAAGTGATCGAACAAGTAAATATGATTGAGGACCAAATCAATCAATCGCCGGGGGCATTAGTTGTTTCGCCAACTCAGCCTTCAACTGTTGTTCCTTCACTAGAACAGGCTACACAACAGGGCATTCCTGTATTGCTCATTGATACAGACGCAGAACTGAAAGATAAAACAACATTTATTGGAACAGAAAACTTCACAGCTGGTCAGGAAGCTGGAAAATTGCTTGCATCAATGTTGAATAAAGGGGATGAAGTAGCTCTTATTAGCGGTGCTCTTGGGAACACTGCAACAGATGAGCGTATAAAAGGAGCCAAAAAAGCTTTAGAAGATGCTGGGATGAAAGTAGTAGCTGAACAACCGGCAGATAGTGATAAATCAAAAGCGATGTCAGTAATGGAGAATATATTACAGAACAATAAAAATATTAAAGGTGTATTTGCTGCAAACGATGATATGGCACTTGGAGTGCTCCGGGCAGTTGAAGCTAAAGGAATGAAAATCCCGGTCATTGGCACAGACGGTACAGTTGAAGCTGTTGAATCGATTATAGCCGGAAAATTAGCCGGAACAATTGCTCAAAGCCCTTATGACATGGGATATTTAGGAGTTGAAAATGCAATTAAAGCTATAAAAGGTGAAAAAGTTGAAAAAAGAATTGACAGCGGCATTGATGTCATCACAAAAGAAAATGCGCAAGAAAAATTAGAATTCTTGAAAAGCATTACGAAAGAATAAATTTTTGTTAACTGATGAAAAGATGGTTGTTCGCAACAACAAGTCTGTCGGACACGTAAAACCATTAAATAGCTCGAGCTTCTTTAGCTCGAGCTCATTAATATAATGATCCTTTATTTACTTAAATAAAAAACTTTTAATGATGAGCAAGCAGATTTCATCATGCCAAATGATGGTCATTTTCTTGGTGAAAATGGAGGAGATCGGAACATGATAAACATTGGAATTATTGGAGCAGGGAGAATCGGGCGGCTGCATGCAGAAAACATGCAGCATATACCAAATGTAAAGATTAAAGGAATATCGGATGTNATGATTGCTCAAATGGAAGATTGGGCAAAAGAAAAGAACATTTCAATAGTTACGGATAATTATGAGGATCTTTTACGTGATCCGGAAATCCATGCCATTTTTGTTTGCTCTCCAACTACTACGCATGCCGAAATTATTAAAAAGGCTGCGGCGGCCGGTAAGCATATCTTTTGTGAAAAACCGGTTAGTTTTTCAGTTGAAGAAACAGTAGAGGTAATTAANGAAGTTGAAAAGGCTGGCGTCAAATTTCAAGTAGGATTTAACAGACGCTTTGANCCGAATTTTAAAAGGCTACACGATCTTGTTCAACAAGGACAAATTGGAACACCTCATATTTTAAAAATTACTTCAAGGGATCCAAAACCGCCAACCATTGATTACGTGCGGACTTCAGGCGGTTTATTTATGGATATGATGATCCACGATTTCGATATGGCTCGTTATATTGTAAACAGTGAAGTAGTTGAAGTTTTTGCTCAAGGAGCCGTTTTAATTGATTCAGAAATTGGCAAAGCCGGTGATATCGACACGGCGGTTGTAACACTAAAATTTGAAAATGGTGCATTAGGTGTCATTGATAATAGCAGACAGGCCGTTTATGGATATGATCAGAGAGTAGAAATTTTTGGAGATAAAGGGGCGGCAACTGCTGATAATTGCCGGCCGACAACAGTTGAATTATCAACATCTGACCATGTTGTGAAGGATAAACCGCTCTATTTCTTTCTTGAACGTTATTCTGAAGCCTATATTGAAGAAGTTAAGCAATTTGTTCATGCTTGCATGGATAATGAATCTGTTTTGTGCAGTGGATTTGATGGCTTGCAAGCACAAAGAATTGCCAAAGCTGCGCAAGAGTCATTTGAAAAAGGAGTACCGGTGAAAGTCGAGTTTTAACAAACCATTTAAGAAAAAAATTCGTTGTTTTTCATTGAAGATCTTGTATAGAAAACGTAATAGCAAGTACAGATTTTCCCCAGAAAATAGTCGGTATAGGAAAAGGATGATGAATAAATGCCTTTAGTGACAATGCGAGAGATATTCGCAAGTGCGGAAGAGGACAATTTTGGAATCGGTGCATTTAGTGTTGCAAATATGGAAATGGTTATGGGGGCGATCCAAGCGGCAGAGGAATTACGATCGCCCATTATATTGCAAATTGCCGAAGTTCGTTTGAAGCATTCTCCGCTTCATTTAATCGGCCCATTAATGGTTGAAGCTGCGAAACAATCTGTTGTCCCAGTAGCGGTTCATTTTGATCACGGTTTAACTTATGAAAAAATTAAGCAGGCACTTGATATCGGCTTTACATCTGTCATGTATGATGGATCACATTTACCTTTAAAAGAAAATATAGAAAAGACAAAAGAAATTGTTAAACTGGCGAACTTCTACGGTGCAACCGTTGAAGCTGAGATTGGAAGAGTCGGAGGAAGCGAAGATGGGTCAGAAGATATCGAAATAACTATTACAGGGGTTGAAGAAGCTGAGAAATTTGCGGAAGAAACAAAAGTAGATGCATTAGCAATTGCGATCGGGAAACGCCCACGGCGTATATAAAGGTGAACCAAATTTGCGGTTTGACCGTTTGAAGGAAATTGATGAGCGAGTTGAAATACCGCTTGTATTGCACGGTGGATCGGGAATCGAAGAGAATGATTTTAAAGAATGCATTAAGTTAGGAATTAGAAAAATTAATGTTGCTACTTCAACCTTCAACAATGTTATCAATCATATAAATAAAAATGTCCAATCTTCTTGCTATACAGATTATTTTGTGTTTCATCAAGATGTTATCCGTGCCGCATATGAAAATGTCAAATACCATATTGAGATTTTCGGAAGCTCCAATCGAATAGAAAAATTGATGCAAAAAATATAGTTTTCTGTACGCTTATTCCCAAAAGATTTATTCCTGCCGGGGAATCGAAAAGCTCATCCAAGAAAATATTGAGAAACTGGCGGCTTTTTCTTTACCCAAGCCGAAAGCAGTCATTGCGGATGCAGGCTATGGCAGTGAAGAAAACTATGTATATGCAGTTGGTGATGAGAAAGAGCCTCGATTTGATTTTCTGATTCCTTATGGAACCTATGTACAAGAACAACACACAAATACAAAAAGACATCAAAATTGCGAAAAACTGGACGTATTGTGAGGAAGATAATTGTTTTATCTGCCCAAATGGAAGGAAAGTTGCGTTTAAAAAATACCAAAACAAAAAGGACCCGTCTGGTTATGAACAAAGCTTCAAAATCTATGAATGTGAAGACTGTAGTCATTGCCCTCTAAAATCAAAATGCACGAAAGTGAAAGGGAACTGTAAAATTATTACAATAAAAGGATATGTAGGGTGCATGTAATAAAATTTGACCACTTTTTTGAGAACTGGTCTATAGAATAAGTGAGGACTACTTCCTTACTAAGAAGAAAGGAGGTAGTCCTTTTTTGTAGTCAAATTTCCTATCGAGAAGTACTGTTAGAAGGATTGAAAAT
>JGI25328J35697_1002462_pt1 | contig 11232 bp, 10 predicted proteins | sample HigsolmetaAR203D_FD_35697 | JGI IMG/M metagenome (IMG submission 35697)
CTCGGCGCCGCGGTCCCCGGAGTGGTGGCCGATCCCGCACCGGCCGGAGGCGGTGACACCGCCGGCGGGGCCGTGCGCGGCGGATTCGGCGCAGGGCGTGCAGGTGCTCCGGATCCGGCCTCCGGTGACGTTCCGCGACGACCCCGGCGGGGCGCCCTGCCTCGCCTGCGCCGGGTCGCCCCCGCTCCGGCAGGTCGTGTGGGGGCGGACGGCGTAAGTGTCGTGCGGACGAAANTGTCGGCATTTTCGGCGGAGGAAAGTCCGGGAGCGCTACTATCGCTCGCGAAGCGGCGATATGTGAACGCAACGGCATGCCTCGGACATGGCCGAGCCATCGGGTCCCTCAAGGAGAACGTGGATGACTGAGCGTGCCCCTGCCGGTGTCGATGCCAATAAGCCGAACATCGCCCGGATCTACGACTACATGCTCGGGGGCAAGGACAACTTCGCCGTCGACCGTGCCGCCGCGGAACAGGTCCTGAAGGCGTTTCCGGAGTCACGTGAGGGGGCGCGGCAGCATCGGGAGTTTCTCGGCAATGTCGTGCGATTCCTGGCCGGTGAGGCGGGCATCAAGCAGTTCATCGACATCGGTGCCGGCCTGCCGACCCAGAAAAACGTGCACGAGGTGGCGCAAGAGGTCAACCCGGGCGCCCGTGTCGTCTACATCGACAACGACCCGGTGGTGTGCGTGCACGGCAGGGCGCTGCTCGCCAACTCCCCGAACGTCGCCATGGTCGAGGCCGACCTGCGCGAGCTCGACGACCTGTGGGACAGGACGCTCGCCACCGGCCTGATCGACCCCGAGGAGCCGGTCGCGGTCCTGCTCTTCGCGATCCTCCACTTCCTCGAGGACCCGAGCGAGCAGGTCGCCGAGATCCGGCGGCGCATCGCCCCGGGCAGCTACCTCGGCATCTCCCACATGGTGCGCAGGCCGGCGAGGGAGGACGACGTCGAGACGGTGAGCTCGGTGTACGCCGCCTCCGCCCCGGGGTTCAAGGCGAGGACGGTGGAGGAGATCAAGGCGTTCCTGGGCGACTTCGAGCTCATCCCGCAGGAGAAGTTCGTCCCGCTCCAGGTGGTCGCACGGCTCTCCTCGATCGGGTGGGGTGGTGTCGGAAAAAAGCCCTGAAGGGAACGTTTGAGGTGGCTTGTNCGTCCTGAGTGACGTGACCTCTTNCAANGCCACCGANCCCCACGGCCAGACCGGTTCGGACGACGNCATCCGCACGCTTCGGGAGCGCGTGCGGCGCTTCGAGCGCCTCACCCGGGAGCGGGCCGTACTCGACTCGCGGATCCACGAGGTTCGCGGGCTCATCGGCGAGCTCGAAGCCACGCTCGCCAAGGAGGAGGACGACGTCGCCCGGCTGGAGCACGGGTTCCGGGCCTTCCTCGCCGCGCTCACCGGAGGCAAGGAGGAGCGGCTCGCCCGGGAACGGGCCGAGGCCGAGGCGGTACGGCTCCGCCTCGACGGCCAGCGCAACCGGCTCGAGTGGCTGCTGTCCGACCTGCGTGCCGTGGAGGAGGGGCTCGCCGAGCTCGACGGCGTGCAGCGGGAGTTCGAGGAGGCGCTCGCGCGCAGGGAGCGCGAGCTGATCGCCTCGGGCGACGCGTGTGCCCAGGAGCTCACCGCCATCGCCCGCGGGCTCGCCGACGCCGACGCCGACCTGCGTGAGCACGAGGAGGCGCACCGGGCGGGCGTCGCCGCCGCGCAGGCGGTCGCGGAGGTGCTGAAGAACCTCGGCGGCGCGCGCAGCGCCTCGACCTGGGACATGCTGGGCGGGGGCGCCTTCGCCGACCTTGTCGAGCACGGTCACCTGCGGCAGGCCGACGCGGCCGCCTGGCACGCCCAGCGCGCCCTCGACGCCTTCGGCCGGGAGCTCGCCGACGTGGGCATCCACGCCGAGCCGCGCCTGCCCCAGATCGACACGCGCTGGTTCGCCGACATGTTCTTCGACAACATCATCGTCGACGCCCTGCGGCACCGCCGGATCAACCAGACCGGCGAGGCCGTCGCGGAGGTGGCCGCGTGGATCGACACCACGCTGCACACGCTCGCCACCCGCCGCGACGGGATCCGGGCCCGGCGCGAGGAGCTGCTCGCCCGCCGGGAGGAGCTGCTCAGCTCCTGACCCTCGGCGTCAGGACAGGTGCCGCTCGAGGGACTCGAGCTTGGCGGTCATCGCGCCGGTGACGCCCGGGCGGATGTCGGCCTTGAGCACGAGGCTCACCCGCGGGGCGACCTCGGCCACCGCCTCGACCGCGCGCTTGACCACGTCCATCACCTCGTCCCACTCGCCCTCGACGGTGGTGAACATGGGATCGGTGCGGTTGGGCAGCCCGCTCTCCCGGACGACCTTGACGGCCCGGGNCACCGGCTCGGCGACGCCCTCGCCCACCCCGAGCGGTGTCACGGAGAACGCAACGATCATGTGGAAACCCCCTGTCTGCGGCCTGTGGCCACCTTAGGGGAGCTTCCAGTCGATCGGGGCCGCCCCCTGCTGCTCCAGCAGCCGGTTCGCCCGGCTGAACGGCCGGGAGCCGAAGAAGCCGTTCGCGGCCGACATCGGGCTGGGGTGGGCGGACTCGACGCACGGCACGGGGCCGAGGAGCGGCTTGAGGCTGCGGGCGTCGCGGCCCCACAGGATCGCGACCAGCGGCTTGCCGCGCGCGACCAGCGCGCGGATCGCCTGCTCGGTCACCTCCTCCCAGCCCTTGCCCCGGTGGGAGGCGGGCTTGCCGGGCTGCACCGTGAGCACCCTGTTGAGCAGGAGCACGCCCTGCTTCGTCCACGGCGTCAGGTCCCCGTTGGAGGGGTGCGGGAGGCCGAGGTCGGACATGTACTCCTTGAAGATGTTCACCAGGCTGCCGGGCAGCCGGCGCACCTCGGGGGAGACCGAGAAGCTCAGGCCGATGGCGTGCCCGGGGGTGGGGTAGGGGTCCTGCCCGACGATCAGCACCTTCACCTCGTCGAAGGGCTGCGTGAAGGCCCGCAGGACGTTCTCCCCGGCCGGGAGGTAGCCCCGGCCCGCGGCGATCTCCTGCCGGAGGAACTCACCGAGCGCTCGGATCCGGCCTTCGACGGGTTCCAGGGCCTTGGCCCAGCCCGCCTCGACGATTTCGTGCAACGGACGACCTGACATGGCCGTTCACTCTACCCGCGGCCCCCGACAACCGCGGGGGCGTCGCGAGNCCGGGGACGGGTCCCGGCNCGACGGCCGGGCGGCACCCCCGTGCCGGGGCGCGCCGCCCGGTCCGGACGGGGACCTCCGGTGCCCGTTTGCCCCCGCGAGGCAGGCACCGAAGGCCCGTACCCTCCCGCCGGGCCTACTTGACCGAGCCGGCCAGCAGGCCCTGGACGAAGTAGCGCTGGAAGGCGAAGAAGAGGATGAGGGGGATGATCACCGAGAGGAACGAGCCGGGGGCGAGCACGTCCACGTTGGTGCCGAACTGCCGCATCTGGGACTGGAGCGCCTTGGTCATCGGCTGGTTCTCGGTGTCCGCGAAGACCAGCGCGACGAGCAGGTCGTTCCACACCCACAGGAACTGGAAGATGCCGAGCGAGGCAACCGCCGGCTTGGCCAGCGGGAACACCACGGTCGCGAAGATCCGCCACTCGCCCGCGCCGTCCATGCGCGCCGCCTCGAGCAGCTCCTTGGGGATGCCGACGAAGAAGTTGCGCAGCAGGAAGATGGCGAACGGCAGGCCGAACGCGACGTGGAAGAGCACCACGCCCGGGATCGACCCCATGATGTCGAGCGCGCCGTAGAGCCGGGCGATCGGGATGAGCGCGATCTGGATCGGCACCACGAGCAGCGCCACCACGATGAGGAACACGACGTCCCGCCCGGGGAAGTCGATCCAGGCGAANGCGTACGCCGCGAGCGCCGCGATCGTGATCACCAGGAAGGTCGACGGCACCGTGATGAACACGGTGTTCCAGAACGACGCGGTGAACCCGGACGCGAGCAGGTTGCTGTAGTTCTCCAGGGTCAGCTCGGCCGGCTTGGTGAACACCGTCCACCAGCCGCTGGAGTTGTTCGCCTCCTCGGTGCGCACCGACACCACGAGCAGGCCCAGCGTCGGGACGAGCCAGAACAGGGCGAGCAGCACCATGAAGACCTGCAGCACGCCGCTGCCGAACCGGTCGACGATGCGGCCCGCGAGGCCGCGGCGCGGGGCGCCGGTGGCGGCCGTGGCGCCACCCGCCCGGGAGAGTGCGGCGGTGGTCATGCGGCCTCCCCACAGGTCAGGCCGGTCATCCGCGCGGATCCGCTCATTGCTGCTCCCTCCTGAACCGGCGGATGTTGAAGAACATGAACGGCAGCACCAGCACGAGGAGGAAGATCGCCAGCGCGCTGCCCAGGCCCTGGTTGTTGCCGCCGCCGAACGAGACCCGCCACATCTCCAGCGCGATCACGTTCGCCTGCGGCTGCACCGACCCCGGTGCGATGACGAACACCAGGTCGAACACCTTGAGCACGTTGATGATCATCGTGACGAACACCACGAGCAGCACCGGCGCGAGCAGTGGTACGGTGATCCGGCGGAACACCTGCCACTCGGTGGCCCCGTCGATGCGCGCCGCCTCCAACGCGTCGCGGGGGATCGCCGACAGGCCCGCCGCGATCAGCACCATCGCGAACCCGGCGTGCACCCAGATGTAGGCGCCGATGATCGCGGGTGTGATCAGGGTCGGGCCGAGCCACTGCAGCCCGTTGAACGGCGCGGTGAAGTTCTCCTTCGGCAGCCGGATCGTGTAGGAGCCGGCCGGCAGGTTCTCGAAGGTGAACGTGCCGTCCTCGTTGGTGGTCGTGGTCGCCGCCACCCGGCCGTTCGCGACCGCCTCCACGGTGACGCCCGCGAGTCCCTTCTCGGTGCCGTCGACCTGGTTCACGGTGCCGCCNCCGCCCTGGGTGAAGTCGAGCCAGACGACGCCGGTGAGCGAACCCGGCGCGGGCTGCGGCGGCGTCTTCGCCGCGGCCGCCTCCGCCACCGTGGCCGGCGGCAGGCCGACGAGCGGGAACAGCACCGCCTGCCCGGGCTGCGCCTCCTGCTTGGTCACGACCGCGCCGTCCTGCGCGGCGACCGGGGAGGCGTCGTTCTCCCGGGGACGCGCGCCCGGGTACCCGGTGTTGGGCCGGAACACGTCACGCACCGTGGTGATGATCGCGTTCGCCACGCCCTTGTCCGGGTCGGCGTCGTAGACGAGCCGGAAGATGACGCCCGAGGCGAGGAACGACACCGCCATCGGCATGAACATCACGAGCTTGAACGCGGTCACCCAGCGGATGCGCTCGGAGAGCACCGCGAAGATCAGGCCGAGCACGGTGACCACCGACGGCGCCACCACCACCCAGATGAGGTTGTTGCGGATGGTGGTGAGCATCCCGGGATCGGTGAAGATCGTCCCGTAGTTGCCCAGGCCGACGAACTCGTTGCCGCTCGCGTCGTACAGGCTGCGCCACAGCGAGTAGACGATCGGATAGACCACCCACGCGCCGAGCAGGATGAACGCGGGCAGCAGGAACCACACCGCCACGGCGGGGGAGGGGCCGAGCCGGCGTGCCTTACCGCCGCCCGCCGTGGCGGTTCCCCTCCCGTTGGTCCGGGCCGCCGCCCCCGCACCGGCCGCCGCGGCGGCGAGGGACGGGCCGCCCGGGGTGCCGGGACGCGCGGCGGCGGACGCGCCCTGCCCGCGCTCCCGGTCGAGGCTCCGGCCGGCACCGGCCGGGCCGGAGGTCACTGCGTCATTCTGCGGTCCGGTGGGGACCCCGGCGGCGGGCAGGTCGCCGCCGCCGGGCGTCCGCGGGCCGTCGAACCGTTCGGTCACGGCCTCGCCCCTTTACTGCTCCCAGGCCTTCTTGGCGTCGGACTCGAGCTTCTTCTGGATGCCCTCGATGTCCGAGGGGTTGCGCAGGAAGTCCTGCAGGCCCTTCCAGAGGCCCTTGCCGTCGGTGCCACCGAAGGCGCTCGGCGCGAGGTCGGACATGTCGTACCGGGCCGACTCACCGGCGTTGATGATCGTCTGAGCGAGCTGGCGGGTCAGGTCGCTCGGGTAGTTGTCGGGGGAGACGTTGCGGTTCGGCGACAGGTAGCCGGGCGTCTTCGCCCAGATCGTGCCACCCTCGACCGAGGCGAGGTACTCGAGCAGCGCCATCGCGCCCTCGCTGTCCTTCATCGCCACCGCGACGTCGCCGCCGAGCACGACCGGGGCGGTGTCACCGGCCGCCGGGAACGGGAAGATCTTCGCCTCCTCGCCGATCGTGGCGCCGGACTCGCTCGCCGCCGCGGCGACGAAGTCGGCCTCGATCACCATGCCGGCCTTCTTCTGGCCGTAGACCTGGGTGACGCAGGTGGGGAAGTCGGTCTGCAGGGCGCCGTCCGACCCGCCGAGCATGAACTCCTTCTTGCCGAAGATCTGGGCCATCTTCTCCATGGCCGTCTTCACCGTCGGGTCGGTCCACGGGATCTCGTGCGCGGCGAGCTTGTCGTAGTTCTCCGGGCCCGCGGTCGACAGGTAGATGTTCTCGAACAGGTCGGTCAGGGTCCAGCCGGAGGCGCCGCACAGCGCGAACGGCGCCGTGCCGGCGTCCGCGAGGGTCTGCGCGGTCTTGCCGACCAGCTCGTCCCAGGTGCTGGGCGGGGTNACCCCGGCCTCGTCGAACGCGCTCTGCCGGTACCAGATCGTCGACTTGTGGGCCGCCTTCACCAGCACGCCGTACACCTGGCCGTCGACCGAGCCGAGCTCCTTCCAGTACGGCGTGTAGTTCTGGTCGATCTGCGCCAGCACGCCGGCCGACAACGGCTTGAGCGCGTTCTGCCTGGCGTACTGGGCGACCAGGCCGGGCTGGGGGAGGATGGCGATGTCCGGCGGGTTGCCGCCCTGGATGCGGGGGCCGAGGTAGGCGCCGGTGTCCTCACCGGTGGAGGCGTAGGTCACCTTCGCGCCGGTCTTCTCCTGGAAGGCGTCGAGGACCTTCTGGAAGTTCGCCTGCTCCTCACCGGTCCACTTCGCGGCGACCTCGATGGTCACGCCCTCCAGGTTCCGCGCGGGGGCGCTCCCGGCCGCGCTCGGCTGGGCCTGGCCGGAGTCACCTCCCCCACCGCTGCCGCACGCCGCCGTGGTGCAGGCGAGTGCGAGAACGGCGACCGCCGCCGGCAGTCTGCGCATGATTTACCTCCTGCTTTCTGCCCCCGAGAATGGTTTGTCGTGCTGTGGTAGGTGCCCGGCGGGCATGCCGGGCCGGACTTACTGGGTGTGAGAACGGGCCGGGACACCGGCCCGGATGTGGGCAAAGGGTCCAGGTGCCGGGGCGCTGCCAGGCCCTCGGCTAGGGGTTCCGGGTCGTCTCGATGAGTTGCTCCCGCAGCCGGGCGATGGTCTCCGCGCCGGATCTTCGGAACGCCAGCGCGTCCGACACGTTGCCGGCGATCACCAGGCTGATCTGGTTGTAGTCGGCGTTCACCGGGCGGGGGCGGGCCCGCAGGATCGTCTCCTTCAGTACCGGCAGGTAGGGATACTCCTTGATCAGCTCAGGGTCGTCGTAGAGCTCGGCCCACACCGGCGGGAACGAGCCCTCGGNNAGCACGAGGCGCTGGATGTCGATGCCGGTGAAGNAGCGGATGAACTCCAGGGCCGACTTCTGCCGCTTCGACGCGGCGTTGATCGCNAGGTTGTAGCCGCCGAGGGTGCTCGTGCCGGGCCCGTCCGCGCCCGGCAGCGGCGCCACCGCGAACTTCCCCTTGATCGGCGAGTTCTTCGCCGGGCCGTACGCGTGCGGCCAGTTGCGCGCGAACACGTACCGGCCCTCCTGGAAGGCAAGGCGGGTCTCCTCCTCCTTGTAGGAGAGGGCGTCCTGGGGGATCCAGCCCTCGCGCACCCCGGTCGTGAGGAACTCGAGGGCCCGCTCCGCCGCGGCGTCCACGTTCACCGCGGTGCCGTCCGCGTTGAGCAGCTCGCCGCCGGCCGACTGCACCGCCTCCAGGAAGTTGACGGTGAGCCCCTCGTACGGCAGGAACTGNCCGGCGTACCCGCCCAGGCCGTGCTCGCGGCTGAGCCGCCTGGCCTGCTCGCGCAGCTCCGCCCAGGTCCTGGGCGGCTTGAGCCCCGCGGCGTCGAGCAGGTCCTTGCGGTAGTAGAGCAGACCGGCGTTGGTCGAGTACGGCACCGCGTACAACCGGCCCTTGTACATCGCGGTGGCGACCACGCCGGGGAAGAACTTGTCGAGCGGGAACATGCCACGGTCGAGTGGCACGATCCAACCGGCCTCGGCGAACTCGGCGGTCCAGATGACGTCGAGCGCGAGGATGTCGTAGCGGTCGCTGCCGGCCTGCAGGTTCGCGACCATCTGCGCCCGCTGTTCGTCGGCCGCCTCGGGCAGCTCCAGCATCCGCACCTGGTCGGCCGGGTGGGCACGGTTCCACCGGTCGAGCAGGGGCTGGAAGTAGGAGGTGGTGTCCTTGCCGACCACGAAGGTCATCGGGCCGGTGGCGGCCGGGGCCGCACCCGGGTCCGCGTCCCCTCCGGCCCCGCCGCAACCGGCGAGCAGCAGCGCCGCCGCCAGCAGCAGGGGAACCAGTCGGGACACGTGTCCTCCGTGCGAAATCCCGGTTACATACGTGTTAGGTAGATGCATGCATGTTATGCATAGCGCTAATGTGGACGTCAACAGACAGTTACATAACGCTCAGGTAAACAGACCCCGAGGGAGGTGGGGTGCGGCTCCATTTGCTGGCGCTCCTGAAGAAGGAACCTGCCCACGGGTACGAGCTGAAACAAGCGCTTGAGCAGACCTTCGGACAGGCGTACCCCTCCCCCAACATCGGGCAGATCTACGTCACCCTCAACCGGCTGGAGAAGGACGGGCTCGTCCGGTCGGTCGACGTCGAGCAGAGCAACCGGCCGAACAAGAAGGTCTACTACCTCACCGCCAAGGGCTCCGAGGTCCTGGAGGAGTGGATCGACTCGCCCACCGAGGGGCCGCGGGTCCGCGACGAGTTCTTCATGAAGCTCGTGCTGGCGCCGATGACCGGCATCGCCGACCGGATGCAGCTCATCAACCGCCAGCGGCGGCACTACCTGAAGCTCATGCGCGACCTCAACCGGCTCGCCGCGACCACCGACCCGGAGAACAAGGTGGCCCGCCTCCTCATCGAGGGTGCGATGCTGCACCTGCAGGCGGACCTCGACTGGCTGGAGCGTTGCCAGGAGGATTTGACCTGACGACGGCCCGAGGAACGGAAGGAGCGGTGACCGCCGATGACCTCTGCCACGGCGCCGGTGGTGCGCACCGTCAACCTGGTGAAGATCTACCAGAACGGCGGCGTTCCGGTACCCGCCGTGCGCGGGGTCGACCTGACCGTCGAGGAGGGCGAGTTCGTCGCCATCATGGGCCCGTCGGGCTCCGGCAAGTCCACGCTCATCCACATGCTCGGCGGGCTCGACACCCGCACCGGCGGCGAGATCTGGCTCGACGGCATGCGCGTGGACACCCTGTCGGAGAGCGCGTGGGCGGTGCTGCGCCGCAAGAAGATCGGCTTCGTCTTCCAGTTCTTCAACCTGGTGGCGAACATGACCGTCGCCGACAACGTCGAGCTGCCCGCGCTGCTCGCCGGCGCCTCCGCCCGGGAGGCCCGGCGCCGCCGCGAGGAGCTGCTCGACGCCCTCGGCCTCACCGGCCGCGCCGACGCCGCCCCGGCCCAGCTCTCCGGCGGCGAGCAGCAGCGCGTCGCGCTCGCCCGCGCGCTCGCCAACCAGCCCCGGCTGCTCCTCGCCGACGAGCCCACCGGTAACCTCGACAGCCGCAACACCAACGACGTGCTGCGCCTGCTCGGCCAGGTGCACGCCAAGGGGCAGACCATCGTGCTCGTCACCCACGACGCCCGGGTCGCCTGCATGGCCGACCGGGTGATCAACCTGCTCGACGGCCAGATCGTCGACGACGCCGACATCACGCCGCGGCGGTCCCGCAGCCGGGGCACCGCCTGGGACGTCATCGAGCTGCACGGATGACCACCGGCGGGTACGGCACGGCGGGGCGGGAGGCGGCCCGCACCGGGGCGGAGGCGAGCTGATGCGGGCGATCGCACGCTGGGTCAGGGCCGACCTGCGGGCCCGGCGCGGCCAGGCCGCGCTCACCGTGCTCGCGGTCGCGGGCATCGTCGCCGCGCTGATCACCGCGGCGACGCTGCTCGAGGACGGCACCAACCCGTGGCGCGGCCTGTTCACCAGGGGAAACGGCGCCCACGTGTGGATCCACACGGTCGATCCCCCCGACCCGGCCGCGCTGCGGCGGCTCGACGGGGTCGCCGACGTCGCCGGGCCGTACCGGAGCGCGCCGGCCACGCTCGTGCAGCCGGGCAAGAAGACCCCGATCACGCTCCGGGAGATGCCCGCCGCGCTGCCGCGCGTGGGGCGGCCGGTGGTCGCCGAGGGCCGCTGGCTCGACCCCCGCGACCCCGAGGGCGTGGTGGTGGAGCGCTCGTTCGCCAAGGCGACGGGGCTGCGGCCGGGCAGCGCGTTCACCGTCACCGGCCTCGACGGCGCCACCCACAACCTCGTCGTGGTCGGCCTCGCCGAGAGCGGCGACCAGGGCTTCTACCCGGAGTGGAAGCCGGGGCTCGCCTGGACGCTGCGGGAGACCCTGCACACGGTCGAGCCGAAGAGCGGCCGCACCGAGTCGGTCACCGGGCTGCGCCTGGCCGACCCCGAGCTCACCGACCTCATCGTGCAGCGCACCGTCACCACGCTCGGCGGCCAGGTGCAGCGGATCTCCACCTGGCGCGAGGTGCGGGCGTCGATGGAGCTGGACAACCGGCTGCTCGGCGTGCTGCTCGCGCTGTTCGGCACGGTGGGGCTGATCGCCGCGGCGCTCGCGATCGCGAACGCGGTCGGCGGCCGGGTGCTCGTCCAGCTCCGCGACATCGCCACGCTCAAGTCGCTCGGGTTCACCCGCGGCCAGGTCACCCTCGCGCTGCTCATCGAGCACGGCGCGCTCGGCCTCGCCGGCGTGGTGCTCGGCGTCGCCGCGGGCTGGGCGATCACCGTGTACGCGATGCAGGACCTCGTCGTGGTGCCGCTCTCGCTCGGCCCGCTCGCCGCGATCGCCTCCGGCACCGCGCTCACCGTGCTCGTCGCCGTGGGCCTGCCCGCCTGGCGCGGCGGCCGCACCCCGCCGATCCCGGCCGCCCCCGCCGCGCCGCCGCGCGGCAGGCTGTCCCGGCTCGCCCGGC
>JGI25328J35697_1002463_pt1 | contig 11232 bp, 14 predicted proteins | sample HigsolmetaAR203D_FD_35697 | JGI IMG/M metagenome (IMG submission 35697)
CATCACCTACTTGATGAAGAATCGTCAACGTCGTTTTCCCTTATCGTATCAACGGTTTGCGACCATTGTAAAGATGTTTTGTCACGGANNNANNTAAGATCTAAATTTNCCAAAAAATTAGGCTGGTTTGGTTCAAAAATGTTCATGCGTCGAACAGCAAACGTTAAAATTTCCGCACCTGACACTTCCACTGCTTGCTTTTGTACTTCCAAGTCTGGATATTTTCCTGTTCCTAGCAACAATCTTGATTGAAATTCATATGGCCCGATTTTTAACATATCAACCGCCTCCTACAAAATGAACGATTTCTANTTTATCGCCGTTGCATAACACCGCTGTTTCATATTGCTGTTTTGGGATAATCGTTAAATTTACTTCGACAATCGCAATTTTATTGTTTAACTGAAAATGGGCAAGCAAATCGCTAACCGTTTTCACTTCATCTGGAACATGAATCGATTCGCCGTTAATAATGAGTTCCATCACTTTCCCACCTTTGCTTGATGTCTTGTAAGTGAAAATGGAGCAAGGTCGACCTCGCTTCCTTTTCCTTCAATGAGATCGGCTAACAATACGCCGGTAATCGGACTTAACAAAATTCCGTTTCGGTAATGACCTGTCGCGATCCATACATTCGGATAGCACGGATGCTCCCCTATGTATGGCAAGCCATCGCTCGTTTGCGGGCGGATGCCGCTCCACGCTTTTTCCCATTCCGCATTTTTCATTTCTGGAAGAAGATGATGCGCACGTTCAAGCAAATTCATGATTCCATGAATCGATACTTTTCGGTCAAATGTGTGCGGTGTCGAAGTTGCCCCTATCAACAGGCGATTTCCTCGTTTTGGAACGATATAACAACCGTTTTTCGCAAATACGGTCGCTTGAATTAACGGTTTTTCTGTTTTTACAAGAAGACATTCCCCTTTGACTGGATACATCGGCAGCGATATGCCCGTTTTGGCAAGAACACGCGAAGACCATGCTCCTGCCGCAATAACCACAACATCGGCTGCGATCGTTCCATGATTGGTGTGAATCATGTATGAATAATCTGCTCGTTGTAAATCGATGACTTCCGTATACTCATGCCACTTTGCTCCATAGACAATCGAGGCATTCGCAAAAGCGATAGCGAAATCAGAAGCGCTCACTTGTCCGTCTGATGGGATGTACATCGCGCCCGCTAAATCACGNGAAACATTCGGCTCTATTTCCGCTGCCTCATCCACCGACAGCCATCGTACTGGATAATCGGTATGCTGCCAAAATTCGTAATGACGGCGAAGGGCGGCTGCTTCTTCCTCCGTTACTGCCACTTTCAACATGCCTTTCTGTACAAGCCCAATGTCGATTCCGGTGAGTTCCTTTAATTCCTCCGCAAGCTTAGGAGTCATGCCCCTGCTTTTGATCGCGAGAGGAATAAGCGGACTTTCTTCGAAAAATTCAGATTGCGCCCCAAGCATTCCTGCCGCCGCGCTTGACGATTGGCTCGCAATCCGCCCTTTTTCGAGCACACCGACGCGAAAATGACGTTTCGCCAACTGAAAAGCAATAGAAGCGCCAATAATTCCGCCGCCAACGATCACAACGTCATAATGATAACGTTCCATTTAAATCCCCTCTTCTCTTTTTCCTAACGATTTCCTCCACATTCATACCATTTTCTTCACAATTTTTGCGAGTTTCTTTGCTTCGCTAACAGGATCGTCGGCAAAAAATACCGCTNACATGACGGCAATCCCTTGCGCACCAGCTTTCAGTACTTGTTCTGCATTATTGGAATGGATGCCGCNAATCGCGATAACAGGNATATTCACGTGATTGACGACACTTCGCAATGATTCTATTCCGCGCGGCGGTACCCCTACTTTGCTTCCAGTAGCAAAAACGTGGCCGTATATACAATAATCAGCACCGCTTTCTTCCGCTTCCATCGCTTCCGCGATCGAATGAACCGAACAACCGATAGACAACGAAGGAAAATGATGTTTTACTTTCCGCACAGACAAACTATGGTGCGCAAGCTGGACTCCTTTTACTCCAAAAACCACCGCCACATCAGATAAGCTGCGCTCCATATTGCTTTGCAATATGTCTAGCGACGATTCCCGTTAAGAATCGTATGAAGCCACTTACGCATAATGGTGGAGCATTATTTACATTATTTTATCGATCATTTTGGATATATCGGCATTATTGTAGTCGTTCATAATGATTTGCCGCATTTGTGCTTCATTGGTTGCAGGTGCTGGTTGGTGTTCCAAACTACGAGAAATATGTAGAACATATGAAAACACATCATCCAGGAGAGCCGATAAAATCAAGAAAAGAGTTTTTCTGCGAAGTGCAGGAAGCGCGCTATAACGGCAAAGGCGGAAAAGTATCACGCTGTTGCTGACATAAAAAGGGGAAACTATTCCCCTTTTTTCCTTTTTCGTATTTATTTCAAGTTAAATGAGGACGAGCTTTTTCGTTTGTGTTTTCCTGTTCATTCACTGTTTTGTCATAAGAAAAATAACTTTCTTTTTGTTTTATAAGGGGGAATAAATATATGCGTATACTTGTAGTCGGTGCAGGCGCGGTTGGCGGTTATTTCGGCGGAAGATTGCTCGAAAAAGGAGTGGACGTGACATTTCTTGTTCGCAAGCGAAGAAAAAAGCAGCTGCAAGAGAAGGGACTAGTGATTCATAGCGTTCACGGCGATGCGGTGCTGTCTCCGAAGCTGCTTGTAACGGGTGAGCAAGCCGAGCCGTTTGATGTCGTCATTTTTTCCAACAAAGCATACCATTTGCCGGAAGCGATTCGCGATGTGAAACCGTATGTTGGAGAAAAAACGATGATTTTACCGCTGTTAAACGGCATGGCGCATATGGAAATACTTTGGAATGAGTTTGGAAAGGAAAACGTGTTAGGAGGGCTTTGTTTTATTGAAACAACGCTGAATGAGCATGGAGAAATCGCGCAAACAAGCGCTTCCCATGATGTTCGATTTGGGGAATGGTCCGGGGAGCGGACGGAGCGCGTTCTTGCGTTGGAACAATTATTTTCCGGCTGCAACGCCCGTTTTCGTTTAAGCGAGCATATTGCGACAGATATGTGGAATAAATATTTATTTATCGCGACAATGTCAGGGGTGACGACGCTGTTTCGAGCGCCGATTGGACCAATTCGTTCTGGAAAGTACGGACAAGAAATTATTTTCGGATTGCTAAAAGAGATTGCGGCCGTGATGCGGGCTCATGGAGCACCAATTGCCGCGATGATATCGAAGAAAAACAACTGGCGCAATTAAACCGAATAGAAGCGACGATGAAATCATCGATGCAGCGGGATATGGAAAAAGGACAACTCATTGAAGCGGATCATTTGCAAGGATATTTGCTTTCATTGGCGGAACAATACGAAATCGAAACGCCACTGTTAAAATTGGCGTACCATAATTTAAAAATTTACGAGGCGAATCGCTCCAAAACAGAGTAAGAATAGAAAAAGCGCAGCTTTCTATGTATACAAAAGAAGGCTGCCTTCTTTTTTGCAAAAAAGATTGTATATTGGCATCATGTAGTGTACAGTTAATAGTGAAAACCTATGCACAAAAAGAGGAGGATACAGCCGTGAAGAAAGCTTGGTGGAAAGAAGGAGTCGCGTATCAAATTTATCCGAGAAGCTTCATGGATTCAAATGGCGATGGAATTGGAGATCTTCGCGGAATTATCGAGAAGCTTGACTATTTAAAAGACCTTGGAATCGATATCATATGGATTTGTCCAATTTACAAGTCGCCAAATGCCGATAACGGATATGATATTAGCGATTATCATGCGATTATGGAAGAATTCGGGACAATGGAAGACTTTGATTTATTGCTCGAGGAAATTCACCGGCGCGGCATGAAAGTGATTTTAGATTTAGTCATTAACCATACAAGCGATGAACACCCATGGTTTATTGAATCGCGTTCATCAAGGGATAATCCGAAACGGGATTGGTACATTTGGCGTGATGGAAAAAATGGCAAAGAGCCGAACAACTGGGAAAGCATCTTTGGTGGATCGGCGTGGGAGTACGATCCGAAAACTGATCAATATTACTTGCACATATTTGATGTAAAGCAGCCGGATTTAAACTGGGAAAACGAAGAAGTGCGCCAAGCGTTGTATAAAATGATTAATTGGTGGCTGGATAAAGGAATTGATGGATTTCGAGTGGATGCCATTTCACATATTAAGAAAAAGCCGGGATTGCCGGATTTGCCGAATCCGAAAGGGCTAGATTATGTTCCGTCTTTTGCTGGCCATATGAACCAAGAGGGAATTATGGATTATTTAAGAGAGCTCAAAATGCAAACGTTTGCACGCTATGATATTATGACGGTTGGAGAAGCGAATGGCGTTACCGTCGAGGACGCGGAAGAATGGGTCGGTGAGGAAAACGGTATTTTCAATATGATCTTCCAGTTTGAACATTTAGGGTTATGGCAAAAAGGAACGAATGGCGGAGTGGATGTGCGCCAATTAAAGCGTACGTTGACAAAATGGCAAAAAGGGCTGGAAAACCGCGGCTGGAACGCATTGTTTTTAGAAAACCACGATCAGCCTCGTTCTGTCTCGACATGGGGAAATGATAAGGAGTACCTTACCGAAAGTGCGAAGGCGCTTGGTGCGATGTACTTTTTGATGCAAGGAACACCGTTTATTTATCAAGGACAGGAGATTGGGATGACGAACGTCCAATTTTCGAATATTGAAGACTACAATGATGTTGCTATTAAAAGAATGTATCAAATCGAACGGGAAAAGGGTCGCTCCCATGAAGAAATTATGAAAGTGATTTGGAAAACAGGGCGCGACAATTCGCGAACCCCAATGCAATGGTCCGACGCGCCAAACGCGGGGTTTACGACGGGAACGCCATGGATGAAAGTGAACGAAAACTATAAGACCATTAACGTCGAGGCGCAATTGCGCGACCCGAACTCCGTCCTTCAGTTTTACAAAAAAATGATTCGGCTTCGCAAGGAGAACGAAGTGTTTATTTATGGAACGTACGATTTGATTTTAGAAAAGCATCCGACGATTTATGCGTACACAAGAACGCTTGGAAACGAAAAAGCGGTGGTTATTGTCAATTTAAGCGATAAACCAGCGCTGTATCGATATGATGGCATTCGATTAAGCTCAGAAAATTTGGTGCTGCAAAACTATGATGTAAAACCGCATAAAAACGCAACACGCTTTAAGCTGAAACCGTATGAAGCACGCGTATATTTGCTGAAATAGACAAAAGCTGCCGTTCATTTCTCGGCAGCTTTATTTTGCTTCGGTGAGGAGAGATGGCTTTAGGCTGCCCGTCAGCGTCAAATCCCTCAAGAACCTTAATCTCGGCAATCTCAGGAACATACTTTTTGACTGGATCGTCGAGACTGACTTTTCCTTCCTCGACCAATTGCATCAATACTGTGCCGGTGATGGCTTTAGTGGTCGAGAAAAGAGCAAACACTGTGTCGGTGGTCATCGGCGTTTCCTTTCCGAGTTCGCGCACCCCGGCTGCACCTTCGTAGATGTTGCCCTCGCGATCAGTTATCATTGCAACCACTCCTGGTACGCCTCCAGCCCTGCCTACAGCTTTATCCAAAACTTTGTCAAGAACATCCTTGAGAGCATTCTTGATTGCTTGCCTCGTCATATTTTCGTCATCCCCCTCATAAGCTCTATTAACTTCCGTTCACTACAACGATATGCGTGGCATTTCTCTCCTTTTTTCCTTGTTTTTCTGATTATAGTGTAATCAAAGGAATGGCTTCTTTCACCGGCAAATCGGGGGAGCTGTACATACGAAAGTAGCCGAAGCCTCAAAATACAACTAAAGTCTGAGATGTTTTACAGCATAAAGAGCCGCTTGGGTGCGATCCGCAAGATTTAACTTAGCCAGTATATTGGATACATGCGTTTTGACCGTTTTTTCTGTAATCATTAATGCTGCGGCAATCTCTTTATTGCTTTTTCCTTTCGCAATTTCCGCAAGCACTTCTTTTTCCCTCTTCGTCAATACTTCAATAAGTTGTTCCTTACGATCCCCTCCCTTTGACACATGAGTCATTAAATGCGTGGTGACTTTCGGGTGAAGCTGATTTTCGCCTCGGTACACAGATATAATCACTTGTACTAACTGATCTGGTTCTACATCCTTCAATTGATACCCCGACGCGCCGGCACGAATGGCGGGAATAACATGATCCACATCAGAAAAGCTTGTTAAAATGAGAATTTTCGTATGAGGAGACAGCTCCTTTATTTTTTTCGTGGCTTCCACGCCATCCATAACCGGCATGACCAAATTCATTAACACGACATCTGGTTGCAGTTCTTTCACCCGTTCCACCGCTTCTTTTCCATTGGACGCTTCACCGACTACGTTAATTTCTTTTTGCGTGTTGAGGAAAAATGCTAATCCTCGCCGAACAACATGATGATCATCCACAATAAGTACATTGATCCCCATTATCCTCTCCCCTTTTTCAACGGAATGATGACATCAATCGCCGTTCCTTCTCCTGCGGCACTTTTAATATGAATTTCTCCATTTAACGATGCGACCCTCTCTTTCATACTATTTAAGCCGAGAGAAAAGTCCGTCAAGGAGAATGGCATGGCTCTGAAGCCTCTCTTTCATACTATTTAAGCCGAGAGAAAAAGGATGTCCATCCGTCTTGGAAAATCCGCATCCCTCATCATGTATTTTCATATNGACATAGTGCTTTTGGACGTGGATCGCCATATCAACCTCAGACACTCCCGCGTGTTTTTTGCAGTTATTCAATGCTTCTTGTCCCACGCGCCATAAACACTCTTCGACTTCATTAGATAAATCGATCAGTCCGTTAATATCCACGGTTACTTTTAACCCGAGCATATCTCCGTAATGCTGAAAGGCGTTGGCTAGCCCATGTTCTAACCCGTGCGGACGAAGCTGCCAAATAAGCGCCCGCATTTCCTGAAGGGCTTCTTGCGCTAATTGCTGAATGTAGGCGAACGTATCTTTTATTGTTTCGCCTTGAGTCATTTCTTTTGCGCCGCGGGCCGTCAACTGCAGCGAAAATAATAATTGGCTCACCGAATCGTGCAAATCTCGCGCTAAGCGGTTGCGTTCTGCTATTAACGCGAGATTTTGTTCATTTTCGGCGAGCTTGATTCGCTTTATTGCTGTCCCGATTTGATAAGCAACCGCTTCTAATAATGCCAGTTCCTCATTTGTAAAGCTCGTTTTATGCGGAGCAGCTACATTGAGCACTCCAAATTTCTCATCCCCTGCACGAAGAGGAATGCTCGCGTGGTGGGTAACGCCATTGGTATCTCCCCATTGCTCTTCGATTGCCTTTTCAAGCCGCTTGCATTCAATGACATTCGCTGCCCGCTGCAGCCGCCCATCTCTGTACCGTTCCAAACACCAACAGCCTCCTTCGCACATCGGCTTCTTATTTTCCCATGTCAGTGCAGGAGGTAATTGATAGTCAGCAATAAGAGAGTATNCTTCTTTTGGATGAACAAAAAAAATCCAGCCGCATTGCAGTTTCATCACTTGTATTAATTCCTTTAATACCGTCTGCAGCATTTCCTTTAAATCATTGCACTCATTCAATGTTTCGGCAATGGATTTTAATGTAAGCAATTCTTGAATATCCTGCTTGTCCTTGCTCATTTTTCTTCCCCCTTCGCTCCAATCGTATAGAAAAAAAGACAACGCCGCCATCGGCATTGTCTTTTTTGTCTTATGCAATAGGATATTGTTGAATGAGCGGATGAAGAATAATCTCATCAATAAGCATATGCTTTGGAGCGCTTGCCATATACACGACCGCTTTTGCGACATCTTCGGCTTTCAGCCAATCGCGTTTTTCCGGAACGCCTTGAATCGAATTAGCAAAGTACGTATCAACCATTCCCGGGTTAATCGTGCCAACGCGAATGCCGTACTTTCTTACTTCCTGCGCAAGCGAACCGGAAAATCCTTGAACGGCGTATTTGGTCGCGGTGTATGCCGCCCCGTTCGGAATCGTGTAGCGGCCGACATCGGAAGAAATGGTAATAATTGTTCCCGATTTTCTTTCTTTCATATGCGGAAGCACGGCTTTTACCCCAATAAACACACCTTGAACATTGACGGCAAAGATGCGCTCCCATTCTTCCACGGTCGTCTCTTCCACTTCTTTAAAAAATCCGATTCCTGCATTGTTGACGAGAATATCGATTTGTCCAAACTCTTCTAATACTTCTGTGACCATCTTTTGCATCTGCTGTTCATTGGCAACGTCCACTTGGAACGCCTTCACATAAGAGAATCCTTTTTCTTTCAGCTCTTTTTCCGTTTCATAAACCCCTTCAGAACTTCCCGCCAGCGCCAATTTTGCTCCTTGCTCCGCTAATTGAAATGCAACGGCTTTTCCGATTCCTCGAGAAGCCCCTGTAACAATCGCTACTTGATTTGTTAACATATAGCATGATCCTTTCTGTATGCGTTCGTTTATTTACGGTTAAGATAACGAAGCAGTGCGAAGAAAGTCATGAACTCGTTTCATCACTACATTGGAAAGTTGCTGCAGCTTTGCTTCACTGTCGGCCAATGACTGTCCCTTCACACCGAAATACACTTTGATTTTCGGCTCCGTTCCCGAAGGACGCAAGCAAAACCATGAATCGTCCTCCAATATATACTTTAATACGTTGGAAGTTGGAAGGGTAATCACTGTTTTTTCGCCCGTCAACGTATGGATCCGTTCTTTCGTTTTATAATCTTCGATCACGGTTACTTTTTTTCCTGCTGCTTCTGTCGGAGGCTCATTGCGGAACGATGTTAAAATCGCTTGAATCGTTTCTGCTCCTTCTTTTCCTTTTAACGTTAATGACTGCTGTCCTTCCCGGTAATAGCCGTATTGGTCAAACAATTGTATTAATCCTTCATACAAAGACATCCCTTGTTTTTTGTAAAATGCGCATACCTCCGCAGCCAATACCGCTGCTTGCACCGCATCTTTGTCGCGGGCAAAATCACCGATTAAATAGCCGTAGCTTTCCTCATAGCCAAATTGGAACGTATATTGCCCCATTTGTTCATATTCTTTGATTTTTTCGCCGATAAATTTAAATCCTGTTAATGTATCCACCGTATCTAAGCCGAAAGATTGCGCAATCGCGCGGCCAAACTCGGAGGTTACAATCGTTTTTAGCACCACGCCATTTTGCAGCAATATCCCTTTTTCTTTCTTTTGGGATAGCAGGTAATGAAGCAATAAGCCTCCTGTTTGATTTCCGGTCAATACAACATAGTCGCCTTTTTCATTTTTTACGGCAATCCCTAATCGGTCGGCGTCAGGGTCTGTCGCAATTAACAAGTCAGCATTGACTTTTTTGCCGTACTCTATCGCTAACGCAAATGCCGCATGCTCCTCTGGGTTTGGCGATGCAACTGTGGAAAAGTTCGGATCTGGCTGCTCTTGTTCCTTAACAACAAATACATTTCGGTATCCAAGTTCCTTTAACGCGCGGCGAATCGGTTTGTTTGATGTGCCGTGAAGCGGTGTAAAAACGATGTGAATATCGACTTCTTCCGCAAGCTTCGGTTGAAGGGAGACCGTTTTTACAGCGTCAATATAAGCATTGTCCACTTCTTCGCCGATGATTTGAATGAGCCCTTTTTCTTTTAAAATTGCTTCGTCCTCAACATGGATATCAAGTTCATTTTCCACTTCATTGACGTATCGAATCACCGCATCTGCCGTGTCTGGAGGAAGCTGCCCCCCATCTTATCCATATACTTTATATCCATTATATTCTGGCGGATTATGGCTTGCGGTGATGACGATGCCGGAAAATGCTTGCAAATAACGAACAGCAAACGAAAGCTCCGNCGTTGGTCTCAGCTCATCAAATACATATGTTTGAATGCCGTGAGTAGNCAATGTTTTCGCTGCTTCCATCGCAAATTCCCGAGACTTATGCCGCGAATCATAGGCAATGACAACACCGCGTTTTTTTGCTTCTTCGCCAAAGGACTCTATGTATCGCGCCAAACCTTCTGATGCTTTCCGAATCGTGTATATGTTCATCCGGTTTGTCCCCGGACCAATTTCTCCCCGCATGCCGCCTGTGCCAAATTCTAAGTTTTTATAAAAACAATCTTCCAGCCATTTCAGGTCGTCTTGACGCTCTGTTAATAAACGCTTTAATTCTTTGTCTAATGACTTATGTGCTAACCATTGTTCATATTTATTTTTCCAATCCAACGGACATCCCTCCCTTTCTTTATATATTCGTTATCATCATACAATATCCTTCATAAAAGAAAAAGGATGTCTCATAAGTCAGAGACATCCTTCATTTTTTTATCCTTGTGGTTGCGACGGCTCAGAAATGTTTGTCAATGCTTGTCCCGCCGCTTGATCGGANGCGCTGTTTGTCGCGATATCGCCTAAAGCGACAATTCCTTGAANTTGGTTATTTTCGACAATTGGCAAACGACGAATTTGATGTTGCGCCATCACACTTGCCGCCTCTTGAACGCTCATATTAGGCGTACCAGTGACCACGCGATTCGTCATTATTTCCGATACAGGAGTGGAAGCTGGATCTTTTCCTTGCGCCGATGTACGAAGTGTAATATCACGGTCCGTGATCATTCCTTTTACTTGACCGTTTTCCACTACTGGAAGAGCCCCAATATTTTTTTGGCTCATGATTTGCGCAGCTTCTTGAACTGTTTGGTTAGGAGAAACTGTCGCTACATTTTTCGTCATAACGTCTTGAACTTTGTTGCTGTTGTTATTCATGTGATCCTCCCCTTTCACCGATTATTATGGGCGGATTGGCGGGAGGATATAGGTAGAAAATAATGTTTGCACCGTTTAGTATTGGCACCGGAAAAGCAAATGTTTCATGACAAACGGATTTTATATACGCGCGCCTCCCATGGACGCAGGCGAATTTCTTTCAGTTCTTCCGTTTCATCAACATCGTAATTGCTGATAAGCAGCTCTTTTGTTTTATAGGTGATATCATCCGGAAGCCGGAAAACAGGAGTTTTTTCAGAAAAATTAGTAATAACAATCAGCTTTTCATTTCCCAATGTGCGTGTATATGCGTAAATATACGGATCGTCTTCCAAAATTAAGTCATATGTTCCATAGACAATAATGTCATGCTGCTTGCGAAGTTGAATTAATTTTTTATAATAATG
>JGI25328J35697_1002465_pt1 | contig 11221 bp, 10 predicted proteins | sample HigsolmetaAR203D_FD_35697 | JGI IMG/M metagenome (IMG submission 35697)
CAGTTGCCAACTTCCATCACCTCTCGTAAGTTTCAATTCCTCATAGGTAAATCCGAAACGCTTCGAGATCGTAACGCGTCAAATCGTATTGATCGAGTTTCAATTCCTCATAGGTAAATCCGAAACAGGGGCCTTACCTAGCGTAGGCCTTATTTTTTTTTGCTGTTTCAATTCCTCATAGGTAAATCCGAAACCGGCGAAGGACAAAAAACTTCGTGTCGAGGTTCGGGAGTTTCAATTCCTCATAGGTAAATCCGAAACCCAAAAAAACCTTGAAAAATCAAGCATCTTACACGGATAGCAACTAACACTATCAAGACACTCCATAACTCATAATATCAGAAAAGCTTCAAAAGATCAGTATTTTCAAAAACTCGAACTGTCGTCGATCTCCCGGGTTTACTACGCTATTGGAGGTCGACGACAGATTCAACTACGTCTGCACTACGGCTCCAATCCTGACACCATCTACCAATATCACAATATATTATCATCCCCACCCTTTTGCAATCCTATCAATTCTCTCCGGGTATACTTTGTCGTGCGAAACGTATAAAAAATAACCGAGTCCTCCGTTTCATTCATAACTGCCTTCAGTTCTCTTTTTAACTTCTCGTAATTGGCCGTCGAAATCTCACCTTCGAACACAGAGTTCTGTACCCAGTGCAAATATTTACGCGATATCTTTAATGCTTTGGCCACCCTTTTTTCCGCAAAATCATATACTAGAATGACAAACAACCGTTCCCCCTCTTTCTGAAATCATTTCTTGACATGTCTCAAGACCAACGGAAAAATGATAATCAATGCATTGCAGAGGAGACTTTTATGCTAAAGATTTTTCATTTCACCACAATGACTGATAAGGGACATATTCTTTCTCGCCAAGTACATGTTTTTGAATCTTGTACAACTCCAGACGGATCATTCGCCGGTAGGAAACGGATTTTCCCAAGTGCCGGTGATTGACCGTCGTTTTCATTTTGTTGTCCAGCTCACTGACAAAGGTTCGTTTGCCCGCTTCCGACAGCACAATGCCGCCTATATGTTTGTCGAAATCTTTTTTCGTAATCATTTTTTTGTTAATCATTGTAAAAATCAGTCGATCCACAATAATGGGCTTAAACACTTCGGAAACGTCCAAGTTCAAGGAAAAACGGCGGAAATTCGAAGCGTGCAAATAACCGATCCGGGGATCCAAATACGTTTTGTAGATTTCGCTGAGCGCGATCGTGTAACAAATGGAATTTCCAAAGCTGATCAACGCATTCAGACGGTTAAGCGGAGGCCGCTTACTTCTTTTCTCGAAAGGAAAATCCGGATGATTGATAATGAAGTCAAACGCTTGATAGTAGTGCTCGCGTGCATGCCCTTCCACCGCCATCAGTTGTTCCACTGTGGCAACTTCCGGCAACAACTGCAATTGCCCGTCTAATTGCTCCAACACTTCCGACAATCTTTCAGATTCTCGTTTGTTCCTCGATTTGTAATAACGGATCACCTGTTTCATCTGCCCAATTGCGCCTTGTACAAACTTTCCGGCAAGTTGAAGCCTTTTCGTTGGATCCAGGTAATGTTCCGCCTGCTTGACCACGACATGACCAGCATTGAAATGTTCGCGCGGATAAAAAGTGCCCGTATAGTATCCGTAATGATTGAAATAATGTACGCATATTTCCTTCTGGGACACCAATTCCAGAAAACGTTTCGTCACATCGACTTCCCCGAAAATATAAATGTCGTTCGTATCCTCAATCGGGATGACACGCTTCCCTTCCTCATTTTCGAAAAACAACGTATTATCCTTTCGGCGCAATTCTCCGCTCTTGAAAATATAAAGCGATTTCTTCACGGGTTTTCCTCCGCCCAGCAGTATTCCCGATAAGCGCAACGCTGACAAAAAGAGTTTTTGACAGGAGCGGGAGGGACTGGCAACCTGGCAATTCTACGGATATCCGAGATAGCTTCATCCAGTTCCCGCTCATGTTCATCGGTCAGAATTACCTTTTCCGTTTTCTTTTCGTCTGGAAAGAGCAATTCCCCTCGCGCTTCTATGCCCATTTCCTTGAGCGTGCGCAAATAATACAGCAGTTGATAGCGTGCACTCCGGATATAACGGGACGATTTTTTCACTTCTCCTATAATCAGTTGTCCTTCTTCCCTGCGCACCCGGTCGATCTTAATATTGCCGACCATGACTTCCTGTTTGTTTCGCTGATACGTGTGTTCATTGATGAACCGTCCCAAATTTACATTTTCATCTTCCTGATCCGGGGCAATCTGGTGCATCATCAACCACACTTCTCGCTTGCAAATAAAGTAATACCATATATCCGTTCCGGTGACCGGTGCAAGATAACGTTCTTCAAACGGTTCGGGCATTTCCTCCCCCCCCAATTCAAACTGCAATCAGAACATGAAAGCCTGTTCATCAGCAGGATCAATGATGATTCCCGTATGACGGTCGTAATACTGGTTGGAATCCACCCACTCTTTCCGAATTAGGAACATCCCATACTCTTCCTTGAGTGCTTTATGATATTGAATCGTTCTTTGCGAAACATCCACTGTATATTCATGAAGCTTCGCCTTGCAGCGCAAGTAATTGCGGCGTTTGGTTTCGATATCTTTCGCATGAATCACTTCACGAACATAATACTCCCATAACTCTACGGCATCGCTATCCAGTTGAACAAACACAGGAAACTTGGACACTTTTTGTTGGATCGGGTTGAAATCTGCCAGTCCCTCAAAATCCAGCCCGGACAATTGACCTAGTCGAAGGGAGGATTCACTGTCATCATTGCGGTTCCGGATCTCCAGATAATATCGGTTAATTAATTCCGCATAGCATGCTTCCGGAATTCCGTCTGGATAACGGGCGCTCATTTCCTTGAGCACATTCAACGCACAATCCGCATCGGTTTCATACACAAGGGACGCATCGGATTTTGCTCTGGGCGTTTTGCGCAAGGCAAGAATAAATACTTGACCGGTATACGGACCGTTGTGCCGATTGCAGCGACCTGCAGCCTGGATGATGGCGTCCAGCGGTCCCAGGTCGCGGATCACCCGTTGAAAATCCAAATCCACACCCGCTTCCACCACTTGCGTTGAAACCAAGATAATGGGCCGATCATCCTGCTCCGATGCTTTCAGCCGATCCCGAATTTGCTGTAATACGGTCTTGCGGTGGATCGGAGCCAAATTGGCCGACAAATAAAACACTTGTCCTCTTCCATACTTCTTTTGGAAAAAACGGTATACCGTTAATGAGGAACGAATCGTATTCATAATGATTAGAACGGATTTTCGCCCTTCCACCAGCTTTTCCGCTTCGGTCAGCCACTCGTCCATCGTTAAATATCCGGTTGCTGCCAGGTGTAGAGAAGTTCGTTTCATATCCTGAAAAAACAGCCGATTAGGGTAGTGATCGCTCTCCAGCCACTCATACGTTTCTTCTTTCGGAAAAATATGCGGCTGCGTGGCGGTCAGCAGAACCCATTTCGTATCAAACAACCGGCTATGCTCACGACATAGTTCACGTGTCAACTTCCAGTATTTATAAGGGATATTTTGCACTTCGTCCAAAATGACAATAGATCCTCTCAGACGATGCCATTTTTTTAACTGCCTGTTTTTCACGCCCAGCAACGTTTGCATGATCTGAACATAGGTGGTGACAACAATTTCCGATTCCCAACCTTCAATATAGAGAAGCTGCTGCTCAAGGATCGGCTCTTTATGTAAATCTTCCGCTGTGTATTCAACCTCACTTAAATAATGGTGTTTCAACACCACGCTATGATCGGAACGTTCCGGACAAAAAACATCTTCAATCACTTCGTGATTTTGATCAATGATGCTGGTAAAAGGCAGAACATAGATGATCCGTCGCGGAGCCGATCCGTCCGCTTGCAGCCGTTTCCGGAGCAGCAAAGCCCCTTCAAGCGCCGTCAATGTTTTTCCGGCGCCGGTTGGAGCGGTAAAAGTGTGCAACGGTTGATGCAAATCTACCTGCCGCACCCTCTCCATCACAATATCGCGGATGCGATTGCGTTTATCGGCGATATGGGCGGCTGTTGCAGACCAATGTTCCTTGTGCCGTAAACGGTATTGTTCTACCTGTTCGATCAAAAGCGCTTTACGGGTAACAGGTGCAAGCAAAGCCGCACTCTTCTTGTCTGAGTCAATTAATAATGAGAAGACGTGCTGAATCGTTATCGCGAACAAGATGCCGGAAACGTGATCCGTATTGTAAGCAGCATTTCTCAAATACCTTCTAAGATTTCCGAAATTTGTAAGCATCTTTTCCGCATGGGTTTCCCATTCGTTAAGGAAGGGTCCTACAAAATCCGCCAGATCCGGTGCATAGCTTCGAATATCCTCCTCAATTTCATGTTGTCGTTTCTTCAAGTCGGCGATTTGCGCCCGAAAGGCATCCTTGAACAAAATGGCGGGCTTGAACCAATCGACATCCGACTTCTTGAACACCTGATCCAAGTTAATCAAATGGCCGTGATGCCGGTGAATCACGAAATAGACGATGACCGACGCAAACCTTTCCAGCATATCCGATCTTGCTTGTGCGACAATCATCTTGTCCGCCACGTAAGATCCGAACATGGCTCCCATTTCCGCATGATAGCTTTTTTCTCCTACATGCTCCCCGTTCAGATGACGGTGAAAAAAAGTGGTGTACTTTCCGAAATCATGGCAGTCGGCAATGATTTTCTCCAACTTTTCCAACAAGGGAGAGTGGCGGTCTGGCGGCAGACCTTGTCTGTATGCCGCCAGCGCCTTTTCTGACACATCGGCCGTATGCTCACGCAACAATCGGTCAGGATGAGAGTAGAACACGTCCGTCACTCCAGGTCTGTTCGCTGATCAAAGGCATTAGGCACACCGACTGTTCTTTCGCCGCCAACCGCACAAAGCTTTTTTTCGGAATGGCCATGACACCTTGCCCACCCGGTTCATAGATGACCTGGGTGATCCCGGCCAGTTTGCGGTTCTGATCAAACGCACACGGAATCCGATCCCGCATATACATACGCTTTTTATCCTTAAATTGTGGATAGGTGATGTCCTCGAGCAGATGAATCGGGCACACCGTGACAATCTCCACAGGCTGGCCGTTGCTCGCAACTTCTACCGCCTCCGCTTCACCTACATACCTTACGGCTGCCGGAGCTTCCGTAATGCCAAGATACAAAGGATAACAGGTGTGTTCACGGCTCAACAAGGATGTCATTTTCTGTTGGACGTCCGGATTCCGGTGTGCAAAATAAATCCGGTACGCCAATAGACCACTTCCAACCCCTTCCCGGCGTACAACCCATTCCAACGGGATTTGCATTCTGCCGGCCGATCCGTTCAAGTCTTTCAGACTTTTCACCCACATATAGTTGACGGTTTGGCTGATCCGTTTCGTCGGGCGCAAAATTTGCACCGCTATGAATGCCTCTGTTTCGGCAAACAACGTATAATACTGATCCCGTTCTATGCCCAGGATCGCTGCAATCATCCCGCATACCGCAGTGCGGGGCGGAAATTCATAGCTTAACGAAGTGGAGTTGGCATAAAACTTGCGGAAATGGGCAAACGAACCTTCGAGATCAAACACCAAAGTTTTCATCATTCACCTTATCCTTGCAAGTACCGAATTTTCTCACGTACAGCAGCACTCAACAGCGAATCCAATGCTCCCGTTGTTTCGTTCAGAGACCACTGCAAGGCATCATCCTGCCAGAAGTGAATGATTTCAATCCGATCGAGTGCCTTTTCCAGTCTGGAAGCGATCCGATCCGCCGGCAAACGAACTTCATCAATTTGAGTTAATCCTCCGGGTAGTGCGGGAAGTTGTTCACGCCAGTCTCCCAGCATGGTCATGTTGTCCTTGTATTCAATACGCATGTAAAGCCTTGGTGCTTGTCCAATTTTGCTACGGGAAGACAGGAGTGGAATGGCCCGAATCATCGCTTCGTCCAACAATTGCAAATCTTCCTCCGACATTCCCGTATGCTCGGCACGACGCCCGCTCACTTGCCCGTAGAATGCCAGGAACGAATAAACGACCCGGTAGTCTTTGCCGAACGTTCCCTGTTCCTGCGTTCCCTTCGAGCTAAAATGAGAAGTAATGGTATTGTCCATCAAACGCACAGGATTGAGTGAATACCCCCAGGAAAACTGTACCGGACCTGTATAAATCAGGGGATTTCCCTTGACCGCCATCGTCGCACCAAACAGGCGCACATCGATGAGTTGTTCCAACATCCAGCGTTCAATGTCTGCATTCCAGCTTTTTTTGTCCACCTTTTCGGGATAGCGGGCAAACAGGGCTTCCAATCGCTGTTCGGCATTCACCGTTTTGCCGTCTACATCGCTGACATAGAGTTCCTTCCCCAACTCTTTCAAATAATCGCGGATATATCGCTTCAGACGCACATCAGACACCAAATTGCGCTGGGTGTCGTAGTCCATTCTCGGACGGTTTTCATCGTCCACATTGCCGTTCGGGTTCGTCATTTTTGCATCATAGAGAAACAAAAGTTCGCTGTTATTCATCTTCGTACTCCCCCTCGTTTTCCAATTCATTTTCTTCAACCAATTCGCCATCGTCCATGACTTTCGCAGAAACCGCCTTTTGCGCATTGGCGAAAGCATAACCGGAGATGATATAGAACACCAATTCGCTTTCATCCAACTTCCTTGCGTCATTATTCCTGCCGCTGTCAGATTGATACCATTGCAAAGCCTGACCAAGCAACCTGCTCATTTCCTGATAATAGCTCTCGTATTTGCTGTAAAACTTTTTCGCTTTCATCGTATTTTTGTACTGCAGTCCTTTTTCAAACACTTCCGTAGCCAGTTTCTGGACCGCCACAAAACTCATGCCGCGGAAATTGATTTTTCGCATGATCGGCCGGCTTTTCAACTCGATGTCCTGAGCGTCTGCCACCTTGTTGATGGCGCATCCCAACAAAAACAACGCTGCTTGCAGTTCATTAAATCCGCACTGCACGAGATAGGTCCGTTCCTTCTCCAAACGGTCGGGTATAGCCTGAATCGCCTCACTCATCGCATCTGTTCCTCCTTCTACGCTCCCCATGCATTTTAACCAATGGATAAATTGCTGCTGTTCCCAATTCATCCTGCACCAAAGCTGTTCCGCTTCCTGTTCGTCAGCCGGTTCCTTCCATTTCCGTTTCACATGTTGTGCGCCGAAAGCTCCATACTGCAATGACGTCAATAACTTCATAAACGAACGGACCAACTCGCGAACATGAATCCGGCGTCCTGACAACACTGCATCATAGAGCTGCAATAATTGCTGGGGGTTTTTAATTTTGTTTTTGCTCAAATCCAGTTCAAGCGGGAGCATATAATACAAGCTTTCCAATGATGGACTGTGAAAGTAATACTTGGGAGCAGTCTCTCGGTACAATTTCAATGTTGTCCTGCGCGTTTCTTCCATATGAACCAGATAGGACGGAGGCACATCTTTTACATAGCGGTATACTTTCATTTCATTTTTGTTCTCTTCGTAGAAAAGAAAGTGAATCAGCATGCGAATGCCGGGAGCGGCAAATTCGTTTATCTCCTGCTGAATTTCGAGCCAGTTTTTCTCCAGGTCTTCTGCCCGTTTCAAAGCATTCAAACGCTTGACCGTATCTACAGCTTGTCCAATAAGATGCCGAGCGTTGCGTACGCTTCCCATGTCATCCAAAAATTCGGGAATCAGATAGACATTGAAGGTCCCGATTCGCAATCGCAGATGGTTCATGATAAAGCGTTCGCCCAGCAACACATGCCACGCCGCATCACGCGACAACTGAAAGTTGCTTTCAAATTTGCCGGAAATGCCTGCGGAAAAATTAACTTTATCCGTGATATAGTATTTAAACCGAAACTTCGTCAGATCGGCGCTAACATCATCCTCCGCTCCAGTGATGTAGCACACGTTTCGGTTCGTTTTGGCAAACATCGACACCTGATCATCCAAAACCACCTGGATATAGTCCGGATGGTCCGCAATCAATTCGCCGTCAATCCGGACCGTATACAGCAAAATCCGGTCTTCGGAAACAAAGTGTTCCCGATGGACAACATCCAGTATCGCTTTGGCGATTTTCTGCGGGCGATCTTGCGTCTTCAAGTCACTTGACATCAGCTTTTCAGTAAATCCCGGCTCGATCCCGTCAAGTGAATCAATGTTCAGCAAGTAGCGATACCGGTCTTTGGGATTGTTTTCATCAAACAGAAAATGGTGCCGCAACACTGCGTCGATTTGCCTTCGCAGCGTCGAATGCTCAGGCAGTTTGCCCGCCAGGGCGGGCAATACCTGGGAGCATAAATGTCGCAGATCGTGGCCGGTTACATGAAACTGCAACCCCGATGCCGGAACGATGCCGACGTAACGAAGTTTCTCCGGCGTTTCGAACGGATCATGCATCGCATACTGCTTCAGTTCAATCCGCAAAGGTTCGCCCTTTGTAGAAAAATGCAGCTCCATATAATAATGGATTTTTTCCCGATCCGAAATCGACTGTTTCCGAATCAGTCCACGAATGAGTTGTTCCGGTTCCGAATGATAGGATAATCGTCCGAGTGAAACAATGGCATCCAGCATACTAGGTTTGCTCCCCCCTTTCGATATGGTGGACGACCTCAAATAATCCGAGTCCATTGCTGTTTTTTGCCGACAAACCGACATCATAGACAAGTTGCACCAGTTCCGGATCGCCCTTCAGAATAAAATCCCCTGTCCAACCTTTGATATATGTTTTCTTGAACATGACGACTCTGGGGCGCAGACGCTCGAATTCAACCGGTTCGAGGTGAAGCTCGGCACTCGTCGGTTCTTCTCCGTACAACGCAGTGTACTTTTTGATTGCATTCAGCTTCACAAGCTGCGTGAACTCTTCTTCCCGAGGCGAGTAATAGAACGTCTTTTTCTTATTATTCAGAATAAAAGTGCTGTAAGCTGTCACCGGTGTAATCATACGGATTCGCATATGACCGCTCGTTCGCTCGTCAGCCTGTTGAATCGAGTGCAGTCTTACCGATTTCGTGCCGATGAGAATGGATTCTTTGGTAAAAAGCGACGAAGTCAGTTCACGAATCAGTCGTTCATCATGGGCCGAAAACAAAAACGAAACCGGCGAGCGAAAAATCATGCGCTGATTGACTATTGTATATCGCCCCTGAAACCGTGAGAAGCAAAACATGCGAAACTGGCGTTTCTCGTAAACAAAACCTTGATTGTGCAAGTGATCGCGATAAAAAGGGTCGCGGATACAATGGTAGATCAGGCCATGAATCAAGGATTCATGGTGAATCGGCACATCCAGTACGCCGGGAAAGACAAACGTTACAAGAATGCGCAGTAATGATCACTCCCATCCTGTTCTCATTTCGGAAATGATCCGCTATAATTCGGAAGTAAGGGGTCGCCTGCATGCCGACAACCGGAAATTCAAGGAATGCAGTGCTGACGCCTGACACCACGACCTGCTGATTGCATCGGCAGGTTTTTTTGCCACATACATCTTTTTCCAAATTCACCTCCTAATACATAGAGTAAAACACAAACTCGTCATTGTCAATAAATTCTTCTATAAGAAAATAATAACTCATAAATTTATTTAGAAGGAACACTGCCTGGAACTGCCCCAAAAAATTAGTTACAATTTCCGATTGTATTCAAAACACAATTTCGATAAGATGACGTTGTACCTATAAGGAATTGAAACTGAGTCATTATCTGTTTGAGTAGCATTTTTGACGATTTGCATACCTATGAGGAATGTAATCATCTTTACTTCACAAACTTGATTTTGAAATTTCTTAAGCAACGGGGCTTTCGTAACTAGACGTCAGCGATGCGAATCAATTTAACGCGGTTCCTAGTCGATGTATAGACGGGAACGTTTACCTTGGTTGGATTCGTCAGATTACGTTTTTGTGACCGCATCGGGGGCTGGGGTGGAATTTCACTCCACCTCTCTATTCGCCCCCGTTTTTCGCCAGATTTTGGGGGAGTGGGAATATTTGTTGATCATTCAGCCCTTGCCCCGTGTGTCATCCCGGACATCGCAAATAGCTCAACGGCTCCGATTCTCCATTTCGTACCGGCCGCTTCGCGGGGACGGAATTTCTAATGCCGTTCCTCTTTCCACAACTCAATTTCCGATACCGCATCTTCAACTTGCCGCAACCTGCGCTCATATGACCTCAACTGGGTTTTAAGTTCCCGAAAACCGCCATCCACCTTCGCATGCAACTCCTGCACAGAGTGCATCAACGCCCGAAGAATTTCCTTTGTCTCATCCATTCACTGAAACCTCCTCATTGCTGATCTAGAACTTCATGGTAGTATCATCTTTATCGGTTTCAATTCCTCATAGGTACGTTCAGAACTGTGCTCGACTGTGATACTATACAAAAAATATACCACGTTTCAATTCCTCATAGGTACGTTCAAAACGCATATGACCTGTGGGAGCAGGGGCGGTTGGATGAGTTTCAATTCCTCATAGGTACGTTCAAAACCTAACAGACCATCGGTCAAGTTGACAAGCTGTCCTTTAGTTTCAATTCCTCATAGGTACGTTCAAAACTTTCTTCCGGTGTCATCCCTTTTCCCTCCCTCACCAGTTTCAATTCCTCATAGGTACGTTCAAAACTGAGTCCCGCATACTCAGACTCGTATTCGTTCTGAGTTTCAATTCCTCATAGGTACGTTCAAAACCAATAAGCAGGGCTAGACCACTTCCTTTCGAGAAGGTGGAGTTTCAATTCCTCATAGGTACGTTCAAAACATTTCCATGCCGATCCGGGACAGTTCGCCGAGATCGGTTTCAATTCCTCATAGGTACGTTCAAAACATTCGAACAACACGTTTGGAAGCTAAACTGAATAATGTTTCAATTCCTCATAGGTACGTTCAAAACCACATAACCGCCACATTCGCATTTGTAGGGACCATGTTTCAATTCCTCATAGGTACGTTCAAAACCGAGGACGAAATTCTCTACTTTGGTGAACTTGTCAAGAGTTTCAATTCCTCATAGGTACGTTCAAAACTCCCGAAATCCTGGTCAGGTGAACTCAGACCGGTTTAAGTTTCAATTCCTCATAGGTACGTTCAAAACATATGTCAATTCCCGATATTCAGGCTCTACGTCAAGTTTCAATTCCTCATAGGTACGTTCAAAAC
>JGI25328J35697_1002466_pt1 | contig 11220 bp, 9 predicted proteins | sample HigsolmetaAR203D_FD_35697 | JGI IMG/M metagenome (IMG submission 35697)
TTCGCGGAATGCCGTCATCGGTGCGGCTAGCTGTGCAAGCTCCCCTCCAGACGGGCGGCAGGGCGGCAGGGACCTACCGGGAGCTGGATCAGGCAAGTTTGGCCGCGTGAGGCGATGCCATAAATCCCGTCGCACACATCCGCATCGTATCCAAGCAGCGGATGCCCCGCCATTCCGAGGGCTGTTGCCGCCAACAGCACATGCTGCACGAGCATGCCCGCTTCCATCTGTTGAATGCGGTATCCCCTGTAGCCCAGTGCCGTTTTGAGGTGATCCCGCTCCCCCGCCAGATGCAGGCATAGCGGGGTTTGCAGCAGATTGACGTTGTCCAGCGTCATGGCCTGTTGGAGCGACAGCCGATGATCGCCGGGACGTTCCAGCTGCAAGGCATGCGCACCGCTGTCATAGCGGTAGGCACCGTCCGGGATTCCTTCCACACGATGCAGACAGAGATAGAGCGAGATGCGAGGGTGAGGATTCGCGCTGCTGCCGTCCAAATCATTTCGGTAGGCGAAGGAAGCAATTGCTTCCCGCAGCATTGCGGCCAGCTGCTCCTGGCTTACCCGGCCCAGCACGAAGTCGATCCCCGGCGAATGCCGCCCTCTGCACGCTGCTGCCAGGTCATAGACCAACCGCTCTGCCTCGGGCAGGAACACCGCCCGCCCCTTTACNGACTCCTGCCTCTCACCCTCTATCTGCACAAACGCCCGTGTCGATTCCAGCAGGGAGGCTTCGTTCATCCTGACCAGCATCGGATACGGGCGGACCCGCTGCGATCGGACGTAGTGCTCATGCGCAACAGGCATCAACTCCCGGCACAATTCACTGGCCGTGATCACCTCGTCACTCCCCCTGTCAGAAAACCAGGTCATCCCCGGTTCCACTGACAGCGGAATGACCGCATATACGCTCTCGTCCTGTTCGGACAGNCCGAGCANATGGTTNATGGCCCTGTCAAGAAACTGGAAGTACACTCCGGCCGAAAAGCCAAATCGTTTCGCCACCTCCAGCANCTGCCCGATCAGCACTCCNGCATCCAACCCCTGCAGCCGGTAGGAAAAGTTATGGTATTTAAAAAAATTTTTCCAAAACACCGTCGAGACAAACACCGTGCCGAAGCACGCCGACACGTCACAGCGATTGCCGAGAGCCCTGGCGACATAGGAGTCAAAATTGCCTTCCCGCAGCAGCACCAGGCGGTGATGTGCAGCATCGTAATGNTAGACCCCTGTCGGCAGTTCCATGATTCGCAAATACAGGTACAATTCGTTGGGATACAGTGCCCCGCCGGAAGGAACAAAGCGCCGGAACGCATGCATCACGCCGCCTTCGCATCCCATTCCATCCCCGGGATAGTCCCATTGGCTGACCTTGGTCAGCCCGTACACATACCAGAGAAAATGGCCGATGTCGGACAGCGCAGGCGTTCCGGTCACTTCCCGTCCTATCAGCGTCAGCGGCACTTCCGCCGAAAGCGGGACGACAGGCAGGCCGCGGTAAAGTTTATACNCGAGAGGCGCGTCGCTCCAATCCACCTCCCAGTCCGGCGGCTCAAGCCTGTCAATGTTACCGTGCAGGTGGTGCAAAAATGAATCCAGACGCATAAGACTTCCTCCCGTCCGGGATTATGGAAACGGATGCGGATGGGGATTGAGCTGATCNGGTGTCAACGGCTGCCTGACATATCCCAGCTCCATGGGGACACGCAGCACCCGGTCCAACCCTTCCAGGCGGGTCAGGTGATACCCGAACGTCATCGGCAGCATCCCCGGAATCAGCACTTTTACGCAGTACAGGCTGTTTCGCCGCATCTCCGGTGTGGTCTGGTCCACCACGATGACATCGAGGTTTACNCGCCGAAATGCCTGGAGCATATCCTTCAAGTCATCGGTCAGGTCGGCCGACTTCTTCTGCTGCGGAAATGATTCGTCAAACGTGTGCAGCGGGCGGTCTTCATTCAGCAGAAAAGCCAGGCGCTTCTCCGCTTGCGGCAACCCGTACAGCATGGAGTGGTCTTCCATCTCCTGCACCAGAAACGGATCGTCCANCATTCGCTCATACTTCTCCCGNAACGCCGCAAATTTGCCGTCAATNGTNCCCATCATGTCAGCCAGTTCGTGGACCGCCCCTTTCACCGCCCGGACCGGGTCCGGATGAGCTCCGGCCGCACAGATGAGATTCACTCCTGTTTGTTTTCTGTTTTTGGCCAGCACCCACACGCTTGGNATGCCGTTCTCCATCGTCGCGTTGTAAAAATGCAGGTCGTAGCCTCCCACCGTCTTCGCACGCTCGATCATCAATTGCAGTTCCGTATCGTCGAGGGAATCGGGGTCAAGGCGCGGAAGCGGCAGCTGGGCGTACCAGGTCATCAGGAACGAATCGCGCTCCACCACTTCCAAAATGCCGTAGAAGATTGCTTCCTCCAGACTTCCCCCCAAGGCGCATCCGTTGGACGTCTCATAGACGAAGCCGTCCCCGTAATTCAGGCTGTAATAGGCCAACAGCTCCGGAACCAGAATCGGACGCTCCTGCATGCAGGAGTAGCCCCACACCCATTTGATCGGGCGGTCAGGGTCAAACGGTCGGTACGGAAAATCAGGACGTGCGTATTGATCCTTGGCGTGCACCCCTACCGTGAGCGGGTTGAGCGCTTGATCGGCAAGGTTGCGGTAGCTGTCGTACACGACCGTCCGTTTGCCGCGCGGTTCCAAACCGCAGTACCGCTCCAATCCCTCCAAAATCGCCAACAACTCGCTTTCCGCGAAGGAATGCGTCCGCCCCGCCGTCGATTCGTCCCCCACAAACAGCGGCAGATTGACGCTGACAACGGCAAACGGCGCCTCGTAGTTGTTCCGTTTTCCGTTGAGCAATCCCGTCCGGGAATCCAGGTAGTCCCTGCTCAGAACGTCTTTCAGCTCNTCCAGCGAACGGCAGCGGTACCTGTCGGCACTCAGCTTGGGGCGGGGTGCGAGCGAAATCTGCGCCGCCATCGGTGAATCGTCGGGCAGTTCACCGCAAACCGGGCACAGCGGGTCGGGCAGAAAAAAGTGACGCGAGCTCTCCAGCGTTTTCAGGTTGACGAGACAGACGTGTTCTTCCAGGTGGGCCTGCCCGCCCTGCAGCACCCGTTCGGCTTCGGCGATGAGCAGGTGAGCTGTCTGCAGCATCCCGGTCCGCGACGCCCACGGGTCCCGCGGCATTCCTCCCTGCTCCGCCAGCGCCTGTTTCCATTCCCACATCTGGCTGCGATCTATTCTCGCCACGATCCGCCGCAGGTCCGCACACTGGGAGCAACCCGGCTTCCCCGGGCGCACCAGCGGTCCNATTACNGCTTCGCCGCATGCGGCAAAGCCCCGCAGCCAGGGAATGCCGGCCGGTTGAAACAGCGCCTCAGCCTGCTTATGGACAGCAGGCTCCCAGGTATCGTGCAAAACCAGCACGAGGTCCGCCGATTCCGGCAAGCTGGTTTTTACGTCGGCATGGCGAACAATCCGGTATTGAGAGGACAATGCCCTGCTCACGAAGTCGGCCAACAGCCCTTCTCCAACAACAACCACGCCAGCACTCACCGGGACTCCTCCTCTCGCACCAGCACGCCAAACACCCCTGCCAATCCTTCGCGCAAAAACGGCTCCAGCGCCAGATCACAGACCAGATCACAGACCAGCAGCCGCTTGTTATTTCGTCGCAGCACCTGCAAAGCGGACTGCACAACCATGACATGATCGTCCGCTTCACACGCCGGGATGCTCAGGCTTTGCGGCGTCTTGTCTGCCAGCAGCACGTCGGGAACCTCCACCGCCTGCATCCCGGAGTGCGCCGCCTGGTTCTGCGCCTTTTGCAGCGCCTGCTGCAGCGACTGCCGCAGAGCTGACGCCACGTGGAACCCCACGCTGCCATACCACCGGCCATTCAAGCCGACCCACACCACGGGGAACCCGCAGACGTCCTCTCCCAAGCCGATCAGCGGCGCCTCCTGCATTGTGGTCAACGCCTGCAAGTAATAGCGGCAGGGCTCGTCTGCGACCGTTTCCACCTGCAGCAAAGAGATGCGCGGCTGCTCGCTTGCGTATCGTCTCCTCAAGGCCTCGGTCAAACACTTCCGCAGTCCCCGGCTTACGCCTTCTGCTGCTGTTTCACCTGCTCCAATGCCGATACATTCATCCGGTTGGAGCGTGATCTTGTCGGCCTCCTGCTCGGCGGAGAGCGCCGACAACAGTCGATCAGCCAATTTCGTCACGTACGCTTCGATCCCCGCAAGCCCCGCTTCCCGCCGCGCCTCATCATGCGTCAACCCTGTACAAACCACTGCCGGCTGCAGGCGATCCGGCCCCTCCGCCAGCGGATCGACAGCCTGAACCACGCACTGTGCCAATGGAATCTGCCGGGTATCCAATGGTTCCCACACGTGCAAAATGCCGGTTACCGGCGATGTGAGCCGGCTGAAAACCGGAGTCAATCCGTCCGTATCCCGCCTGCCGGCATCCCGTTCAAGCGGCAGATCGGAAACGTTGATCCACTCGATTGGTTTACAGCCCGTCACCAACGGATGGGGCAGGAACGAATGCCAGCTTCCTTCCAACGTCTCCAGGTCCAACAGAAAGAATTGCGGCTCTGTCCGGAATACGCCTGCCGCCGTTTTGAACCATTCGAACACCATGACATTCGCCAGCATGGCTGCCGCGGTGGAGGAAAAGGCGTGCTGCTTCGGGTCTTTGCGCACTGCCGACAGGTGCAGGCGACGCCACGCCGACTCCCAACATCCCGCACTGTCCGGATGCACCAGCGGACCGGCCATCCCTGTCTCATGGATGCACAAAGCCGGGAGGAACACCTTTTTTTCCTGCCTGCAAATGTCTTGAAGAAGACGCAGTTCCTCGACATCCCCCTTTTCTGACACGTACAGGATCGCATCAAACGGCTGGACAAACTCCCGCCAGGAGAAGACTCCCCCTTTTTGCAGCGAAATGGCCTCCAGTGATACCTCAGGGTCTTCTTTTCGTGCATGTTCCGCCAGTTCCGCCAACCGCTGCCGATTGGTGACCGCCTCATCCGTGATCAGTACGTGCAGCCTGGGCAGTCCCGACTCCAACAATGCCGCTGCCAGCGAGAGCAAAAACGTGCCGGCGCCCGCCGCAGCCACCCTGGTCTGACGATACGTCTGAAAGCGGTAGGCACCCGAGTCCGCGAAACTGTCCAAAAATTCGATTTGCTCCGCATATCGTTTGCGTATCCCTTCCGGCAGTTGATGCGGCCGATCCCGGCTTACATCACGGACAAAACCGTTNTTGTACAGCACCTCTGCAATCTCATACACCCGGTTCCGGTGCGGGGCCGGCANNCCGTCCGTCAACTCCTCCAGCGTATGCTCGCCATTCAACACCGGCATCAGTTTTTCCATCCACTGCAGGATCGTCCTGCCTTCCATGTAAAGCGAGCCGACGTTGTTCCGAACATGTACTCCGCCGGATGGATCGGGAAGAAAAAACGTNTCTCCCTTCACTTTCAGACGCATCGAAGGCTTCAAACCTGTCATCCCCATGGTCCCTCCCGTTCGCCGTGCTGACTATGCGCATCCATCCCACAATGACATTTCGTGTTCATCATATGTACCGCTATTTGTCCTTCTTGCCTACTTTGTGGGGAGGGCTTCATTAGACCGCCCGCTTCCTTGACACGAATCCTGACAGGCCCGTCACTTCCAACCGAACCCGTCGCTTCCAACCGAACCCGTCGCTTCCAACCGAAAAAGAAGCCGAACCCCTTGCAAGTGGAGGGATTCGGCTCTTTTTCCAATAATAATAAAAACGATATTCGGGCTATCCCCAGCACCGTCCGCACCGCGGGAAGAAGCAGTTGTGGCAGCGTGGGACAAAGCAGTTGAAGCAGCGCGGGAAAAAGCAATTGGCGCAGCGTGGGAAGAAGCAGTTGCGGCAGCGCGGGGCAAAACAGTTGCGGCAGCGTCCCCCACATCGCCCGCAATTGAATTGAGCGTATTCGTATTCCGGATTTTCATAGGGAACCATTTCGCTCGCATGAAATTCATCCGCTTCCAAGTTTCTCATTTCCTTTTTGAAATCGTCCAATTGTGATACCTCCATTCAAGAATTGACCTGGATATTTAGGAACGGCCATCGTCAAAAGCTTTCACCGTAAGCGTCATACACGTCGTAGTAGCCTGCGTACGGGTCAACATAATCAACGTAGTCCAGATATTCGTCATAGAACGGCGCCTGGTAGACAACCGGCACGTAAGACAGATAGGGCGAATACATGACCTGATACGGGTGCGGCCAATAATACCACTGCGGATCGTACACGGCTGCGTCGTAAGGTATATAGCCATGTTGGCTTTCAACGGGTGTGCTGCTCAATGAAACCTTTCCCCTTTCACCATCTTTCTGATTGCTGCTACAGTGCACAATATTCCGATTTCCCAGATTGGTTGCCTGCCCATATCGAATTGGGCGTTTATCTAACACAAAAGCCACTCCAATACACAGGAGTGGCTTCAGTGTGTAGACAAGGTGACTATTGCAAGGAGAACACGTTTCCGTCATCCGCTCCGTGCTCGCCCAGCAGGGAAGCACAAACTGTACGCTCCGCATCGATTTGCGGGGGATCGCCAAAGCCGCATGGCTACGCAGCCCNTTCANAGGTGGCGCTCCTTTTTCCCGCAAATCGCCACTCCGCTCGGTAGGGCTCACAANTCGCTCTGCCTGGAAACGTGCTTCTCCTGCGGTACAATCGGTTTGTCTTCAGTCTGAGCCACTCCAATACATAGGAGTGGCTTTCGGTTGTTCGATGGGNGATGATACCCGCTGCGCGCTACTCGTAACGCAATGCGTCAATCGGTTTCAACCGCGCGGCTTTGCGGGCCGGGTAGACCCCGAAGATCACGCCGACAAGCACGGAAGAGAGGAACGCGTACAGCATCGGCGTCACACTGACTGATGTGGCAATGCCGGCAAACTGCCGCAAGCCGATAGCAGCGCCGACACCCAAAAGAATGCCGATGATTCCCCCCAGCAAACTGATGGTCACGGATTCGATCAAAAACTGCCGTTGAATGTCCCAGCGTTTTGCTCCGAGCGCTTTGCGGATGCCGATCTCACGCGTGCGCTCCGTCACCGAAACCAGCATGATGTTCATGATCCCGATTCCCCCGACCACCAGCGAAATGGCGGCAATGCCGGACAACAGGGCGGTCATTACACNGGTCACCTCTTCAGCNGTACTNAGAATTTCCGATTGCGACCGGATTTGAAAGTCGTTTTCCTGGCTTGGCCGCAGGTTGTGCTGGGCTCTCAGCGTCAGCTGAATGTCAAACTGCGCCTGAGGCAGCGCCTCCGCAGAGACGGCCGACACGTAAATGCTGCCCACAAACCTGCCTCCGGTCAGCCGGTTCATGGCTGTTGTAATCGGGACGATCACTTTGTCGTCATTGTTGGTCATTCCCGTACTGCCCTGACTTTTCAAAATGCCGATGATTTCAAACGGAATCCGGTTGATCTGGATGGTCTGNCCGATCGGGCTGGCATTGCTGTCGCCGAACAAATTGGCGATCACGTCCGGACCCACTACTGCTACATTTGATTGTCTCTGCACTTCCAGNCGGTTAAAGAACCGGCCCTGCTGCACCTGTACGTTCCGCACCTGGGGATATGATTCATTGGTGCCTTCGAGCGAGGTGGCGTAGTTTTTGTTTCGCCAGACGACCTGAGCCCGCCCCGTCACACTGGGCGAAGCTGCTGCGATGGAACTGTTTTTCGTGAGCGCTTCACTGTCTGCCAGCGTCAGGCTGTTTAACGAACCGGCACCCAGGTTGATTTGCCCCCGGGCAGTCTGGCCGGGCGTCACGATGAGCAGATTGCTCCCCAAGGCGTTGATTTGCGACGCCACGTCGGCGGAAGCACCTTCCCCGATGGCCACCATCGCGATGACGGCGGCAACCCCGATCACGATGCCNAGCATGGTCAGCATCGAGCGCAATCGGTTTGTTTTGATACTGCGCAAAGAGACGCGCAGGCTTTCCGCGAAATTCATACCTTCACATCCTCAAGGTTGGCCCGTCTCTGCCGGGCAACCGCTTCGTTTGCGATGATCTGTCCGTCACGAAAGCGAATGATCCGCTTGGCATGTTCGGCAATGTCGGGTTCGTGTGTAACCAGCACGATGGTCTTGCCTTGCTCGTGCAGCTGCTGAAAAATGCTCATGATCTCAATGCTCGTTTTCGTATCCAGCGCGCCTGTCGGTTCATCAGCCAAAAGCAGCACGGGATTGTTGACCAGCGCCCGGGCAATCGACACCCGCTGCTGCTGCCCGCCTGACAGTTCGTTCGGCTTGTTGTACAGCCGGTTGCCCAATCCCACGCTTTCCAGCGCCTGCACGGCTCGTTCGCGCCGTTCCTTCGCGGGAACGCCCGCATACAGCAAGGGCAGTTCCACATTTTCCACCGCGCTGGTACGGGGGAGCAGATGAAATTGTTGAAACACAAAGCCGATCTTTTGATTGCGAATGATGGCCAGCTCGTCGTCATCCGCCTGCGACACGGGGTGACCATCCAGGTACAGTTCGCCCGACGTAGGTTTGTCCAGACAGCCGATCAGATTCATCATCGTCGATTTGCCGGAACCGGAGGGACCCATGATCGCCGCAAAATCCCCCTCCTCGATCACCAGGTTTACCCCGCGCAGCGCTTGAATTTCCTGATCACCGATAACGTACGTCTTCTTTACCTCTTCCATCTGAATGACCGGTTTCATCTCAACGATTCCCTCTCATGCCGCCGCCGAATCCTCCGCCGGGTCCTCCGCCAGGGCCTCCCATCCCGCCAAAGCCCGGGAAGCCTCCCATGCCGTTTGACCTGCTGCTGGAGCCGGAGGCGGCAGTGTTCTCAAAGGTCAGGACCACTTGATCCCCTTCCTGCAGACCGGACGTGATTTCCACCCGGTCAGAGCTGAAGTAACCGATCGTGACCGGCTGGAAGCGGAAGCGGGCAGCGTTCCGGCCTGCTGCTGCGCCTCCTGTTTGTGCAGCGCCGGCCTCACCCTTGGCCGATGCGAGGTACACACCATCTTTCCCGTTCTGGGTTTTCAGGGCAGCTGCAGGGACGTACAGCACATTTTCGTGCGTTCCCACTACGATGCTCGCGTTGACGGTCATGCCGGTTTTCAGCAGGCCGTCCTTGTTGTCGACGGACAGGAGCACCTGATACGTGGTGACCCCCGAATCGGTCGTCGCTTCCGGATATACCAGCTTCACCCTTTCCGGCAAAGGTTTGATCGGCATACGATGAGNTGGTAAAGCTGGCCGACAGCCCCGCCTTCACTTTGCCGATGTCGCTTTCGCTGACGTGCGCCAGCACCTCCAGATTGCCGGCGTCCGAATTATCCATGATGATGAACGGATTGGACGGGCTTTCCCCCACATTTCCGTTTATCTGCACAATCACCCCGTCCATGGGCGCTTTGATGGTTGTGTCCTGCAGGTTTTTTACCTGCTGCTGCCACTGCGCCTCCGCCTGTGCTACTGCGGCTTGTGCAGACTGCACAGCCGAGGAGTCCGGCCCCGCTTTGGCTTCCTGCAGGTCGGCCACCGCCGTTTCATACGTCGCCCGCGCCTGTTCCAGTTCGCTCTTGGCTTTCGCTTGTGTCTGGCTGCGGGCCAGCACGGCGCTGTTGTACTCCAGCTGCGCCTGATCCAGACTGCTCTTTGCTTGCTCATACTCGCTTTTGGAAATGATGNCCTGANTGTACAGCGCGCTTTGCGTGTTGTAGGTCCGTTGCGCGTTCTCCAGATTGGCTTTGGCCTTTTCCACGTCGTAATCGGCCTTTTTTGCGTCGTAACCGCTTTGGGCCGCGTCCAGTGCGGCCTTCGCCTGGTTCACCTTCGCCTGCAGCGCGTTGATTTCCGCCGCGGTCTTGGGCTTTGTCACTTCAGCCAAATGGGCCTTGGCGGACAGGAGATTGGCTTCCGCATTCTTTACCTGCAATCGGGCTTCCGAATCGTCCAGCTCGGCCAGCACTTGCCCGGCCTTGACACGGTCGCCGACGTTCACACGGATCGATTTGATGACTGCATTGCCGCTGGAAGCAGACAGCGAAACACGCTTGGAGGCCTGCACGGTTCCCGATGCAAAGACCGTTTCCGTTACATTTCCCCGCTTGACGGTCTCCACGCGCATCACGGAGGCGGGGCTTTGCGAAGACGCCCATTTCTGGTAGGCAAAGGTTCCCGCCCCGCCCAACAGGACAGCGACCAAGCCGATCGTCACGACCCGTCGCCTGTTTTTGCCGGGCAAGAACAGTGCCAGATTTCTCTTGGCATACTCACTCACGCAGCATTCCCCCTAGACGTATCTGACAAGTCTTACCCGCTCATTATAGGGAGCAACGGTGAAAAAACGGTGAAAAGGAAAACGCCTTCCTGATCGATGCCGAAACCATTTTTTCACCCAATTTTCATTGAAAGCGTGTAGTATGGAGAGAGGAATGAGACCAGACACCTTTTCATGTTTTGTGCAAGGAGTGTCTCTTTTGAATATNTTGCTGGCCGAAGACGACATTCGACTGGGTGAATTGATCGCGTACATGCTGAAGAAAAAAGGAGGCTATCAGGTTGAATGGGTGACACAGGGAGACGATGCCCTCGCCTATGCCCTGCAGGCCCACTTTGACATCCTGATTCTGGACTGGATGCTGCCCGGAGAAGATGGGGTGCGCGTAGCCAGCCGATTGCGCCAGCAGGGATACAACGGCGCCATTCTGATGCTGACTGCGCGAGACGCGCTCCAGGATCGCATCGAGGGGCTGGACTCCGGAGCCGACGACTACCTGGTAAAACCGTTTGAAATCGAGGAACTGCTCGCCCGCTTGCGCGCGTTGGCCCGCCGCAATTTTGCCCCGATTCAGGAGCAGATCGTGCAGATCCATTCGATCACCGTCAATCTGACCAACCGCACAGTCCATGACNGCGAAAAGGAAATTCACCTGACGCCGCGGGAATACCAGCTGCTGGAACTGCTCATACGCAACAAGGGACAGGTATTGTCGCGAGAGGTGATNTTCGAGCGCATCTGGGGCTTGAATTCCGACGTGTCCATGAAAACGATAGACGCCACCATCAAGTTGCTCAGGAAGAAGCTCAACGGCGAGACGGAGATGATTCAATCCATTCGCGGGGTGGGATACAAACTTGATGACTGACTGGTTCTCGCGC
>JGI25328J35697_1002487_pt1 | contig 11121 bp, 5 predicted proteins | sample HigsolmetaAR203D_FD_35697 | JGI IMG/M metagenome (IMG submission 35697)
TCGTCGGTGATGTTGGCCAGCATGGCGTCCTCGACCACCGCGGCGGCGTGCAGCACGCCGCGCAGCGGCTTGCCGGTGGCGGTGGCCGCGGCCACCAGCCGCCGGGCCGTCTCCGGCTCGGCGATGTCGCCGCGCTCGACCTCGATCTCGGTGCCGCCGTTGCGGATCCGGTCGATCACCTGCTGGGCCTGTGCCGACGGCGCCGAGCGGGAGTTGAGGATGATCCGCCCGCAGCCCGCGGCGGCCATCTTCTCGGCCAGGAACAGGCCGAGCCCGCCGAGGCCGCCGGTGACGATGTAGGCGCCGTCGGTGCGGAACGGCTGCACCTGCTCGGGCGGCACCACCACCCGCTCCTCGCCGGTGTGCGGAATATCCAGCACCAGCTTGCCGGTGTGCTCGGCCGCACCCATGACGCGGATCGCGGTGGCCGCGTCCCGCAGCGGGTAGTGGGTGGTCTGCGGCAGCGGCAGCTCACCGGCGGCGATCTTGTCGAAGATCGTCTGCAGCAGCCCGCGCACCCGGCCCGGGTTGGTCAGCGTCAGCAGCGCCAGGTCCACCGCGTAGAAGGACAGGTTGCGGCGGAACGGGAACAGCCCGATGTGGGTGTCACCGTAGATGTCCCGCTTGCCGATCTCGACGAACCGCCCGCCGAAGGCCAGCAGTTCGATGCCGGCCCGCTGGGCCGCGCCGGGCAGCGAGTTGAGCACGACGTCGACGCCGTAGCCGTCGGTGTCGCGGCGGATCTGCTCGGCGAAGTCCAGGCTGCGGGAGTCGTAGATGTGCTTGATTCCCCACTGCGCCAACAGTTCCCGCTTGGCCGGGGTGCCGGCGGTGGCGTAGATCTCGGCGCCGAAGGCCTGCGCGATGGCGATCGCGGCCTGCCCCACGCCGCCGGTGGCGGAGTGGATGAGCACCTTGTCGCCGGCGCCGATGCGGGCCAGGTCGACCAGCCCGTACCAGGCCGTGGCGTGGGCGCTGGGCACCGCGGCGGCGCGGCCCTCGTCGACCCCGTCGGGCAGCGGCACCGCCAGGTCGGCGTCGCACAGCACGAACGTCGACCAGGCGCCGTCGGCGCTGATGCCCGCCACCCGGTCGCCGACCCGGTGCGAGTCGACGCCCGGGCCGACCGCGGTGACCACACCGGCGAAGTCGGCGCCGAGCTGCGGCAGCCGGCCCTCGAAGCTCGGGTAGCGGCCGAAGGCCACCAGCACGTCGGCGAAGTTGAGGTTGGACGCCGTCACGGCGACCTCGATCTGCCCCGGCCCGGGCGCGACGCGGTCCCGCGCGACGAGCTCCAGCGAGCCGATGTCGCCCGGCGTGTGGATCTGCATCCGCATGCCGTCGTGCTCGGGGTAGGCGACGGTGGTCCGGCGCTCGTCGGCGCGCAGCGGGCTCAGGTTGAGCCGGGCGGTGAACCAGTTGCCCTCGCGCCAGGCGGTCTCGTCCTCGTCGGAGCCGCTGAGCAGCTGCGCGGCGATCAGGCCGCCGTCGGTGTAGTCGTCGACGTCGACCAGGGTGGAGCGCAGCTGCGGGTGCTCCATGGCCAGGGCGCGCACGAACCCGCGCACCCCGGCGTGCTCGAGGTTGACCACGTCGTCGGGCAGCACCGACTGCGCGTTGCGGGTGACGACGAACAGCCGCGGCGGCTCGCCGGGCAGTTCGGGCAGCTCGCGGGTGATGCGCACCAGGTGCGCCACGCACTGGCGACCCTGCAGCGGCGACTGCTCGACGTTGGCGCCGTTGCGCCAGCCGTTGACGATCACCACGCCGGTGAAGGCGGTCCCGGCGAGCAGCTCGCGCAGCTTGGCGGCGGTGGCCTCGTGGTCGGCGTGCAGCGGCCAGGCCAGCGTGCCGACCACGGCCTCCTGCTGCTTGAGCGCGTCGGTGAGCTTGGTGGCCAGCAGGTCGGCGGCCGCGTCGGAGGTGCTGATCACCAGCCACGCCCCGGCGTCGACGCCGTCGGCCTCCGGCGGCTCCTGCTGGCGCCAGTCGATGGTCAGCAGCCGGTCGGACAGCACCCGGTCACGGTGCGCCTCGGCGGAGGCGCCGGTGCCCAGCTGCAGCCCGGACACCCGCACCAGCACCGCGCCCCGCTCGTCGAGCACGTCGAGATCCACCTCGACCTCGGTGGGCGACACCGAGTTGATCCGGGCGTAGCAGAACCGGGCGTCGCGGGTGGAGCCGTAGGCCCGCAGCCGGGTGATGCGCAGCGGCAGCATCAGCGCGCCGGTGCGGTCCTCGCGCAGCAGCGGGTGGGCGGCCACGGCCTGGAAGCAGGCGTCCAGCAGCGCCGGGTGCACCCGGAAGGCGCGCTGCTGGGAGCGCAGCGAACCGGGCAGCGCGACCTCGGCCAGCACCGAGCGCTCGGCGCCGGTGTGGGCGGCGACCAGGCCGGAGAAGGCCGGGCCGTACTGGATGCCGCGCTGGTCGAACCAGTCGCGCAGGTCGGCGCCGCTGATCTCCTCGCCGTGGGCGATGCGCAGCGCGGACAGGTCGTAGCCCGCCGGCGGCTCGTCCGGGCCGGCGGTGTCGAGCACCGCGGTGGCCCGGCGGACGCGCTCGCCCTCGATGGCGGTCTCGACGCCGAACCGCACCGCACCGGTGGTGGTGACGGCCGCCTCGGCCGTCACCTCGGTCACCTCGTCGAGCAGCAGCGCCTGCTCGAAGGCGATGTCGCGCACCTCGACGGTGTCGCCGAACAGGGTGTGGGCGGCGGCCAGCGCCATCTCGCAGTAGGCCGCGCCGGGCAGGGTGGCGACGTTGTGCACCTGGTGGTCGGCCAGCCAGGGGTGCACGCCGGTGCCCAGGTCGGCCTGCCAGACGTGGCGCTCGGGCTCCTCGGGCAGCCGGACGTGCGCGCCGAGCAGCGGGTGCACGGCCACCACCGCACCGCCCTGCGGATGGTCCGCACCCTCCCGGTTCAGGAACAGCCGGCGGTGGGTCCAGGTCGGCAGCGGGGCGTCGACGAGCCGGCCGTCCGGGCACAGCGCGGCGAAGTCGACCGCCGCACCGGCGCTGTGCAGATCGCCGACGAAGCCGAGCAGCCCGTCGGGCAGCTCCTGTTCGCGGCGCATGGCGGCCAGGGTGGCCACCGTGATGTCCTGGCTGCGGGCGGTCTGGTCGACCGGGTGGGTCAGCAGCGGGTGCGGGCTGAGCTCGGCGAAGACGCGGAAGCCGTCCTCCAGCGCGGCCTGCACGGCGGCCGAGAACCGCACGGTGTGGCGCAGGTTCTCCACCCAGTAGTCGGCGTCCCAGCCCCACGGGTCGCGCGGGTCGAAGTGGGTGGCCGAGTAGTACGGCACGGTGGGCTCGCCCGGCTCGACGTCGGCGAGCACCTCGGCGAGCTCGTCGAGGATCGGGTCGACCTGCGGGGAGTGCGAGGCGACGTCGACGGCGACCTCGCGGGCCATGATGCCGCGCTGCTCCCATTCGGCGATCAGCGCGCGGATCGACTCCGTCGCCCCGCCGACGACGGTGGACTGCGGCGAGGCCACCACGGCCAGCGCGACGTCGGTGAGGCCGCGGGCGGCGAGCTCGGACAGCACCTGCTGGGCGGGCAGTTCCACCGAGGCCATCGCGCCGGACCCGGCGATGCGGGCCATCAGCTTGGAACGCCGGCAGATGACCTTGACGCCGTCCTCCAGCGACAGCGTCCCGGCCACCACCGACGCGGCGACCTCGCCCATCGAGTGGCCGACCACCGCGCCGGGCTGCACGCCGTAGGCGCGCATGGTCTCGGCGAGGGCGACCTGCACGGCGAACACGGTCGGCTGGACCCGGTCGATGCCGGTGACCACGGTCGGCGCGGTCATCGCCTCGGTGACCGAGAAGCCGGACTCGGCGGCGATCAGCGGCTCGAGCCGGGCGATGGTCTCGGCGAACACCGGCTCGGTGGCCAGCAGGTTGGCCCCCATGCCGGCCCACTGCGAGCCCTGTCCGGAGAACACCCACACCGGGCCGCGGGGCTCACCGGCGACCGCGGGCTGGAACGGCGTCTCGCCCTCGGCGACCTCGCGCAGCCGGGCGACGAGCTCGGCGGTGTCGCCGGCCAGCACGGTGGTGCGCACGGGGCGGTGGGCGCGCCGGCGCGACAGCGTGTAGGCCAGGTCGCGCAGGAACTCGGAGCGCTCGGCGTCGTCGCCGTGCCGGGCGACCCAGTCGGCCAGCCGGCCGGCGCTGCGGCGCAGCTCCTCGGCCGAGGTCGACGAGAGCGGGAACAGCAGCTTGCCGTCGCGGCGCGCGGGCTCGCCGGCGGCCACCACCGCCGGCCCGGCGGCCGGGGCCTGCTCGAGGATGGCGTGCACGTTGGTGCCGGACAGGCCGTAGGAGGACACCGCCGCGCGGCGCGGGTGGTCGCCGTCCAGCGGCCAGTCGGTCGGCTGCTGCGGGATGAACAGGTTGGTCTCGACGGCGGCCAGCTCGTCGGGCATCCGGGTGAACCCGACGTTGTGCGGCACGGTGCCGTGCTGGATGGCCAGCACGGCCTTGAGCAACCCGACCGCGCCGGAGGCGGACTGGGCGTGGCCGAAGTTGGTCTTGACCGAGCCCAGCGCGCAGCGGCCGGCGGTGCCGTAGACCTCGGCCAGGCTGGTGTACTCGATCGGGTCGCCGACCGGGGTGCCGGTGCCGTGCGCCTCGACGAAGCCGACGGTGGCCGGGTCGACGCCGGCGGCCTCCAGGGCGGCGCGGTAGACGGCGACCTGGGCGTCCCGCGACGGGGTGGCGATGTTGACGGTGTGGCCGTCCTGGTTGGCGGCGGTGCCGCGGATGACGGCCAGGATCCGGTCGCCGTCGCGCTGGGCGTCGGCCAGCCGCTTGAACAGCAGCATGACCACCGCCTCGCCGGAGACGAACCCGTCGGCGGCGACGTCGAAGGCGTGGCAGCGGCCGGTCGGCGAGAGCATGCCCTGCGCCGAGCCGGAGTTGAACTTGCGCGGGTCCAGGGCGACCGACGCACCGCCGGCCAGGGCCAGGTCGCTCTCGCCGTCGTGCAGGCTGCGGCAGGCCAGGTGCACCGCCAGCAGGCCCGACGAGCAGGCCGAGTCGACGGTGTAGGCGGGGCCGCGGGCGCCGAGGTGGTAGGCGATGCGGCCGGAGGCCAGGCTGTAGTTGTTACCGGTGAAGCCGTACGGGCCGTCGATGGTGCCCGCGTCGGCGGCGACGAGCTGGTAGTCGCCGTGGGTGAGGCCGACGAACACCCCGGTGCGGGTGCCGGCCAGGCTGGTCGGGTTGATGCCGGCGTGCTCGATGGCCTCCCAGGAGGTCTCCAGCAGCAGCCGGTGCTGCGGGTCGATCTCGGTGGCCTCGCGCTCGCTGATGCCGAAGAACTCGGCGTCGAAGCCGGCGACGTCGTCGAGGAACGCGCCCCACTTGGTCACCGACCGGCCGGGCACGCCCGGCTCGGGGTCGTAGTACTCCTCGGCGTCCCAGCGGTCCAGCGGCACGGTGGTGACCGCGTCGATACCGTCCAGCAACGCATCCCAGAGTTGCTCGGGTGAGTCGATCCCCCCTGGCAGTCGGCAGGCCATACCGATGACCGCGACGGGAGTCATTGGAGCCTCGCCCATGTGTGTGTTCCCTAACTTTCTCTTGCTTCGGAAAAGGTCACGCGGACAGAGGGCGATCGGGTCGGCAACCTGTGCCCGGGACGTCCCGTCGGAGGTTTCAGCCCGCAACCACCGGGACCCACGTTTCGTGCCGGTAAATGCGCATACCGCGGGTCAGCCGCAAATCGCGTCGTAGACGGCTCGAGGTCGCCAGCGGTAGGTGCCACGGGTGCCAAACTTAGCAGTGTTCTCCCAAATCTGGGAATGGAGTGTCAGCTAAGCGAAACTGAGCCGCGTCACAGCGTTGACCTTGTGGTGCTGGCCGAGGTTGCCGCGAATCAGCTATGGTTCTGATGTGCCACGTACCGACGAGAACGGCCGACAGTTCAAGGCTTTGCTGGACTACCTTCTGGACAGCAACGTCGAGGCCCATCAGATCTACGAGGCACTCGGGATCTCCAGCAGCACCTACTACCGGCGGATCAAGGAGGACGACTACCCGAACGCCGAGGAGCTGCGCAAGCTGGCCGATTACTTCGGCCTCAGCTACCCCGACCTGCAGGTTCGCTTCGGTCTGATGGCCCGCGAGGAGCTGGAGGAATACCTCGCCTCCACCCCGACCCGCACCCCGGCCACGACGCTGTTGCGCCGCCGCAGCCGGGCGAAGGTCCGGGCCCCGCAGTGGTCGCCCGACGCGCCCCCGCTGTGATCTGAGCCTCCCCGGTGCCCGCCCGGTCGGATGTTCCACGTCGGCGGCCCCGACGTGATGTGTCCGCTGGGCGAACTTAACGTGTGATTTGTTTTCGTAGGCGTTATTATTCTGCGCATCCGAAGTCTGGTTGCCAGGCCCACAGACACGAAGGTGCGTTCTTTATGTCACTTGCGGCACCCGTCGCGGTCACGCTGGTCTGCATGGCCTGGTGCCTGTGGATCCGCCGCGGCACCTGGATGAGCCGCTGGGAGGTCGCGGCAACCCTCAACATCGCACTGCAGTGCGCCGCGCTGCTGCTGATGTCGCCGGTGGCGTCGGCCACCCTCGGGCACTGGCTGCACACCCTGACCGGGATGTGGAACCTCGAGGACTACCTGGGCCACGCCTGCTACATCGCGGCGGCCTCGGCGATCGCCTACAACGCCACCACGCGACTGCGCGAGGGCCATCCGCTGCAGGTGCACTTCCACCGCAACGTCGAGCTGCCGGCCACCCTCGGGGTGGCGCTGATGCTGGTGTTCTTCACACTCGGCAACGGCGCGGCGGTCTACTCGCCGGACTTCTTCCTGGTGCCGTCGGACCTGTGGCTGGCGGTCTACTGGGTGCTGGCCGCCGCCCTGCTGATCTATCTGCAGATCCAGGCGGTGCGGGCGCTGACGCTGCTGCGTGACGACCCGCGCTCGCGCCTGGTGGCCAACTGGTCGCTGGTCGCGGTGAGCTTCGGCATCGCGGCCTGCCTGCTGCGCATCGTGACCGTGGTGTTCCCGCGCAGCGGGGACGTCTTCACCACCTTCTGGGTGTGGGTGCTGGCCTGCCTGTGCGGCAGCATCCTGGCGCTCGCGGCGACCTACTCCTGGCGCCGCAAGCTGGCCTGGTTCACCACCCCGCCGCAGCGGTTCTCGCCGCGCCCGGACATCCGCAGCAAGTGGTCCTGACGGCCTGACCGCATCCGCCGGCCGCGGTTGTGCCGGACGGCGCGGTGCACGCGTCCGAGCCACGTGTCCGAGCGGTGGCCTACGCCCCCATCAGGCGGTGCTGCCGTACCGCGGGGCAGCGACCCCTGACCGCGATGGCCATGATCCTCGCGACGGGGGTCCACCTCGGCACGAAAGAGGCACAAGCGACGGCGACAACGAGAACAACCGCTCACGCCCCGCGGTTGTTCAGCACAACTGGTCCTCGGCAGCCCCCACCAGGTGCATCCCGTCAGCCAGAGACAACCCCAGACCGAGTTCGTGGGAAACCCGCCCCACCGCGTTGTCCGCCCGGTGGCGGGCCTTACCCAGCGTGAGCCCGCTCCGCACGCCTGCCATCAACGCGTCGCACGCAACGTAGCCGAGCCGAAGCGCCTGCCCGTCGGTCAACGGTACTCGCACCCGCTGTCGGACTTCGTGCAGAAAGAATTCCTCACTAGCCATCGCATAGGGCTGAGGCAACAAGGCCAACAGCGTTCCGGCCGATACGACGGCAGCGACGATCGACGCCCGTCGAGGCACGTCACCCCCAAAGGAAACACTCGCTATCGAACGGCTGAGGATCGCGAGGAAGCCAGACCCCCGGAGCCCCCCGGAACCCCCGTGGAGGAACTCTAGCGGAATCACCGGAACGCCTGCACCGCACCGAAACCGACGAGCCGGCCTCGCTGACCCGAGTCCTACCGAACGCCGCCCACCGAAAGGGAAAGAAAAAGGGACCCGCTGTCTCCAGCGGGTCCCTGGCTGTGGAGCTAAGGGGAATCGAACCCCTGACCTACTCGATGCGAACGAGTCGCGCTACCAACTGCGCCATAGCCCCTTGCCGGACAGAGAGATTACCAGGCGATGCCCCGGAACCTGAAATCGACCCCCTGCCCTGCGTTCTCACTGCCCCGCCGCGCGCGGCAGATCGAACTCCCGGGCGAACCGGACGGTGTCGAGATGCTCGAAGCACGGGTCCTCGTCGTCGATGTCGAGCACCGCGGCGCCGGGCCGGCGCATCCGCGCGCTGACCCGCTCGAAGTCCCGGTCGTCGTCCGGGTCGCCGAAGCGGCCCACCCCGGCCCGCGGCCGCGCCGCGCGCTGGGCGCGCCGCCGGCGCAACTGCTCCTCGATGCGGGTCTGGCGGCGCAGGTAGGCCAGGTACAGCACCAGCATGGTGCCGGTGACGCCGCACAGCCACCAGGCCCAGTCGACGACGAAGAACCCGACCACCGCCGACACCAGCATGGCGATGCCCAGCGAGCACACCATGCGGGTACGGAAGCGGTACTTGCGCTCGGCGATCGCGGCGGCCCGCTCCGACTCGTGGCGACGCCGCCGGGAGGCGGTGGTCACGCCCGCCGGCCGCAGCGCCTCCTCGGCCGGGGCCTCCTCCAGCCCGGAGGAGTCCTCGACGTACTCGTACTCGTCCCGAGTGTCCGGCTCGTCGTCGGACTCCTCGCCGGCCTCGACCGCGTCCTCGGCAACCGGTGCCCCGGCCGCGCCCTCGTCAGTGTCTTCGGCAATGCCCTCGTCGGCGTCTTCGGCAATACCCTCGTCGACCGATTCCGCTTCCGCGACAGGCACTTCGGCGCCGTCCTCGGCCACCGGTTCCGGCTCGGCCGGCTCGGCGGCAGCCGCGGGCAACTCGCCGGCGGGCTCCTCGACGACGTCCACATCGATGACGTCGAGCTCGCTGCGGCCGTCGATACCGTCGTTGCCGCCCCGCCCGTCGACGACGTACTCCTCGACGCGGACCTGCGCGGCGACCACGACCCGCCGGGTGGACACCCGCTCATCGGCCTGGTCGCCGTAGTCGTCCTCGTCCTCGTCGTACTCGTCGCGCGGCGGGCGCCAGTCCGGGTCGGTGGGATGGCCGCCCGCGGGGCCGCGCCGCAGCAGGCGCGCACTGTTGCCACTGGTGAGCACGCGGGTCGCCAGAGCCACGTCGGAGGTGCGACGTACCGCCTCGCGCTTGCTGATCAACATCGGGACCAGCACGAACAGCCACAGCACGACGAGCGAGATCCACAACAGGGACTGGGGGATGCTTGGCACGTCGCCGCTCCTTTCCCCATCAGGCTAGGTCTTGCGACCAGCGCAGCCGTCAGGGCGCGCCGGACTAATTACACACCTGTAATTCGGGTGGTACAAGCACCACGCGTCACTCATGTCACATTCGTAACAGTCAGACCCAGTCGGCCCGGCCCTGTCGNACCAGCGCGGCGGCCGCCGAGGTGGCCATCTCCTCGACCGTGATCGCCACCAGCAGGTGGTCCCGCCAGGCCCCGTCGACCTCGAGGTAGCGCAGCAGCAGGCCCTCCTCGCGGAAGCCGACCTTGGCCAGCACCGCCCGGCTCGCGCCGTTCTCCGGCCGCACCGTCGCCTCCACCCGGTGCAGCCGCACCGGCCCGAAGCAGTGGTCCAGCCCCAGCGCGAGCGCGGCGGTGGCCACGCCCTGGTTGGTCACCTCGCTGGCCACCCAGTAGCCGATCCACGCCGAGCGCAGCGCGCCGTGGGTGACGTTGCCGATGGTCAGCTGCCCGACGAAGCGCCCGTCGAGCTCGATGACGAACGGCAGCATCCGCCCGCGCCGCGCCTCGGCCCGCAGCCCGGCGCACACCGACGGCCACGCCGTCACCAGATGCCTGGTCTCCCAGTCCACCCCGGCCGAGGGTTCCCAGGGTTCCAGGTGCGCGCGGTCGGCCAGCCGGATCCGGCTCCACTGNNCGCCGTCGCGCATCCGCACCGGCCGCAGCCGCACCACCCCGCCGCGCACCCGCAGCGGGCCGACCGTCGTCGGCCACCCGGGGTGGGCGGCCGCCGGACGCCAGAGACTCACCGCGGCCCGCCGTCAGCCGCGCTGGGCCAGGAACGCCACGTCGACGGCCTCGCCGGTGCGCACCTGCTCCACCTCCGGCGGCACGATCACCAGGCAGTTCGCCTCCGCCAGCGTGGCCAGCAGGTGGGAGGAGTCGCCGGGACCGCCGCCGAGCACCTGGACCAGGTACTCGCCGGTGTCGTGGTCGCGCAGCAGCTGGCCGCGCAGATACCCGGTGCGGCCGGGCATCGACGCGATCGGCGAGAGGGTGCGGGCCCGCACGATGCGCCGCATCGGGTGGCGCCGGCCCAGCGAGAGCCGGATCAACGGGCGCACCATCACCTCGAACACCACCAGGGCGCTGACCGGGTTGGCCGGCAGCAGGAACACCGGCACCCCGTCGCGGCCGAGCTGGCCGAAGCCCTGCACCGAGCCGGGGTGCATGGCCACCCGGGTGACCTCGAGCTCGCCGAGCTCGGAGAGCACCGAGCGCACGGTCTCGGCCGCCGAGCCGCCCACCGCGCCGGCGATCACCACCACCTCGGAGCGGTTGACCTGGCCCTCGACCACGTCGCGGAAGGTCTTCGGGTCGGTGTCGACGATGCCGACCCGGGTCACCTCGGCGCCGGCGTCGCGGCCGGCGGCGGCCAGCGCGTAGGAGTTGACGTCGTAGACCTGGCCGTTGCCCGGGGTGCGGGAGATGTCGACGAGCTCCGCACCCACCGAGATCACCGACAGCCGCGGCCGCGGGTGCACCAGCACCCGTTCGCGGCCCACCGCAGCCAGCAGCCCCACCTGGGCCGGGCCGATGATGGTGCCGGCCCGCACCGCCACGTCACCGGGCTGCACGTCGTCGCCGGCCCGGCGCACGTAGGCGCCGGAGCGCACCCCGCGCAGCACCCGGATACGGTTCTCGCCGCCGTCGGTCCAGCGCAGTGGCAGCACCGCGTCGGCGAGGGTGGGCATCGGGGCGCCGGTCTGCACCCGCACCGCCTGCTTGGGCTGCAACCGGGTCGGGGTACGCGCCCCCGCCTCGATGGTCGCCATCACCGGCAGGGTGACCTCCCGGCCGCCCTCGCCGCCCTC